>Ga0194133_10004503_pt1 | contig 18597 bp, 6 predicted proteins | sample TA2KigOf40mmetaG_FD_155448 | JGI IMG/M metagenome (GOLD analysis project Ga0194133, IMG submission 155448) | Freshwater microbial communities from Lake Tanganyika, Tanzania - TA2015055 Kigoma Offshore 40m | ecosystem: Environmental > Aquatic > Freshwater > Lake | place: Tanzania: Lake Tanganyika... | reverse complement strand
GATTTCCTACCTTGTAAATTATGACAGCAATAAATTCAATTTAAAATCCCTCTGCGAAACTCTTCCATTCTGCTTCTCCATTTATCAAGAATCTATCTGACTTGCATACGTGTCAAAGAGCTTTTTTTGGGTAGTCTTTTGCCATGAATTTTACCTCATTTAAATAAGTGGAGAACCCCCTACATCTTAGAAACAATATAGAATGAGACGAAGAAGATAAATAAGAAGAGATGCTGTTCACAAGCTTCATGTTGCAAAGAAGCCAAACGGATATTTGAACAACGACAGAGTAATTTAAGTTGTCAAATCAGCTCATAAAAATGTCTCAAATGAATCACATTTCAGATATTTTTAATTAAAAGAAAATGAACCTGAGTCCAAAAAGTAATTGAGTTAAATTGCATTAACATTTGAAATGCACGGTACATCAAACATTATATAAATTTACCTGATAGTCACACATGATCAACACCTCTAAAAAAGTAACTGCACTGCATTATTCTGATGCTTTTTTTGTAATGGAGTGTCTGACTAGTTTGCTCACTTACTACTTAAGAATACTAGTTTGCCTCAAAGATATCGGATAAAAGAGGGAGAAAGGGTAACAAAAATCAATTTTGGGTTTATGTATAGGTTTACCAACAGCTAGCCCAACCTGAGATGCAGGGATTCAGCTGTTGCTTAACCCAAAATTACTATGGTGCAAATTTTTACTGCAGCGTGGGCAGAGTGGCACAGTCTATGTATGTTAATGTCTATGGTTTACCTACCTTCCAGACCCAGATGTCTGGAAGGAAAGTCCAGATGATAATCCCTGCAGGGTTAGGCCTAGATGGTTAAGTTTTAGTTAATTTTATGTAACTTTCTGGGCCCGGGCTCCGGCCTACGTGTAGGTGAACAAACTACTGGTACAGGATTCGAGCCTGAAATCTTATCACTATAGATCTTATTTCTCAGCAACTTGTTTGTTTGGTGGAAAAATTAAAAATCCAAAATCAAGGCTGAAAGTTGGACAGGAAAACTATTTCCAAATGAGAATTTTGATTTAGCCAGATAAGTTTTTCAACGAACGGTTCAATTAATTTTTTTGCTCAAATTGACTTGATTCTACGATGAAATTTATGAGCATCAATGTAATTCCAACGTAGGCGTGTGAAATTCACATGGGGAGCAAATTTAGCCAAAGATTGGGTGTGAGCCAGCATCGAAAAGATGAAAATTTGAAATTTTAGACTTGCCCTAATTTTTGCGATGCCAATCTTAACTTTTATTTGGATGCAGTTTACACAAAAAAGGATATCTTTATGCAAACAATCTTTTGAATTGTGAAACCGGAGTTTGATGAAGTCTTTATATTTTCCACTGCATGAAATTGCCTTTTAGACTCATCAATCAATTTCAGAAATTACTAAAACTTCATTGGCCAGTATTAATTAGCAAATCAATAATGTGTGGGAGAATGAGGTGCTTCGACTCTCTCAATAAAAAATTCGTAACAACTGCTCAAAGATTGAAGACCTTTTAAATGCACAGAAGAAAATACCAAAAGCACTTAACATAATTGAATTTTAGAATGTGAGCAGATGAAGCTTTTATGAAAAATCTAGAGAGAGCGAGTTAGATTAAAAACTGAATCCCAACTTCATTTTCATTCAATCAAGTATCTCAGATCATCAATTTGCAAAATATATCTATATGAGAATGGAAAATACGAAAGGAAAAAATCATTCTAAGTACTTTTTTTTGTGCCTGAGCCGACTAACCATCAAGATCAATCAGACAAAAGACAATTATTCTTTCGGCATTAATTGCTTTTCAATTAAAAGGTCTTTTGTTTTCAAGACAAGCAACACTAAATTGCGATTTTTCAAATCTGTTTCTACATGCTTTTACCAATGATTCATTCAATTTCACAGATATTAGTAGAGAGATTATGATGAGCAGACAAAAATAGTTATTCCAACTTCTGTTTTAATTTTACAACTATAAAGAAGTTCATTTTGGTCTGGTTACTATCATTTGGAACAAATTTCACAAATTAGTTCGATGCAGTCTGACATGACTTTTCCTGAAAATGATTTTACGACGATGTCTGGCATCTTTAACCTTCAAGATGTTTTACGAACCAGTGGCTCAGGTTTTTGTTGTGTCTTGCAATTTAGATCAAGTCACGATTTCTCATTTAGTTAGTTTTAATATAACTCAGATGTCAACAAGATTTGAAGAATGAATTTAATTTTTTTTTCAAAGTTCATATTCATAGAAGATATCATCTCTCAGGCAAAAAAAAATGTTAAACGTTAGCTTTCAGAAATTTTTGCATGGAAAATTCATACCATTTTTTTTGAGTCGGCTTCTTCTCAACTCGACATATGTGGAATGAAGTTATCATCAAATACCTTCCATATCCAAATAGCTTTTTACCACCACCACTAATTATAGGCCGAGGTTTTTCTCTAAGATTGCTTTAATGATCATTAAAATGTTTAAGTGGTCATTTGGGCTTGCAATGTCAATAAGCTTAGCTTGTTCATGCATAAATTTATTTGCAACGTGGTTTCAAGTTTAATTCATTCAGACAGCTATGCCCAAAATGTCTGTTGGCGCTGCTGCAAACTACAAGCAATTTTGAAGAAGCCACACAAACAGTTAAAATGATCAAACACTAAATTTCATTTCAGTCGAAAGTAACATCTTATTACAAGTACTGAAAAACCAATTAAACATTTTATCAAGCATGAAAAATATCCCAGAAAGCAATTTCATTTTGTATTGTTACATGAAATTCCTTTTTAACTCAATCCGGCCGGTCTCTTGAAAAACCTTTAATTCTAAAGGTTTGTGAATAGAATTCCAGTTGAACTATCAATACCGGCGGCGGCTCTAACTCAAAAGGTGACATTGCGTAAGGAAAGATGCAAATTGCCATCTATTTGAAACAATAACGATCAAAAAAATCTACAAGTCATTGACGAAGAATCGAGTAATAAGCACAAAAAGATTCGATCAAATGAACGTAGGTGATAAAAAATCGAACCTCAACACTTTGTAGAAACGATTGTAACTCTTCGTCTGGAATTGTATTTTAGAATTCGATATCCTATTGCTATAAGGTAAGATTTAATACCCACTTCGGGTCATCCTATGCAAAAAAGCTTAGAGATAGCTATCAAGGTGAATCAAACCCTTAACCGCGTTAGATATAAAGTATAAATCTAAGTCATGCTCCGTCGCAAACTAATGGCTTGACATTAATAAAGCTTCTTCTACACATGATACCGAAGACATAAAATACATGTGGCAAAACAAAAGACAGACAAACAGGCGATGTGTTGGCAACCTGGTAAAACAAAAGCACTCACTTTTTGCCTCGTATAACCAACTAGTGGTCTGGCAAAAGATCTGGCTTTCATTGTCTTTAATTTGTCACGCTATTTTAGGCATTGCCTACCATTTATATTTCGCCGACAAAAATGTATTTTCCGATGCATCAGCAGCCATTAACCATTAAGGCCAGGCTAAGGTTCAAACTTTTTTGATAGCGTGAAATGATGGGCTGAAAAACGCTCCTAATCATGTAACATTGGTCCTTTTAACTCATGGGTATTTGTTGCTATATCAGCCTAGTTGGGTCCTAATTTGAATAAATTGTTGGATTTGTACGCGCGGTAATCAATTTCAGTATTCTTGCGCGGCATGCGATTCCCTTTAATGGATCGTGGAAACTTAGGCAGCCAAAAAAGGTGTTCACGAGAATATTTTTTGATAAAACATTAATTATTTTCTATACAACAAACAAAGTTCTTTGCTTAAGATAAACAATGTCAATGATGTTTTTTAATAATATTTTAGAGGTTATTTCTCTTTGTACCTCACTATATTATGACAACTGGGTGAGAAATGGGAGACTGGGGTTCAATCCCTGGTCTGGGCAAAATCTTTGACCCCTGGATTGCCTTTATTATAATCATTCCTATGAGATTTTATTGCCATTCACTTGATTTAGTGTTAGAATATAATCAGTTCTTAAAACAAGCTATCTTCTTCTATTTAGGGACTTTTATCTAGATTAGATCTTTTTTCACAAAAATAGATAAAGTTGTCTCACTTCTAGGTTGAAAAAGTTTGATCTTTGGTTTGAAACTATTATGAAAGATGGTTTACCACTTCGTCTTGGTGGTCCACAGGAGCCCCTCTGTCAATCAAATGGTGCACGACGTCGGCATGACCCTCGGCTGCGGCACGTTGTAAGGCTGTGTGGCCAGTCTGAAAACACGATTTTAGACTCTCAATAACTTTATAAAAAGTTTTTTTTAAGTAAAAATTTCCTCCAATGAATTGTTATTCACAAAATGCTTCAATTCAAATGAATTTAACTCGCTATTTAAGTTATAAATAAATCTTTTGCCATCAGATTATTGAACAATAAACGATATTTTCCAATTAGTGACGCCGAAATTGTAGAAATTTGTGTGAATACCTGTGAAACAATTTCCTTTTTTACGACTTTAAAACAACCACTTGATTGTAACGAGTATCAAACATTGAAAATTTCCCAGCTTGTTTAATATTTACGACGATTAAAAGTCTAAAACTGCTTCTTCAACGCTCGACTGAACTCCAATTAAAAACAGAAATGAGACATTTGGACATAATTGTTGAGTGTCTTTTAACATAATTTTTCATTTCAAAATATACACCAATCTTTGAGATATTCCTTGAACGGATTTCTACTATGACGTTTGGTATTCTTTCCTCTTTTGATTTTCCCAAATAGAATCACGTAGTAAAATGGTGCAGTTAACATTTTTTCTCATTTTGACAAATAACTAACTATACAACAAGGGCGGTAGTTAGGAAGGCAAACCCATGTCAGCTGGATTCTTTTAAATAGAGATCTTTTCGTGGGTCTGGATGACAGTGCACTAAAAAATCGAGATTAAATGATGGGTCGAGGCTGACTTTTTAAAATATCTTTTAAAGCAACCATTCTTTGTATGTAGGAGATAATTTGAGGGTAAAATTGAAATATGCTTGTCAATAAAGTTTTTTTGTCATGAAATTTGTAAAGAAATACTCTCCAACTTTTACTTTTTGTCCGGACAATTAACTTTCAGCTGACAAATGCGAATGTGAACTCGTCACCAGTTCATTAAGCTTTACAGTCATGACAAGCTTTTCTGTGATAATCACCTTTAACCCAAGACAATGAAACTTAATTTGTGAGACTTGGTTTTTTTGTGGTTGTGACTGAAACGACGACTTTGGAGGGAGAAAATTCCACGTCTTTTCTAACAAAAAAAAATGGTTGAAACGCAGCGAGATGCACTTTCAGAATGGTATAAAAATGTCGTGGAAATAAAAGAAAGTAAAAAAATAAATTTTTCAAATACATAAAAGGTCAAATGTTTCATTTTTATGTGCTTTTTACACTTTTCTCTCACCAAAGACCAATAGAAGAATCTAAAGTTGTGTCGACAAAGAAAGGTTAGGGCAGTTACAAAAAATTTTCAATTCCTTATAATTTGAACCATATTTTCTGATAAATAATCCATTATTTGATGAAGTTTATGAAAAGATTTCTCTTCTAAAGTGTAATTTGCAATCGTCGGATAGTATGAAAATTCCTCAATCAGCAGGCAACAAAATCAAGTTCAACATGCGTGAATTCAGTTTTTCAAAATAAATCTTGATGGAATAATATTTGCAAGAAGATTGAAAAAGTGAAATACTATATAAGAGTTGGCATTCCTTCGTAATGGGAACTTAAACAGCTATAATTGAAATTCAAAGAGACTTCTATAGCTGGTCAGAAAAACCGGTTAATGTAAATATAGCAGAACTAATTTGAGAAAAATAGAGAACGGATTTTTACGAGGATTTTATAATGAGATTTTCTATTTAGTAACGGGTGATGGAAGAATAAACGTCTGGAATATAAAGTCTTGAAATCGACTTTTGACGGTCCCCGGATTTCAGGTTAGAAAATGTTCTTTTTATTGTGATTAAAACTTAACTAAGCGTCAAAGACATTCATTCTCATTTCTAAAAGTGTCATAAATGTTTCTTCCTTAACTTTTGGGAGTAAAATCACTACCTTTGTCAGATCTTTAAAGATTTACTTATTTTTCTCCTAACATCTTCCAATTAAGAGCAAAAGTTGGTAGCGAATTCTCACGAAAATTTATCAGGGACAAATTCAATGCATCACAGATCTTTCTTTTTCAAGCTTTACTTATCAAATCAACCCTTTTTAGTTTGAATCTCATGGCCAGGTTTAGATAAGAACAATCTGCGGTGGTTTTGAAAGAAACTTATCAAAAGTGGATGACATTTTGGAACATGTGATTCAGTTTCAAAAAAAAAGTTCTTTCAAGTTGTTCGCAAAAATGAAATCTGATCATGACTTTCCCAGAAGATAGCTTCTGAAACTTAATTTTGAACATCCTTCTTGGCAGGCAAGAAAGATAAATTTCAATTTTTTAACTAAATTTCAAATATTATTTATCAGTTGAGTTTTTTTGCCAGGTTATTATCAGTTGCATGTCATTGAATTTTCTCTTTTTTTTAGAGCCACTTTAACTTAATATTCCAATCAAAAAAAAGTTAGTGGGTTAAACTTCAACGATTTTTGCTCTCAACTTTTTCAAACAAAACTTGCAGTGAGTTTCAACGAAAAAAAACCTCTATTGATATGAATAAATTTGGTTTGTAAAAAACAGACATTTCAAAATTGCTTCATTGAATTTTACTTTCAAGCCACAAGCAGGTGCTTTTGTCTAAACTTATTATTTTATTGTCTTTCATCTAAAAACTTATTTGATTATACTTCAGGATTCTTTTTCAGAACTTAATTGGCAAAAAATTCAAGCCCTTTCTTTCTCATTTTAAGAGTTAGAGAAATAAGGGTCATGAGTAAAATCTCATTGAATCTATTCTCTGTTTGAAGAAATTTTTCTTGAGTTAAAGTAACCTTTTTAACCTTGTGTGAGCGTCTGTTTAAACTCCTAACAGAATTTAAGAGGTGCTCACATTTGAAGTGTCTACTAATGCTGTGGACATGGATAAAAAATGAAGGATTTCTTTAAATGCCTCAATGCTACCGACCCTTACTTTGCAAACAATGACTCAAATCATTGTGGAAAAATATCAAAAATTAGTTGAAATTTGAATAATTTATTCCTTTTCAGTGTCTAATAAAAAATGTTGCTCAACTTTTTTCTTAGTAGAGGCCAAAACGCCCACACTAGCAACTCTAACCTATGTGCCTGTAGCTTATATTTTCTGACCCTCTTTGTTCCTCTAATTGGACAACCCGAGGCAGGGAATCGTTTTTGAACTCACACAGTTTAAGCATTGCAACTTGTTTTTAAAAGGGTCGCAAAAAATGGCCTCCCTTAAACCCTTGAGTAATGAGAAACAACTTATTAATAAAAAGGTAAACGATGATTGAAAAGTATAAAAATGAATATTTTTCTTTCTGTCTTTGGGCTTGGGGTTGTTCCTTCAAAAAATCCAGCTGCGTTTTTTATCACACGAAAGTTTTTTTATGGTGTCGCGCTCTAACCTGCCGAAGGCAAATGCACCTCTTCCAATCTTTTTTAAGAGTCGGGATCTTTTCAAATTCAAGTCGTGTCTAAACTTTGGATTTTCTTGTGAAACAAACGATGACAACAGATTGATGGTCAACAAACGTTTCGTATAAAAAAGTGATGAAAATTCTGAAATCGCGTCATGGAAATGTCGAAGTGATTGAATATTGTCAAAAAATGTCGACAAAAATTTGTTTAAAGTCGTAAACTTTAATAAAAAAAAACGGCTTTTCGAATAATCATTCCTTTATAATTTTTGTATTTTTGTCTGGAGCAAAAAAAATATAATAATTGAATTCTGAGAAGATCGTAAAAAATCAGGTTTTATTTTAGCTTGAGGCAACCTGTTGAGCATTTCGCTGTCAATTAATCGTGGTGAGACGGTATTCATAAACATGGGATTTCTCGAAGAAGATAAAAAAGGTTTTGAATTATAGTGTCTAAGATAGAACAACCAAATGGCTTCTTGTTTCACTTGGTGTGCTTTTACTGCAGTTATAAACTTCTCGATGCTAGACTTTTAATGCTAGTTGCAACAAAGGCTCTTTGTCGTCTCTTGTACTATTCAAAATAAAATATCGTTCAGGTTTTGGCAATCATTTGATCAAGTGTGCTAGTAAAACATATTTGGTTTAGAAAACATTCAAGCAGTACTGATGGATTAAAAAAGACACTGATTCAACCATTTATTGCATGTTATTAAACACAATACTTGACAAGATCTGGTCTTAAGAGTGTAAGTTACAATCATATCTTGTTCTTGTTTACATTTTCGTTTTGAAAAAAACTCTTTTGTTGAGATTTTCTAAAGTCTGGAAAGCCCTTGTTCAAAGTTGAGTTCAATTTATTTTCCTCTATGTTGGAATCCTAGACCGTTGAGAAGGTAGGTCAAAGTTGAATTAGTTATGCTGTGTGTCCTTTTTTTTGTTGGAGAAATTTTCATGGATTGCGAGATGAGATGTTTTTAAAATAAAAACAAATAATCTTTGTTTATTTACTATCATTACATTAATCTAGGATTAAGCCCTCCACTTTCTTCAGATACAAAGCAGTATATAATTATTCGGAAAAATACATTTTATCATGCAATCAGAAAGAAAACAATTAACTACACCCATCAGATTGTTTTTGTGATCCAGATTCATATCTTAAAGAGATCTTAAGCCTTTTTCATCTACTCTCTTTGTTATACACACACAGAAAATGGGTATTTTTTACCAAGCAACCTCTAAAAGCTAGATTAACTTTAAAAGTAGGGAGGAGCCAGGCTTCAAACCCGAACAGAAAAATATGTGGACCAAGAAAAAACTATTACATTTACCAAACTCTGATCTTAGGACAGGAAATGCAAATCGAAAAAGTCCATATTAAATTTCATCTTGATAAATTAATTTGTCAGGAAACAAAGATTTCAAGATAAATATTACCCTCTCGATATTTTGATAATATTCAAGTGAATACTTTTGGGTAAAAGGTCATTTTTCAGATCAAAAATTCTTTAAAAAAAAGTAATGGGTCAATTTAAACCTGTTGAAAAAAAGGCTGGTCCAAAAGACATTTATCTTGCCAACACAGCTGTCATTTTCTCTATAGATAAAACTGAAAAATGTTTCAAAGCATTTGATCTTCATGAAGTCTAATCGAATACAAAAATGTCCTTTGTCGAAGTACGATAATTTGCTTTGTTTGTTTCAACATTTTAAACGTTTAATTTACCAATTTCCTCAAGAAATAGTTCGATTTTTACCGGAACGAAAGTTCAAATTAGTTTGAAGAGGTAGTAAGTATTTTGTTAGTTGGACCACCTCAAGTTAACAAATGGTTGCCAATTAACAACCCAACTAAATTGATAACTTTAAAAAATGTACCAATTTATTTGCTATGACTTTGAAATAGAACCACAAAGAAATGTTTAAAGCGCCAATTTTCTTCCATCAATTATGCAAATTTTTAAATGGGACTACAAAATTTCCTACACTGCACACCTTCAAGAATGCAGACACAAATCACCATTTCATTTTTGAGCTTAATTAAGAAATATTCGATGTGTGTGAAATCAACCAGCTTGACCAAAATTTAGATAAGTGGAGATTTGAACGCCCGGAGCTCATTGTTAAAAATTATGGGGGTCTTCAAAAAGGTAATTTCATTTTGAAATTGAAGCAACAGCTACACTTTACTGATCGATCAGCAAAAAAAAGGGTTATTTGAATTACTTTCAGAGAGAAATCGAGTCATTAATGTTCCTTTTTGAGTCTCTTTAATCATCTTTCATACACAAATGTTCCTAAGCTTTAAAATCCAAAATGTGGCAACACCATATTATCAAAATGCAGCAAAAAATAGAGCTATAACATTCTAGATAACTTAATTAGCTGAGTTTTTAGAGTTATCATTTTCTTATTTTTTCGAGTTGATATTAAGACAAAGTACATAAAAATCTACTCAATCTTAATAACGAAGAAAGTAAAAAATGACGTGAAAAAGTTTTGATCGTGAGTTTAAACAAAGCCTCAAACAAAGTAATGACGGATAATGAATCACAAGAAGTTTGAACGGAAGATTAAATGCTAGAAAAATCGATTTTCTACCCTAACATCAATCTGAAATTAATAGATCAAAGAGTTACAAGGATTATTCTTTGCATATTAAGAAAATGAAATATATTTTATGCCTGTTTTGATTAGTTTGGAGAATTTTTTTGTTATTAAAATCGAAACCAAATCTTGACGTGTCTCGATCATTTCGTTTCATTTAAACGTTTTGACACTTCCACTAAGGCCATTTTTAATTAACAGCTTCATCTTTTAATGATTGATTTGTCGCATGGGTTTGTTTAAAAGAGTGAAAAATGTTAGCTCTCAAAAATATTGTCACGTGTAGGAGTCAATTCCCAAAAACGTCTGACTTCATGCCAGCTATCTTAGTTCTTCTGCCATTAAAAAGATTTTTTAATGGGGAAACCAAAGAGGAAATTGCAAAGGTAGTTTTCCTCGAAACGTAATGAATAAACTCTAGATCTAACTTTTTTTTGTTTACTTTAACAGTCAATATTTTTCAAGGGAAACTGAGTAAAGTATTTTAGGACCTCCTTCATTGTTTGCACGATTCTTTGTACTATTGGACTGAAATCGAATGCCACGTACAAGCAAACAATGTCAGAGAATTCTTCCAGCTTTGGTAAAGTTAGTAGCAGGGTCTTAAATTTCAAACAAAGCAGACAAGGTGAACAAAAATTGAATTTGAAGTTAGAGGATTAAATAACCATTCTGATGCAGGGAATGAGTTTTTCATCCCAAAAATTGCCTTTTTAATGAAAACAGATCGCCGCTAAAGATAAATTACTCAATTAAAATTGTTCAGGGTTTAGAGACAGCTTTAAAATCGTATTTGGTTCCAACATAAATTAGATTAGCCATCCTATGAGACACAAGGATCAAAAGTTCATTTTTATTCGCATCGTATACCTTCCATCAATGGAAGGGATTTGCATCAAATTATCTACTTCTTCAGGCTGATCCTCTTGCAATCCACGATAAAAAGACTAAATCAACCATTGTGATCTTTATTTAAGAGATCAATTAATCTCTTGCAAAGTCGGATTTTGTTATTTGCAAATTTCATTTTATCAGTGAGCTTTGATCTATCTCATTGTGAGAAAGAAAGAACTGGAAAATATAAAATTGCAAAGGGAAAAGCCAAACTTGGCATTGGAGGTGGAACAAATCCGTTTGAATGTTCTATATTGAGTTGTCCAGGTCGATAGACCTCACTTGAAGCAATAACTTTTTGTAGCAACGGTAATATTTTTTGAACGAGGACTATAGAAGCAAATATCTAAAATAACTTCATTGAACAAAGACAAGATTTTTCTTTTTCAGTGAAACCTTTTGTGGAGGTTTTTGGAAGCGTATTGGATTGTTCAGGCATGCGTAGATTAAATAGCTCGAAAGAAAGACCTAGTTTGCTCTTTGTCCAGTCGAGAAATAGCTTGACTAGACAGATTACAACGATGTTTTTTTTCAACATTTTATCATCTACGGTCAAAAATTCAAAGGCATCAATTACATTCAAGAGTGCTAATTAATAGATGGTTTTGAAGGGAAACAATCGGATGGTGGTTTTAGCAATATGTCTTATCTAAACACACACCTTTTCACAAAAGCATTTTCAAAACTCTCGGAACAAATTACATCATAAAAAGTGAGTTTGCGTCTCAATTTTCCTCATCCAAACCTTCAACTCTTTATTTATATTCACTTTCTTGTGTGAGGGGCAAAAAAACTGAAGTGTTTAATCTTCGCCACTGACCATTACTCAAAAAGCAATTGAATTTTTTTGTGCGTATTTGTTTGTCATAAAGTATTTATTCTCGAATGCGTGAGTTGGATGAAGTTTCACCTAACTCAAAAGAGAGTCAAGTATGTTGACCAAGACTATCTCCCCCCTACATCAAACATGGCCCTACTAATTTCAGTGTATTCAACTTTTCTTGGAAAAAATGAGCTGGCAAGTCAAACACGCAAAGGGACAGATTCGGTTGAAATATAAAACCTTGTGGGAGAGAAACTAAACTTAAAGTTATGAAGGATTTTTAAAAAAACCTGTTTAAATTTTTTTAAGAAAACACAACTTCTTTTTTGCATCTGATTCAGATACGAAACCAATAAATATTTAACGATCCTGTTCAGACCAGGTTGATATCGTCTTGTCAAAGATAAAGTCTCAGATTGATTCTCAAACCTTATCAGTTTTATTTGGTTTTTAAATAGCCGTATTTTTTACTACAGACAATTTATCGTTCAGAAAAACTAGATTGGAAATACTCTTGGTCAAATTTTCAAGAGTTTTAGTGTGAAGGCCTGGAGCTTAAATTTCCCCATTTCATTTTAACATCATTTTCATCTTGCTGTCATTTGATGAAATATTACTTTACATATTGTGTTGCTACCTCACTTACAATTTGTTGCTTGGAATGATTACAAATTGAAGTTGTTGATTGATACTATCCATCGGGTGAATGTGTAGGAAGAGAAATGGAAAATTGTTTGGCTGGAAATTTATTCATTGGAAGGAGTCTATGTATTTTAAAAACTGAAATGTCAAACAAGACGCCCATCCATTTTTCAACGATTGATGCGTGTAACACATTACGATGTTAAAGATGAGACTAAAGGATTGAAATGCCTTTTTTACATATTAATACTTAAAATCTAACGAAGAAAAAAAGGTCATTTCTATTCAAGGTATCTGCATGAAAAAAAAAGATTTGAAACTTTGTTTATGGTTATACAGAAACTTCTTTTTTACTATTATTTTTGTTGCTGATGAGAAGTCATCAAAAGATTATCAACGCATGAACGCTCATCAAAGTAGAGAAAGATTCTGAACCTTTTTTTTTCTTATTTAACTTATCCCACTCAGAGATTTTGATCTGTCTAAATTTCAAATCCATTTTCTTTTTCTTTCTAACCAAACTATCTGTCTGCACAAAAAGCCTCGTTGGGTTTTTATTTGCATTCACACATTTCAGTAGAGTCAAAACATTACAAAGTCATTAAATGGTAAAAGGGTGAAATCAGCTTTGGAAGAAATCAAATGGGCAACATTAATTGGTTGCCAACAGACTTGTTTTTGACTTTTCCAATCACTAACGGAAGGAAACGGGTGTATCTGGAGTTTCGTCTAATCAGCAGATGAAGAGGATGTCAAATAGTCAAAAATGGTCATCTGCCGACAAAACAAAAAGCTCTAATATTTCTTTGTAAACAGAATTTTTTTCTAAATAACGACCTTATTTTTTGCTCGCCAAGATTTGAATAAATTTTCCAACCACTTTTCACTTATGATTTGAGCTTATTTTTATTTATTTATCAGTCTGTCAGGCGAAAAAGTTTCAAGTCTAGCTGTTAATGAGGATCGGATTTTTTACCACCACCCCCAACCTGTCCTCAGTCTCCAAGAGCACGATTATCATTAAGCAAATATGTTCTTCTCTCTAACTCGTCACGAGAGAAATTTTTCATCTCAACAATTGTCTCACAAAATGTTTCTCTTGTGGAAATCATAAAAGAATGAGACATTACTTTCTTCAATTTTTTTTCACGAAAAATTCAAATCAAAGTTGCTGCGACCTCACACTGAGATAACAATGAAGGGCACAATAAGCGCGTGCTTCAGGCAAAACAGAATTATTCAGAAACAAAAAAAAATACGAAAAAATTTAACCGAAAAAGTGACATGTTTTTTGGGTGATAAAAGAAAAATGATTATTTTTCCTTTTTACTCTTTTTCATTCGAAGAAAAGGGTACAGAAAGATATGAAGAGTCGTTTTTGATAAAAACGAATCAAATAGATTAAGCAATATTTTCCAACTTGAATGTTGAGTAGCAATTTTTCTAAAACCCATTAAGTATATAGGGTCGACCAATTTTTATCTTAAACTTTTCGTGTCGAAATTGCTTTCGCTACACTTTTGACAACCATGACGGAAAACTCCATGCAACTAAATTTTACTCAGAAATGACTACCATCATAGAAATAAAAGTTTTTTTTAGGGAAACAATTTCTCTTTTGAACTTCTTTATCTAAACAAAGAAGCTTATTGGTCAGAAAAAAGGTTTCTTCCAAGAATCTGGATTGTTAGTAAAGCTTAAAAAATCAGGATTCAGTAAGGTTGATTTTTTTCCAAGGAAATCCAACATCTAATTTTACCTTATTTGAATAAAAAAAACTTACATGATCTTGTGCAGAAACATCAGCTCCATTCAGTGTAAGAGCAGCCACGGTTTCTTTGTGTCCAGCAGTTGCAGCAACATGTAAGGCAGTTTTTCCATTCTGAAATAGTAATATAGAGATGTAAGGACTTTTTCAACGCCGAATTCGTTGCATGACAATCTCATTTTCAATTTTACTTGTCTCTGTGTCATTCTTTTGTCATTTTATAGCCCCACTAGAATCAACATCTTAATCAGAGCTGGATTAATCTATTGTCACATGTCTCGGTGTCGTCAGTCTTTTTGTGAAAATCCGACAGACATTTTCTTTGATAGTCTCGATTTGTCAGATCTATTTTTAGGATTTAAAAAAAATCGAACGGAGAAAAAGACATTCTTATTCTTATCAACACTAACATGGTATTATGGGATCGAATTTTTCATTCAAGTAATTTTTCACCAAATTATTTACGGTCAATTAAATCAAACGCCGCTTTGGGACTTGTTATAGTAGAATTTAAAACTTTAATGGGAGAAAATTCAGCTGATTAAAGATGTTTCTCTAAGATAAGAATAATGCCTTTTTGGAAGATTTTTAATTCGTGACTTTCTTTCGATTTAGTCGTTATATTTAAGCCCAATAAAAAGTTTAATCTCTGGTCAAAAAGTAAACAGAAGATTTTAAGATTTTTTTTTGTCTACAAGAATTATTTTTTGGTTGTTAGACTTTTCTTGATTGGTGGCCTCACTTTGACTAAACATGTCATTATCGAATTCCAAAGCTTTGATGTTTTTGTTTTTCTCCACGAAGAAAAAAGTCCCTGACAATTGTCAAGATGACACCTCAAAAATTCTATGGTCAGCGTTTTCAAAACTTGATGACAAAAGAAAATTCGGTGCTTTCCTTTCAAAAATGAAAAGGTTTAATGTTTGCACAGACCTAATTAAGCCATAAATAGTTCAGATTGTGATCTGAGATGGGGAAAAAAGTCAGGGTTTTTTTACAACATCTGATCGAGAGCAATTATGTAAAATTTATTGATGTGATGTTGGTCGTTGGTCTGTGCCAAGAAAAGGTATGGGCAAACAATTAGAAAGAGTTTCTAGAAACCAATCAGTTTGTTTAGAATTACAATGTTTGATCTTACCTCATCTTTTTGATCATGAAGTTTCGAACCTTCTTCTTCAAGAAGTTGAAGTACAAGATCCGTTTTTCCGTCTGCTGCAGCCTCTAACAGCCGGTTGTCACCACTCGGATTGATCTTCATTGACGAATCGGTCATCGTTGAAAAAAGTCTTGAGTCATCAAACAATCACTCAAATGTACTGGACTTATCTTGGGCCACAATCATCGAAAAAGTTCACGCAAAAATAAAGATGTTGATAGTTCCTAAAGGATAAAAAAAAAGTTCTTTCTTTTATTTTGTTTTTCTCAGCATTCATTTTCTTTTCTGCATGTTTTATGTTCATAAAAGTATTCCAAGTATTTGCTGATAATGCTGAAAATTATTGCACTGTGTTATCTTTCCTAGTATCGTACCAAAATCTCGTTACAGATTATTTTTTTTTTGTTTAAAATGTTGGAAAAGAAGAGGCTCGCTGGCAAAGCAATAGCAGACTTGCACACAAAAGCAAAGTCTCCAACTGAGTTATCATCGGATTTGACCGCTCAGTGTGCATGTGGCTGAAATGGCAACGAACAAAATTCCTTTCCAACAATATGTAAATTATCTCGATGAAGGACCAATTGTATTGATACAATTTCTGAAGTGTTGGAAAATCTCCAGCTGACTGTCGATTTTTTTTCAATCACCAGCTTGCAATAATCTTTAAGCCTTCATCATTATAATTTGTTTTAAAAAAATTGCTTTAAAGACTTACAAATTTCTCAGTTTAATTCCTAGTCCTGATCTAGAGATGCATTATTGAAAATGAATCTCTTTGACGAAATCTGAGCTAGGAATTTAAAGTATGTCTTACATGGGACAAAAGCAAGTCTTTTTCTTTTGATACTTGTACAAACAAGATGGTGTGTAGCCTTAACAAACAATTTGGTTCTTGGGTTTCCGTTCGGGTGGAGTTTTTCTCTTTGATTTAAGTAGCAGGTGCTTCTTTGCGAAAAATGTTTTTGTGTGAAATGCGTTAGAGAGATAAGTGAATAGAGGATGCTTTTACAACATCGAGCAAAATGAATGCGGTACCTTTTAAACAGGAGCATTTTTCGATAAAATTCAGTAAAGATGTTGCTTATCATTTAGGAAAAACACCTTGCTATTTCAAAATATTGAGTTTTAACCCTCTCTGAAAAATCGGTCTTCCTCATAACCATTTAGGAAGTTGTTTTGCAGAAAAGTATAGTGAAACTTTACGTCTGGTGGCAAAAGGAAAATAGATGTTTTGGTCCCAAACAAAAGGTGTTCCCATGGTACGAGACTAATCCTCTCATTTTGCCAATAATGAAATTCGTCGTGTGAGTCAAAGTTTGAGCAGGTGTTGAAATGAAATTACCATCCCTGAGAGACAATGTTTCAGCAGGGGGATGAGAAGATTTCTGACACCAAGGCATTTAAACGACAAAAATTTTATTATAATGCCACCTTCTCTGTTGTCCAACAACAGATTTTTCCAATCAAATGCCTCAGGAATTTTTGAATAAAACTCCTGAGAGTAAATCGATTTGCCATAGAGGGTCGTTTGTTGAAATGGTCTTGTCGACTAGAGATTAAGTGGCATAAAATTACTGACTTACAAATCATTGAGCTTAATAAGATACATGAGCATCAATTGAAACTTGTTTCTTTAGAGCATCATCTGTTAAGATTTGATTTCAGAAATATCAAAAAAGAATTTTCAAGAGATGTCAGATAACAATATTTGATTTGAAAACTGAGGTTTAAAGTTTCATAATTAGGATTGTTGTGTAATTGAACGTTGTCATTTTAAAACATTAGAAGCTTTAATCGAGTCAGAATTTATTTTATTTTTTACAAAATATCATATTTACATACGCAATTTCACAACGATAAAATATTTCGCGTCATTGCTTCAAAGTCAGAAGACCATGAAGTAAAAACAGACACAAAAATGTGAAAATTTCCAAATAATTTGACACTTGGAACCTTCTTTCTTTAAATTGTTATTTCCTGGTGACTTATGCCATATATATAAAGCTTACCTTTTGTCTTAATTAGTAACAATAATCAAATCCTTGTTTCAAGCCAATCTGACTTAACCAAAAGAGACTTCAACGCTAGCCATAAGGCTTAAACTAGAATTCAGGGCCTTTTTATCACAACAAATTCAATTAAAAACGACTTAATACTTCCTAAAACACTGATGTAATTGTCTTTTAGGTCGACACATCGGCACTTGTTCCAAAACTGATTTCTGAACTCCAAAATCATGCGCTCTTTTTCAGCTCACATACGTACAGCCAACTCACCTTTTGGTTGCTGTAAAAGGCACCCTCTACCTATAAACCATAGATTTGTGAGTTTGGAAAGATAATTTTACATCAAAATAATTGTCTGCAATTTTTATTACTGGCAGGATCAATTAACAGTTAGTTTTTTTATAATTGTTTTTTAATTTTTCTATTAAAGATATTGAAAAAATAAACTTTGACCCTTCTAGATTGTGTTTGAAATCGACTCTTTTGGTGCATGTTTTGTACATAAATTCTCATCCAACCAACCCACTAAACCACGCGCTCCTTCCTCTTGGAACATGCAAAACCTTTCCGACTCGTTGCTTAACAAAATGACTAGCTAGGGATGGCAGTGGAGTAGATCGGTGTGGTTACCCTGGAAAAAAATTGTGAAACAAATCTTCTGAATAAGACAAGTGCACATACAAAGCAACATAGGGAAAGATATGACCGGACATTCTTCATTGTTGATGCTCTTTGACCGTTGAAAATTAATTTTTTTCTCGAGAAAAAAAGACAATATTGACTTTTTTTTGTCATCCAGATAAAAATTTACGTTTTGTGTTAGAACGTGAGCGAGCAGTTTTTTTTGATCTATTTTTCAGCGTCTCTTAGAAGTTGCTTGGTTGGGAAACAAAGGCTAAAAAGTCTTAACTTACCTTTTATACAAAAATGGGTGGATAAAGGTAGGTAGGTTGGATGGAGTGAGTTGTGTGGGGAGTAACATTATAACTCAGGTGCGTGAGCAGCAACGAGAAGATTGAGGAAACCCATAAGTTGAAATTGTTGGGCTACATTTTCACGGCATAAAGGGTGATTTTAGGCAACAGAAAAAAAAGTTTTTTTACAGCTCGAAATTGG
>Ga0194133_10004502_pt1 | contig 18603 bp, 15 predicted proteins | sample TA2KigOf40mmetaG_FD_155448 | JGI IMG/M metagenome (GOLD analysis project Ga0194133, IMG submission 155448) | Freshwater microbial communities from Lake Tanganyika, Tanzania - TA2015055 Kigoma Offshore 40m | ecosystem: Environmental > Aquatic > Freshwater > Lake | place: Tanzania: Lake... | reverse complement strand
AGTGATTCCCAGCCAAAAACAGTGCTTTAAAAATATGCAAGGCGCACTTTAAAAGACTAAAAAAATAACCGTTAAACAAATTGGGAGACAGGCTGCCTGCTGATCTCTCATCCCCACACCTTTTCAGCACCCCTCCAACCAGGCCAGTGCCACTGCTTGCTCACCTTTATTGATCTCATCGCCGATCTGACTCATTACTATATAAAGGTCTGCTGTATGCTCTATGAATAAACATTTCAGTATTGATTCTTTTCTTGATTGGGAAGGTCATCACTGGATTTTCATACGCTCTCTCATCCCAACACACATGCACCACAGCCGAGTACTTGCTAATAGCTGGACAGAAAAAGGATTGCTCCCTATATGTTAAAAATGCTTGAGCTCATCTTTTGGAGTTCACCAAAATAATATGAAAACTGTGATGATTTTGGCTTTATCAAAGTAAATCCTATTTGATTTACTTTTTCTGTCAGGAAACACATATGCTGAGGTAATAAAATACGAAATATCTACAATTTATTTCATAGTCAGGATTTTCACGTCAAGTTAAAGGTTCCAACAGACATACAATATTGCAAGAGCAGTAAATCATTCAATTTTTCTGATATCGAAAAGTGAACAAAAAAAATTGTTGGGCTGTTGTTCCATTATTCTGTAGGTTTAAATGCCCCTGAAGTGAACCCCTTTACCAAGGGGGCTTGTATTTTTTGCATGAATTTCCCAGCCCAAGTGACTCACAATTGGATTGAAAGCTCAAGACAGGATTGTAACACAATTATTCAAAGAAAAGCTTTAATTTCACACTATTTCGATTAGATATGGGCCCTGACCCGACCCGACCCGAGTATGCTTTTGACCCGCAGTAAATAAGAGGCCGACCAGTCCTTGACCCAGGTTTTTTTTAACTGACCCAAAGAGATTTTTTTGATCCAAAGGGAAAAAATTGAAAATTTTGTTATTTTTAGGAAAAATTTTCCAAACCCAAACCTTAGATGGCTGACCGACCCAACATTAGTAACAAAAAATTGACCCGACCCAAAACGGGTCAAAACTTTTTGACCTTGACCCATCACTAGTTTCAATACTTTGACAGATGTTTCTGCTCAAATATGTATAAATTTGAAGAGTGTTCTCATCCATATCCAAAGTAGCTTTTACTCTGAGTCAAACTTTTTGAATAAAGCATAGACTTCCCTGCAGCTTTTATTGTTTTTTTGCAACCTAAGTTTTTAAGATTCCAACATCTGTATAATAAAACCCTAAATATCACATTCATTCAGAAAAAAATGCTGTGTTGACTTTTGTGACTTTGCTAGTTGATCAATCGTTGAGATATTTAAAGCTTGTGGAAGATCTAATATCTAAAAATAAGCTTAATTTTCATGGTCTTTCATGTCTTAAGTTTCTCATCTAACCATAATTAATGATGGTAAGGCAAACAATTGTCACAAATCCAGACAAGAACGAATACTTGTTGATATTCGGATCAAGTAAATGAAAATTGAGAAAGCCTTTCTTCAATTATAAAGAAATCAGTTTACATTAAATACGAAAAATCTTTATATGTTGAAACGAAAATCTTACGACTTAATGTAGATTTTTTTTACGTGTTCATCATGGTTGATGTTGTCGTCACCTTTTTCCAACTTTCTTCATATTTTCCGTCCACTTTCTCCCATTTCTTGCCATGGAGAAAGTATAAAACACGGAGGCAAGTTGGGTAACCTGGCATAGTTGACCATTTGTCAGTGAAGCTTCAACAGAAGAGGTCCAGCAAAGGAAAATAAAAGGTTTTGCTCAAACAAAAATAACAAGTAGGTGGGTTTTATGAATCAATTTAGAGTCATGCTAAAATTCAGTATAGTACCGAAAATAAGGTTTTTTCCATCCATTTTCCACCACAGAGTGTTAAAAAAGGACTCATAATAAAAGAATTGAAATCAGATTGTGAGACAAAAATATTGTCAGTACTTTCCAAGGTTCCTTTTAAATGTCCCATTTAAAAATTATTTTCTCAGACAGGATTGATTGCTGTGATAATTTATTTTTACTATCAAATAAAACTTGTGATGGGTCTAAGTCTAGAATTTTTGACCCAGGTTGTGTCCATTTTTTGTTGCTTGGGCTGGATCAGTCAAAATCTTAGGTTTGGGTTTGGAACATTTCCCCTAAAAATCTTTTAATTTTTCACCTGCGAGTCAAAAAAAATATCTTCAGGTTAGGTCAAAAAATACCCGGGTCAAACACAAGTAGGCCTCATATTTACTGCGGGTCAAAAGTGCGCTTGGGTTGGGTCAGGTCAGGGCCCATCTCTAAATAAAACCAATGGATTGTAAGACACAGTTTTGGAATTAAGGAATTGTTGCAAGTTAAACATTATCATCATTTCAATGAATCTGACGATTTTGCTGGATTTAATTTCTCTCCATTGATTTTAAGATACTGTATGAATCAAGTTTCAAATGAATAAGAAATTTGAGTACTGAGTCATAATTTGTTTTATTAACCCAAAATTTTATGCCCTCATATGCATCATGTAAAAAACTTGTTTCATTTGAAAGATTTTACTTTCCAGCTGAAATGAGGTACTTTATTCTGTGTGTCATTTCCATCTCAACTCTTTCATCATGCCTTGCAAAACCCATGGAGTCTGATGGTAAGATAAAGACATTTTAATTTCCATGATAAGCTTAAACATCTATGACTTTGAGTCAAAGTGAAATTGGACCTGAGACAAATGATTCAACAAATAAATGTTGATAAGGAAATCTTTCTTTTAAGCCCTGTAAATGGAAACAACTGAATTGACAGAGTTAATGAAACAGTAATTTATTAGATATGAGGATGATTTCCCAAGAATTCAATTGAGTGGTTGAACATCTATGACAACTGACAGAGTTTAGCCATGGCTGAAATCCATACTCAAGCAAATCTTTGATCATAGAGTTAGATTAAAAAAGACAAGTCAAGATGATTCCCACAGTCAGCATTAAGCTTTGGGATATTATTACTATACTTTAGAAATGGAATATTTTCCTGACCAAGTCAGAGTTATGATATTTACATGAAATATAAAGTGATTCACATATGTTGAGGCTCAATCTTCAATTTTTAACTTGTAGAGTAGTAATCAGCTAATCTGATTACTTCAACAAGAAAGTTCCACCTTATTGATTTTATTAATCAATTTTCTCCATTCAATCGCCATCATTCTATTAGGCTAAGTTCAATTTCTTCTTAATCTGATGGATTCCTACTTCCTAGGATTTTTTCTTTGAAACCATAATTCTGAAAATTGTCAGTTCAGTAATTGAGTGTTCTGACAAACACAGTTATGCAATCGACTTAATGTTATCAATAAGGCTTTCACAAGAAATGAATCACATTCAGAACTTTTTCAATCTTGAAAATGTCCAGAATGTCATTTATTTGGATAGGAGACTCTTCAATTTTGCTTTAAGTTCTTTAGAATGAATTAAGGATTTGACTCATGCTATATTTACTCTGTAATGAACATATTTTCATGATTCACATTTTTTCCTATTGGTTTCCTTAGCATGAAATACCTACCTATCTTTTTCTGTTTTAGAGAAAACCTATGTTTAAAGTCCAAGTAAATTTAAGGGATAATCTTTTGACAATCAGACATCTAATGTCTGAATGTCTTTGAGAAAGCCATAACCTTTAATAAGAGTTTTTAAAGGGAAAAATATATTTATGAATCCTTGAGGAGAAAAATTTTGTGCATCCAAAACTTAAGTCTCTAAAAAAAAAGCTTGAACAAAGAAGTCAAATCCTGCTATTCTACTTTCTTACTACTCTATAGCTTTCCCTATTTCATAGATCAAGGTGTGACGTTGCTCGGCTTGGTAGTCTTACTGACGTGGCCCCTACCCTTCCCCGGGTGGCCTCCCCCTCTCTCAGCTCATGATTACTCCGATTCTTTGGGGTAGCCTCTTGGCCCCAGGCTTCCTGCCTTACCCCGGGCGGACTCTCTGAGCCCCCTTATTTTTATACGAGTGATAGCTCCGGATCTCCCGTCATTTTACTAAAAAGTTGAAAACTTAGGTACCTCAAGAATGCCTACATCTGTGTCCTTCGTGGTCACGTAGGATCTCAACTGCAGCCTGGCGTCCGTCAGGTCTTCCGCTTCCATGGTTTTTTCCCAGTTGTCTGGGAAGATTTTACAAGTCTTGAGATGCTACATGATCGAACTTATAGAAAAACTCCTGAAATCAAACTTACACTTTTTCAAACAACCTTTGAAGTATTTTGAAAATCAAAATGTGAGTGACCTCAGATTCTATTCATCTGAGGTTGTAGCCGGCAGTACTGTTCCGGCCCTGCCAGTCTGATGGGCCAACCCTGAAGCCTGGTTGTGCCATCAGCAACTAACACCCTTATCTTATTTTTTTCTGAGCTAGAGCTCTGTAAGAAACTAAGCTTTTTTCTTCTTGTCTTTTTTTATTCCGATAAAAAAACTTCAACATTCTTTAAAGGGATTGCAGGGACAAAGAAGAATCTGAAAAGTGGCTAACTTAAAAGAATTTAAAAAAAGACATAAGATGTGGCCCAGAAAGAAATTTCATTTATCTTAAATGCCAGTACGAATGTCTTTCATCCTCTAAACTACTCGTGAGTTTTGGTTCCAGGAAACTAAAACTTTTAGTTATTCACTAAAAAACTGGAAGTTTTTTGTTTGAAATTTCCTATAATTTTAACATTTAATTTGTTTTTAACTTAGAAATGTGGGTATCTGTGTTGTGACCAGAAGTAGCCTCTGTTAATATTTAGACTTTACAATGCTTTTTAAGCTGAGTAATTACATGAGTAAATAGAATTACCTAATTCAGGTGTGAAAGTGAGTCTAATTTTTGTGTACACAAATCAGCTTGAAATGGTCCAATACTATCTGAAAATCAACTGAAAAATAGCGTACATTCGAAAAGTGTTTGTATTCAAGTTTCTGGATGGAAGCTTTATGTTTTTTTGCATTTTAGAAATTGCATTTGACACTTCTGTCCACTTACAAAACGAATTCAGAGGACCTCAATTTAATTAGATTTTAGGTTAGGTGTGCAAAAAATGTGACAATCAAAGCTTATTTAATGGTCAGTTGTTGAGCCAGCTGCACTCTCATTAAAATATTACTTATAATAAAGCAGAAAATGATAAAGTTTTCTAAGTGGATTTAGACTTTATTAGTTCAACTTCTCAAACCAATTGATATGTATAATCTTTTGAACAATTAAGTTAAGGGGTCGCCTAGGCTTATTGGTCATGGCTCTTGTCTTGGGATCTGAGGGTCCTGGGTCCGAACCACGGCTGGAGCTTCAGACAATCTTTGAGCCTGGATTGACAAAAATCTAACTATAATTCCCAGCTGGATTAAAGTGTGCCTTTAATGAATTATTTCACAAAGTGTACTATAAAAAATAATTTTTTAAATTTAATTTTTATGTTAGGAGAAGCCCTGACCCATACAAACCCTGCTGATATTGATCAAAAAATAAAAATGACAGTAAGATTTGATGGCAGTGTATTTGAACCACAATTTGCCATCACTCTAATACCAATCTCCAAAAAAACTCTTTCCAAATTTCAGCTGTTTCTCCAAAAAGCATGAGAGACTTGATTGCCTTGAATTCTAAGAGTTTAATAATAGATATTCTTTATAACTATGCATGATTCTAGGGTTATTCAGCCCATCTCTCTCAACTTATGGAAATGGACTCAGTTATAGGCCAATTGTCTTCTGGCAAGTCACAAAAACAAACTTTTCAAACCAAGAGTCATACTAAAAACTTTCTAAATTCAGGAGGTCTCGCCCAGCTCATGGTTACCCAATATCACTCTTTCCAGATGACAGCCGAAATGGATTAGTTGAGACTAATGAAGAATTTCCTATAAGAGTTGCAGTGAGGTCCCCCACAGCAAATTCCAACGCAAACATCCACAGGACACAGGATTCTAGTGACTCTTGGTTAGTTAAAAGTTTCTTTTCACTTCCAATCTTTTGATAAGGTAAGGGAACCCGGCCTGAAAAATGACCGTATTTCGTGCCATTTTTTACTAAATAAGGACATTTCACAATTGTGGTATGAATTGGGACATATACACGAAAAAATATGATTTTATGAAGAAAATACATGTAGACTTACTGAATTCGAGTGGCAAGATTACACATGTCGCTTGGATCAGGTAAGAGGTGATAAACTTCGGTAACTTCTATCTCTCAAGTCTATGAGTACTTAAGGCCCCCCCCAGTTTTTATAAAAGAAACGAAAGGTATTTAAGGATGCTCATAATACTTTATTTGAGTAGGTACTTTACAATACTTTACACACATAATATCCTTAGAATAATCTCTTAGCTACTTCTAAAACTTACGTCTAAGCTTACGGAGAGTAACTAGTTAATCATAATGAGGCACGCAGGCCTTTTTATTGACATGTGAGGCGGGAGCGCATTGATCGGGTGCGCTCAGGGATCAGATGTGGATAAAAAGTTAAGCGATGAAAAAGTAATACTTTACGTAATTTAAATCTTAAGACCCAGTAAGAGACTGCCTTTTAGAGATTTTCACCCTTGGTGAGGGTATCTGGGCAGCCCAGTATTTAGCAGACAGGATCCAATCAACTTTTAGAAAGTTTAGTTCTGACAAGATTCTTCTTTCTGCGTGCATGAATGAGATAGTACAACAGTAGGTCTTTTGAAAAGCAAGTTTGTGAAAGGTCAAAAGACTATAAACGAGCTTTATCTTCCATTAAGTAACGAAAAAGGGTAAAAGCCTGTCAAACAGACAAATTGAAAATGCTTTGATGTTCAATTACAAACTGCAACTTCAATCTAGGGGCTACAATAAAAAGAGAAATGATGAACTGTCGCGATTGGCCATGAGAATGTTGAAGAGAGCTCCAGTACCATCCAACTATGGACAAGATGAATAATAATTGTGAGTGCCCAGGTTCAACAAAACTTTTGACTTCACAACAACTTTTGATTTTGATTTTTATTGTTACAGGTATTTTTCAAAGGGTCACATATTATAATTATCTTTGCAACAGAAAAATGATGAAAGAAGCCATTTTCGTGAAAATCCTGGTAAAAGAAAGTGTTCTCAAATGCAAAATTCAATATTTTCTTTCAAAAGTTGCTGAGATGTTATTTTCTAAAATACTAATATTGGAGACAATCTTAACATAAAACTAACATTCTCAGATGGAAAAAATGACTGGCTATAGACAAATTACCAAGGGGTCACCATGGCAGAGTGTTCATAGGCACCTGACTGAGAACTAAGCTAAGCTCTTGGGTTCAAACCCTTGGCCACCTGACAGCAATTTTTCAACCTCGGATAGAAAAAATTAACAAGGCACCCTTAATCAGGATAATAGCAATCTGCAGTGGCCATAGACTTCTTTGGTGGGACACTGATAAAGGTGTTGATCATGCATCAACATTGCCTGAGTCTATACTGCACAAAATTATTATTATTATTACTAATCCATGGTTTTGTATGGTTTCTCTTTAATTGACATATTTTTTACATTTTCTCTTCACTTAATTGCTTACTTTTCTAAGATACATAGTGGAGAGAATTTAAATTAAAAGGTAGCTGAGTGAAAAATTCCCATTTTTAATTAAGCAAATAGCCCTGCCTATAATGAGATCTTAAGTGTTTCTAAGCAACTTTACAAATTTACTCATTATGAACCTTGGCGGAGGAAACTTGAAGTCAAAGTTGCTTTGTTTTGAGCCCACAACCCTTAGATCTAGCCAGATGCCATTAAGCCAGGCCATTGAAAACTGTTTTAAAACTGTTTAAGTATTTTAATCTCTTCCCTAAGCAGTTATAATCATTGGATATGTGTTGCTCTCTTCCAAATTTTTTAATCATATTAAGAAATCAGTTTAGGATCTTGCTAACATTTGATAAATCAGTTGATATAATTGAGAAAGCTAACCTATTTGCTAATAGAAAGTTGTTAAAAAGTGTATTTAAGAATATTTCTGATTTTTTTGAAGATGTTGAATTTTGTATTTTGTAACCAAACGGCAGCTCTCGTGATTTCCTGAGTGGTTTTGTAGTTGTTGTCAAGAGCAAACTATCCAGCACAAGGCATGATATTGATGGTCCATCAACAAAGCATCAACAGAAACTGTCTCTACTTTTCAAAATGATGTGTGTCTGACTGAATTTGATTGAAGCCCAAATTCAAAGTAAATCTTTCAAATTTCATGCTTTGATTTGAAGTAATTTTTCAGTTACAAACATAAATTGTCTTTGTGTCTTTTATCCTTTGTCGTGTTAAATAAATAAAGGAAAATGCCATGACTTTGTGTTGTTAAATTTAATGTATAGCTGGGATTTTTTATGCATACTCATGCAAGACATAGCAATATCAATCAAAACATACATTTAACAAATATGAAGGGTACTTAGAAATCTAAATAAAGTGCAAAGGTTAAGCAATATTGATTAATTTTGGGATTTATTGGGGGGTTTTGACAAGAAAGACACCAAAAAGTTGAATAATTTTTGGTAGAATAATGAAAATTAAATCAGGCAACTTTAAGTGTGTGGAAAAATGAAAATAATTTTCAAATGTAATTGCTATAAGAAAAAATGAAAATAAATTAGAAATTTCATTTCAGAATATCATTTTACCTTTACCCTACCATCATTTATTTTTTATAGTGTCTAGCTAAGTTAAATCATTCCAGACACTTTTTTTAAGTCCCTGGCTGGAAATCATTTTTTTTCTTCGCGCATTTTGTGGCAACCTAGGGCCAGAGGTGTCGTTGAGGTCCCACCCCCACCAGGATTCAAACCCTTGACCCTCAGACCCCCTGACTCATCAGCATATGATTTTGCCCTTCTTAAACATACTCTCTTTGCACAGGGAGACATAAAACAAAAAAGAATTTACAACACTTTCAACCAATCAACAATTGATGTCAGATGATATTTTTACTAATTTATCATTTGAAAATTATAGAAATTTAATATTTTCACAATAAATATTTTAGGCACCCTAAGTTGGTTGTGCAGTCAACTAATAGACAACAAAAAATTCAGTTTAGTTATTGAACAAATGTTTTTCCTATTCTACTTTTCATAATATACTTCAAATTATCATACGCTAATGCTAATGCACGCAACGAAGTGAGGCAAATTGTCAAGATTATGATTGTTTAGTGACTCTATAACCCAGGTACCTTCTAACAAAAATTTCATTTCTAGATAAGACTGCATGCTGCTTATCTTCATCCAGGCGATAAAACTTTGTTCTCCTTTTTGCTCTCGCTCTTTCACTTGTATATTCAACAAAACAATTGAAATTTTACTGATTAGCAATTGTAGTGAGTGAGTGACAGGATGAACAAACAACAAGATTTTGAACTGGGATTAAGAGAACCTCTTAAAGGGTAAGTTTATAAATCAAGGTACAATTAGCATATGCAGTGAAAGCAACATAGTTTCAAAGTAATTGTAGATTAAAATTCTTCTCAAGTATCTATACTGATCATTTTCCACAAGCCTGTAGAGGGTTAAAGCAGAAGTTTGGTTTAGAACTATATAAAATATCAGATCTCTTTTCTAAAGGGAGTTAATATAACCAAATGACTGCCTAGCTTAGTATTTCTGATGGCTTTACAATGGGCTATGAAAGGATGATATATTATTAGTAAGTGTCAAGAGCTGGCTGCAGATAACATTAAACACATAGCCACGCTGTTCACAATTATCTACATCCAAGTTCAACCCACAGCTTGAACCTGAAATTTTCACTTCGAGCCCACAAAATGCTCCAGCTTTATGAGTCATAAAAATACAATTGCAATGACCCATTGAAAAGTGTTAAATTAATTTTTTACCTCATTCTTAACTCTTGCGCATTCTAATCGGATGATCATCAATTGACTTGCTTTTTAAGAGTCCAGAGTAAATGCCGATGGTTTTGACAGAAAGAATTTTTTCATGAGTGGTCATCTTTTTCTGATGGATGTTTTGACACAGGCGAGAGTCAAACCTTGAGCTTGAGCTCTTTGACAGATGGTCGTGCGTATACCACTTTGCCATTTGTGACTCCCAAATTAAAATTTCCTTGGAGGTGCTGGGATTTGACCCACACCCCTTGATTCCCAGCCTGATTACCCTTTAGCTTAATGTTATGATTAGAGGCAATTCCATCAGAGTTATTGTAGTGATACATAAAAGGATATTTATCGATGGACATCTCTTTAGTGGCTATTATGCAAATTGTTATTATTATTGGATAACCAAAGGTTCATAGGTGGATCCTTGAGAGTGGTGTACCATTTGCACAATTTTGACCCTCACTAGCTGTCCCCATTTTTTAAAAAGCCGAGATTTCTTAGGAGTCTAAGGCTGGAAAAAGTTTGGCCAAACCAAAAGGACTTTTGGAGACCTTATTCAAGTCTATTCATATGTTACGAGCAACTTGCTTTCCTTTTTGCAATAAAAGATTGTAGTATCAATTGAGACAAGAATCTGTAATGTATGTTCTCCTTAATTGGCCATTCTTGTCATTGATTGCTTAGGTAAAACGATAGACTTAATTACATAAGATTCAAAAATTAAGTAGACAGGCATTTTTTTGCGTAGGGAAAAATGCCAAACCCTCCCCAGCGGCTCTTCCCTCATCACACCTTATCCTGATTAACAACATTTTTAAGGGGCCAGCCCACCTAGTTTACTATATAACTTTAAACTTAAATATCTCAGCTTCTAGGCAAAATATCAAAATTATGACCAGTAAATTTGGAGCCATCCATGTGGGGTTTCTGCAGGCCAAATTTCAGGCCTCTAGCTTAACTGGTGTGGGAGGAGAATGAGGTGATGGAAACACGCGGGATGTTACGCCCGATCCCTATTCAAAATTTCTAAACTCCCCCCTTTGCTTTGCTTGGGGAGGGATAATTTCAAAGAAAACTTTTAAAGGAACTAATGGGAAATAAATGCTGTAAATGTGCTGTGTAAACAAATGACCAAAGTTCTCAATGTATTCATATAATAAGTAATTCTTTGGTTTTATCATGAAAGGAAAAAAAGGTGATCTAACAAATGTAAATAAAACTGAAAGCAATATGCAACCTTGCCTTTATTTGGTTAACAAAAAGAGTAAAGTGATTTGCCCATCAGAAAATGTCTGTGCATCAGAAAATGACTTGAACAAAACATTTAAACTTCCTGTTAAACTGATACAGCACATGAATCATCAAGTAAACAATTTATTGATTTTTTACAGTTCTCCAGACTTCTGGACCATCATCTTCAGCAATCTCCGCGATATTAAAGTATTAATCATCAAGTTCAAATGGGATTTAAATGTACTGCACTAATTTTGTTGTAAATCAACTTTTAGAATGATGGAGGTGAAGATGATACAGATACATTAAATCAGATGATTGATTTAAGAAAATTTCGAAATTACCTCAAAAATGAAAAACCTCTCGAGGCAAAATGAAACTCCTGAAAAAGTCAAGTTTCAACAACTTTTTTTTGACCACGGGACTTACTTTGAGTTGCTTTTACATCCTTGTCACTGACAAAGATTAAATATTGCGAGAAATCATTTATCTAGGCAACAGACCCAACCCTGTAAAATAAGTCAATGCATTCTAACCTTATTTAAAAAAATTTCGTTTATTATTTAGTTAGTATTTTTTCATTTTTTTGAGAAATCAAGCAAACTAAAGACGGATGTACTGTAAAAAAACCTTTTTGATGACCTTTGAAGCTTCTTGAGCTCAAACTCAAGTGCAAAAAAAGACTGGTAGTTGCAACAAATCATGTTAAAAGTTTCAAAGTCACTTTTCATTTGAAAAAGTGATCTTTGACGCTGCTTTCACCTCCTCAAAATGAAAGACTTTAAGTTTGAGTAAGCTTTGAGTTATCAAAGTGAGTTAATAGATGCTTTAAAAAAAGAAAGTTTAATAATTTCTGGGGAACCACAAAATTCTAATGAAGACTTTTTTTCTTAGTCTTAAAGAAATCTGACTATTGATCTTCAGGCACCACTTTTATGAGTAAAACACATATGCACATGGCTTGAGTGGTTTGTCTTGTATAATTTGAAGAAAGCTTATGTGAATTCTTAAGAAACACGATTTGTGGCTCTGCTATCCCTAAAAATTGTTATTGCACTCTGCCAAACTATTTTTTGGTAATATCAATTCATATTATTTTTGATCACACTTGTGTCTTAGCCTGTGAATATGACAAGACCAGCATGAGGGATGAGGGGTTCAGTGTATTATGAATGAAAGAGGAATGTTTTTGCTTTGAACCATTTAGTTTACTTTTGAGGCATTGTTGGAACTTTACTTTTTCTGAAAACAAACTAATTGAAACAAAGCTGGAAAAGAGGACTGGATTGCCAAGGTAGGTTCAACTTATGAAAAACTGTAAGTTTAAGATATTATAGAATAGAAAATTCTCAGAAACCAACTTGTATATTTGGCAAAGCAATTGGAAACAAAGGCTGACAAGAACAACGATGGAAAAATCTCCAAGAATGAATGGGAAGCATGGGTTGAGAAGAATGGAAGTAACTTTTCGTCAAAGTCTATGGCTGGAAATATGATGAGGTAGAACAATATCACACTTGATTTTGTAGAACTTTTATGAATTTAGAAATATGTCTTTATAGGGTCATAGTTTACTCTCCAACCTACAGTTGTACACCACCGACAGTTTTCATCATCTCAATTTCCACTTTGCAGATTATTTTATACTTAATCAGGTACCTCAGTTGTGAAAAAGACTTGCACTAAGCAAGGTACGCTATGCTTGCTGCAGGTATATAAAAATCAGGTCAATAAAGAAATCAAGGTCTTTTCAATGATTTACAGCTGTTTCTTTGAAACTTAAAAAAAGATTTGTTCAAAAAACACTTTGAAGAAGGTATAATTGGACAAACAAAACATGAATTTGAAAGATGAAAAACTCTTTTACAGCTTGTATAGTCCTTCATCAATTGGTGTAACCAATGACTATGACAGTAACAGGTGGCTGATCTGCTCTGATTTGATCTATGATCCACACAGAAGAAGAGAAGCCTGGAGATTTATTACATACATGTTTCTACATGGGAGCCATCAGCATATCACCATGAATATAATAATGCAACTATTTGTGGGTAGGTTAACAATGTCCCAGTTATGGGGTGAATAGGCATGTTAACCAAAAGGCTTTCAAAGGCCAACTAAAAGTTTGGGTGCCTTGTACTCAAGCCAAAGATAGGGTACCATAAAAGATACTAAGACTATGCCGAATTTACCTTAATTGTATCAAAGTAACTTAATTAAAAATAGTTTTTGGTTTTCCAACCAATCGAGCTTTGGCCTAAAACTATTATCTACAATTTCTTAGGTATTCCACTAGAAATGTCCCAACCAGGGTGGATGGGATGCCTAAGGGTAGGTTGTCTCTACATGGCTGGAGTTGTTCTTGGCTCCTTAGCTGCTGGAATATTTACAGCCAAAAGTTTTTTGGTTGGTGCATCTGCTGGGGTCTATGCTTTAATAGCTGCTCATTTAGGTAAGTTTTTTTCTCTTGGTCATACTTCATTCATTTTCTCTGAAAATCTTTTTTTTGAGTAAGTTAAAAATGGCTAAATTATTTCCCATGAAATGAGAAAAATGAAGAAATCAACATGATGTCAGTCCCGAGAGACAAGTTTGAGAAGAAAATACAAATCTATTTTATCTTCACACATTTTGTAAGATAAATATTGCCCAGATGATTAAGGAAAAATAGGAGTAAATTGTATCAAAAAGATCTATCCAAAATAAAACAAACTTGAGTAAATGAACTTTCCATTAAGAATGAATACTTTTTAGTGGTTGTTTGACATATATAAACCCTACTCTGGTATCAACTATTTCTTTTGCGGCTTAATTTTTACCAATTTTTCTTCCAAAAGAAGCTGTGTGTTTATATTTCAAAACTGTATCTTAACAAAGTACCTGTCCTTTTTAGACTAAGATTATATGCTTCACGTGAGTTAAAACTTTTCCAGCAGTCTTCATATACTTAGATAAATAGAAAGTGAAAGCCATAAAAATCCTCAAGTAGGAATGAGCAAAGCCCAAGTTTTGGCTCAAACACTCTGCAAGTACAATCTTTCAAGTTCATGAATAACTACATCCTTGGAAATACAATAGTGCCAGTCAGTAAAAATCCCAGGATCAAATAATCAACCACTTTGGCTTTTTTCACATCTTGGACCACATATTTTAAAGGAAATTCAACATGAATCTGTGCGCCAAAAGTTAAATCTTTTACACAAAATCACATTTTGATTTTATTTTAACAGCGACTTTGATCCTCAATTGGCATGAAGATGGCATTGTGTATAATCATATCAAGTCAAACCAGAGAGAATCAAGAGTACCACAAGTGTTAAATCCTGTCATACGTGGTCTTCGTCTGGCATTTGTCATCCTGTTTGTCACTATTGATGTTGGCCAAATTCTGTACACTGTAAGAAAAAGAGTGTATTTCTTTCTTGACTTGAAATTGGATTTAAAAGTAATTGTGATTTTTTTAGACTTATGTTCTCAAACGTACCTCTTCAACCAGCAATGTTGGACATGCATTTGGAGCTGTGGCAGGGATTTTAATTGGAGCATTTGTCCTAGAAAATAGGAAAGTTGAAGAATGGGAGAAGATCTTCAAGTGGATTTCATTTGCAACTTTTGGAATAGTGCTATGCATTTTCATATCATGGCACATTGTTGGGTCTCAAACTGGATGGTTTCCAGATGAGGAGTGGGGCGAATCAACTTATTGTAAAGTGTGAAGTGGAATAAATAAAGATCTTAAAAATTAACTCAGAGGAAATTTAAACATGTTAATTCAAGGGAGCAAAAAATGTCATCAACTTGTAGAATATAAACAAAAAAAAACTTTTTTGGCAAAAATATTTCAACTTTTTTCAAAACTACAGCGAAATTTTGTGTAAAGTAGCTAAATATCTACTTTAGTAGAATGATTGCAAGTTTTGTGTGCCCCAAGAGATTGTTTAGTCAAGATGGTCTATTTAATCTTCAAAGCAACAGCTCAACCATGCAGCCCTTAATGGCTCCAAATTTTGTGTCTCTTTAGAGAATATTTTTCAATGTTTGTGGTGCTATTCACAAAGTATCTTATCAATACAGAGGCAATTGTCTTTTTTTTGCAAAAAGTATGTAACGACACATTCATGTATATTGCTTGCAAATGGATTTTGATGTGTGTATTTCATGTTTATTTGCCTATGCCACTTAGAATAAAAAACTCTGAAATGCTGAAGTGATTCATGAACAAAAGACTGTATATTGACATTGTTAATATATGGATGTTTGTCTGACATTGTTGTTTTTCTCAATTTATAAACAAATAATGTGAGCTTTTTTCAAAGCATTTTCATATCTGAGAGCAAAATTGATGCAAGCATTTATTCTTAATGGAACCCTAAAAAGTTCTATACTCAGAAATTTAAAATTGTGCATTTAAATATTTGAAAAAGGTTCGTTTTGCACAAAGAAAATTAAACTCTTATACCATGGATTTTAAAAATCAAAGTCAAAAAAATATAAGTGCTTCCAGTATGTGGTTCATTTACTTGCAAAAGTTTTTGCCAATTACAAAAGTGAATAAAAAGTTATAACCCTGTGGTGAGATCCAAAAACAAGATTTAAAATTGAACAAACAAAATTCAAGTAATGGTAGGGACTAAAAGTTAGAAAAATGACTTTTTTATTGAAAGCATTTTTTTAAAAGGAGAAAAAGAAAAGTGATAAAAATAGACTGAAATAAAGCCATTGCAAATTAATCATACCATTCGATAGTATTACAATGTTTGTATATTTACTTGTCAGATTGACAGTGTTGTAAATGATTTGCTCAGACTTTCTAAATCATTTATTTGCCAAGGAACATATGGTTCATTAAAACATTTCTAACCTTGAAGGATCATGACTTAAAAGCCTCAGAAAATTCAGTAGCAACTAAATTGTTTTGTAATGATGCAAATTATCAAGCATTCTACTTATGCCATTTCCCTATTTCTGGATCGTACTACAGCATTGCTTTCACATGAACTTTCTCTTGAGAACATAGACTCTTCATAACATGAAATATACAGTTAGTATCTGATTGTCTAACTTCCTTTTCCTGGAAGCCAGAATTAAGCCCAAACCTCACACCTACTAAACAGCTACATTGTAAACTCTTCCCTGTCATTGCATTAAAACTAGTCTTTTAATTTTAATATCTGTGCCACCACCAGACGCTTATTTTGCAAAAAAATCTCAAGAAGGGAAAAAAATTTATTGGTTAAGATTTGAGAAAAGTCTATTTTTTTGATGCTTGTTCATCAAACGTCCTCCTTTTGAAAATGTGTGTTAGTTGACCCTGAAATATAGAATATAAGTTCAAAATACATTCCAAAACTAAAAGGTATAATAAGTCAATGGTTTTCAAAAATTGTTTGGCTTGATGATTTGTTTTTCATGTATCCTACCCGTTGTAAACTGTTTGTGTTAATTAGAAAGTTGATGACGAAGTGAATGATGATGAGGTGACAGTTTTGGATGATTGATGGCTCGTTTTCGATCTACATTTGAATCATTGAGTTCTTTATAAATGCTTGATAAAATATGAATAGTATCTTTTTGGCAAGTAATGTATGATTTAACGTGGATTGGATTTTTAAAGAGTTCTTTGAAAAAAGTTTAAAACTAGGCACCTTAGAGAAATATTGGCGCTGGTGCGGCCTCGGACCCAGTTTAGAGCAAGTCGTTCGCTGTAAATGAAAAACAAATGTTTTAACTTTACCAGTAAAAGAGACAACAATAAAAAAGATCTTCAAACTATACTTTATAACTTTCTTTCTCAGCCATGCACATGGAGGTGAGAATAATGGGTCGAACCATCCCTTTAAATTTTTTTTACTCAGTTTCAAGAAGTAATGGGTCCGGGTCAAAAATTTTTGACCCAGGTCGGGTCAATTTTTTGTGGCTCGGGTCAGGTCGGGTCAGCCATTTATGGTTTGGATTAGAATTTGGAAAATTTCCCCTAAAAATGTCAAATTTTTTAATTTTTTTTAAGTTTTGAATTTCTGCGAAAAAAACATACTTCAAAAAAAATCTCACTTAATCAGTTCTGAATATTTTACATTCATCTCTTCCAATTTAAAAATACGATTAAACTTTTGCTTATAAAAATACTATTTTCAACAAAATTATACATCCTAAAATTTAAAGCAAAATACTTTGCATCTGAGATGAGAAATTATAGGATAAATAACATATATTTCATAAAAATCATTATTTTTAAAGCTTAGCCACAATTCCTTAAAATGTATTTTATTGGCTAATTGAAACACTGATTCATACTAATTTTGCAGTTTTCAGGTACCACCTATACGTCATGCCATTCAAAATAAACAAACCTAAAGCTGAGGGCCCCCGGAGTCTCCACTTTCAAAGAAGTGCCATACTTCTCATTGAGGTAGGCAGTCATAGGGTGGTAGTAGTTTTCTCCAATATCAAGGTTGTAGTGATAGAGCCGAGACACTGGACGTTTCCAGGCCATGTTGAGGTCGCCAGGTTTTGGGGGCATCTTGTTTCGATTATAAAACACTGAAAAATCAAAACATCACCTTAATTTTTTTCGGTCTTTTTTAATTTAGTGAGGGGCACAGAGCAATTTTTTTTAATCTGACCTTTTTTGAATCCAAGTACTTTTATATGAATTCATTGCCATTCTCTCTAGACACCTAAAGATTTCTACCCCAGCTGAGGATTAAAAACTCTAGACTCAATCATCAGCAATCCTTTTACTCATTTTTTAAAACTTTTTGAAATTCAGATGATAAAACAAAAAAGGGATGTAGTACTGACTTTTCTTGATTTAGAAGGTCTTCTGAGACCCCAAATCTTATCGACAACATTCTTAAGTGGTACTAAATAGTGATGGGATCGGGTCAAAATTTTTGACCCGGTTTGGGTCAGCCATCTTTGGTTTGGGTCTGGATTCGGAAAATTTCCCCTAAACTCCCAAATTTTTCATTTTTTTTCCTTTCGGGTCAAAAAAATCTCTTCGGGTCGGGTCAAAAAGGACCCGGTCAAAGATGGATCAGACTCTTATTTACTGTGGGTCAAAAGTATGCTCGGGTTGGGTCAGGTCAGGGCCCATCTCTAGTTCTATATATAAGCTTATACAAGTAGCACTTAAACCCATCGAAAAAGGGATCTCTCAAATATTAAGTTGAATTAGTACTGTGCATAAAGTTGAGATAACTAATACAATTTGCATACATTTTCATGTGCCAATTTAGAGTCCCTTTCTTTAAAGAAATGTTTTTGTTTGCTTGAACCAGTTACCTTAGCAATACAGTTATACTTGAGTTCCTTAGAGGCATAATTTAACAAAAGCATTATTTTTAAAATATTTTGTCTGTCTTTATTGGCTAGATTATGGACCTTTTAAGCATGTCAAATGCTTATTTAACTAGCTGGCTATTACTTATTTTTCTTTTCTGTGGTCAAAGGTAAAAAAGAATCATAAGCCCTTACAAGTCTGAC
>Ga0194133_10004501_pt1 | contig 18604 bp, 7 predicted proteins | sample TA2KigOf40mmetaG_FD_155448 | JGI IMG/M metagenome (GOLD analysis project Ga0194133, IMG submission 155448) | Freshwater microbial communities from Lake Tanganyika, Tanzania - TA2015055 Kigoma Offshore 40m | ecosystem: Environmental > Aquatic > Freshwater > Lake | place: Tanzania: Lake Tanganyika... | reverse complement strand
TTTCCTTCTTAAGTTTTGTCACTATTTCTTGAATGGTTGTCTTAATTTTCTCTTCTTTGTCGTCGTTATTTTCAAGACCTTCTCTGGTTTTGTTCATTAGACGCCATATTACTGCTAGTGTGACAACCACTGCAATAGAAAGACCTATACACATATACATATCATTTGAGCTACAATTCATTGTTGATATATATATGTTAGAAAAATTATGCCAATTTGGCATATGCCTGCCGGCATATTAAGACCTTGATCCCTTAACCTTTATGTGATAAAATGGATACAACTGAAAAGATGATTGTTGATTAATTGCCAAAATTGCTCGTTTAAATATTTGTCTTAACGCAGTGTCATCTGTTCCACCTCTTCCTGGAATAACGTAGTCGATCTTTGACGGATCTATATCAGTATTAACTGTTGTCCACCAGTATTTGCTACCTGGGTACTCGCCTAGCAAGTCAAATATGTATGGTCTGAATTTAGCAGGCAAGTATATGTCGCTGAAGTAAACATCTCGTTTAAACAAGAATTTATCTGGAATAACACGGTTACCAGTTATAGTAAGTATTCCTGTTGGTTTATAAGGTATAGGCAATGGCGTGGGATCAATGTCAATGTTTGTTGAAAACATGGAACTATTACATTTGTTTGGGTTAATCAACTGTTTTTCAGTGTTGGTTAGTATAGTATTGTTTGTTATAGTCAAATTTAAGTCAATACACTCAGACAAACTTCCATTGTTAATATCTATTAATTGAATTCCGGTTATTCCAGATGATTGCTCGTCAATGTCGTCCATTATGACCTCATTTTTGTTTATTGTGATTGATGAATCGGAGATTAGGTTTACATTTTCACTCAAAATCCCAGAAATATTATTACAATTCAAGAATCTATCATACCTGATTTTGTTATCATCTATGTTTATTGATGAATCCATTATATTTGTGATCGAGCCAATTAAACTGCTGTTTGAAATGTTTTCTAAGTTGTTATATGTGATTTTATTTTTAGACACATTTACTTCCAAATTTTCACCGGTCACTTCTTTTACGAAAAAAGGTCCTGAATTTTTATCATATATGTTATCAATGGTTATTTCGTTTTCGCTTGCTGTTACAATTCTCTTTGTTGTGTCATCATTACCAACAATTGTTCCAACACAATCAACTTCTTTATTGTTTAAATTAGACATTGTGACATAATTTGTGTTTAATGTAACGGAAGCATTGGTTATTGTTTTTACTAATGGTGTGATGCTTATCGCACTCGTGTTTTCAATATCACCCACATAGGTTACTTGATTGTTTGATATTACAATGTTTGAACTGGAATCGTTGGCTTTTGTAATATTTGCCACCAACCCCACTTGATTATCTAAAACAGTGACATTTGTCACCATAACTGCTTGATTGTGTGCTATTTCTATTTCAGTAAACCCGTCGTGTGTTTGGTTTTGAGTGTCAATTATGTTGTTTACTATGTATGCGTTCACATCTCCTTCGCTTACACAGTTGTTAATACTTAAATTCAGAGTAGTATCGCATGCTACTACGATTGTGTTTACTATGCCTGCAGTATCCAGAATGTCTGGATCTGTTACGGATGCGGTTGTGTTGTTTCTACATTCTGTTACCATTATTAATCCGGCCGATTCTACATTATTTACAATTACACTACTTCCAAGCGTATGTATTATTCCAGCCTGATTGTTTGCATTAAATGTACCATTGTTAATACATTCACTAAATGCAATTGTTCCTTCATTTTTTAATCCAATTAATCCGCTACAAATTCCTGCTGTTTTTACACCGAACAAGCCACCGTTGTTTTCACAGTCAGAAACAGTTATGTATCCTTTATTTTGTATTGTGTTATTGCCAACGCCGATTCCAACACCAACTATTCCAGATGTATTATCAGCATTTAAGTCTCCATTATTTACACACATGTAAATGTTGAATGAGGCATCTTCAGAGAATGGCCCGGCATATGATGCACAAATTCCGCTGCTAGAACTCGCAGGATATTCAAATATTATATCGCCTGGTGGAATTATCGTAACATACTCCTCATTGTTAGTAAAATTATTCCCATTTAAATTGCCGCCATTTATACAACCAGAAACATCGACTCTTCCACCAATTTCTCCATTTACAAAAAGTCCAAAGTTTATTATGCCTGATGAATGTGGTTTCTCTATGGATCCATCTGATGTACATGATTCAATTAATACCGTGCTGTCCACATCTTGGTCAATTCCACATGGACCAAACTATTCCGACGTAAAATCACCGTCTATTTGTCCATCATGTTGACATGTTTGGATTGTCACATGTGAATCAATAGCATTTGTGTTAATAGCACCGGCTATTCCATTTATAAATATTCCACTAATATCGCCTGAGTGCGAACAATCTGTTATTGTTATTACATTCGATTCTCCATTGTAGTTTGCGTTTGTTCCCATGATTCCAGCGTTAATTATGTCAAAATCGTCTTGTTCTGTTGGAATGTTGACTGCTGCTTTCCAACTTGCTAAATCAAATTCGTTTCCTAATGTGCCAGTCATTTCACAATTTTCTATCTCAACTGTGCTGTTTGATGCGTCGAAGTTCAGATACTTACCAACAATTCCACTGTTTCCTCCGACAACTCTAGGCAATGTTGTTGTGTCAAACTTAAACAACGTGTCTCCTGTGTATTTACAGTGCTTTACAAACACTTGCGACCCATCACCGTCCTTATTACAGTAATCTCCGATTATTCCAGCGTTGCTGTAACCTGTAATATCACCATTTGTTTCGCATCCACTTACATCGAGCAATGCTCCCCCTGAAAACGCACCAATTATTCCTGTTAAGTAACTACCACTCATGTCGCCAAAATGTTTACACGATGTAACAAGTGTGTCTAATGTTGAATTAAAATAGTCACCAATTATTCCGCTGACGGAATTTCCTTCGAGCATTCCATTGTGTGAACAGTCATGAATGTTGACAAACGCAGATGATGAAGCATCCTTGTTACAGTAATTTCCTAATATTCCACATGCGGTATATGATATGTTTCCTACAGTTCTGTCATACTCATCTGGAACAAAGTTGGATATATTTCCGTTTACTGTACATCCTGAAATTTCAACTGTTCCGTCTGAACCAACATTACAAAAATCGCCTACAATGCCAGTCACGTTGTTGCCACTGAGATCGCCTGTGTGTGTGCAATCAGTGATTGTTATTATTGCCGTCGGTTTGGCCGCACGATTACATCCAGAACCAACAATTCCTGTTACTTTAATTATAATATCAGTCGGAACAGTTTGACTTTCCGTAAACAAGTCATATGAGTTTGTAATTGTTCCTTTGCTTGTACATCCAGTTATGGTTACATTAGATGTTGCCTGGCTGTTACAGTTTTCGCCTACAATTCCAGATATACGTCCTGTTGACGGCTGTGCTTCCCAATCAACATCAATGTTTCCGCTGTAGTCACAATTCTCAATTGTTAATGTCGAGCCACTTGAATCACGATTCGCATTGCTGCCAACAATTCCATATATGTTTAAACCTTGTATGTCACCGACAACGGAACATCCCGATATATCGGCCGGACAATTTGTTGTGCCTTGATTAAAGTTGTATTGATCGTAATTATATGTTCCAATTATGCCACATACAACATTTCCTTCTAATTTTCCATTTACATGACAGTTTACGACTAAAATTGTTGAATCTGTCGACATGCGGTTAAAACCATCACCAATAACTCCATACATGGCAAACCCAGTTAAATTACCAGATACATTGCAGTCGGTCACTGTTGCGTTCGAATTTGTCGAATAGTAGTTAAAATCGTAACCAATAACTCCATACATGTCATTCCCGGTTAAATTACCAGATACATTGCAGTCGGTCACTGTTGCGTCCGAATTTGTCGAATTACTGTTAAAACCTCCACCAATAACTCCATAGACGTTTTGTCCAGTTAAATTACCAGATACATTGCAGTCGGTCACTGTTGCGTTCGAATTTGTCGAATAGTAGTTAAAATCGTAACCAATAACTCCATACATGTCATTCCCGGTTAAATTACCAGATACATTGCAGTCGGTCACTGTTGCGTCCGAATTTGTCGAATTGTCGTTAAAACCATCACCAATAACTCCATAGACGTTTTCTCCAGTTAAATCACCAGTTACATTACAATGCGATACATCCACATGTGAATTTTCTGAGGTTTCATTACAATTTTTGCCAACTACACCATATACATTTGTTCCACTCAAATCTCCTTCAAAACTACATGATTCAATTGTAAGCGTTGATCCATTAGTGTGATAATTCAAATCATTTCCTATTACACCACATATATTTAATCCGTCAGTGTTTCCTTTTACTTTACAATTTTTTATTGTCACCGTGTTGTCGCTCGAATCATTGTTAAGTTCATCTCCTATTAGTCCGAACATAGCAGTACCAGTTATATTTCCACTAAGTTCGCAATTGTTTATCATGACGTTTGAATTTCCTGTTGTAGACACATTACATTGTCCGCCCAACAACCCATACATATTTGACCCACCTGATAAGTCTCCTATTATTTTACAATTTTCGATGGTTATGCTCGAATTTGTTGATTCTACGTTGAATTCATTTCCTATTCCACAGTGTACCCATGAATCTGATGTTGTTGCGTTTCCAGTAAAGACATAATTAGTTATTGTTGCTGGTGAATCAACACAGTTTCTGTTAAAATTGTCGCCTATTAAGCCATATATGTATTCACCACTTGTTATATTTCCGGTCACGGAACAGCCACTTATTTCAACGGTTGACTGTGTAGATCCACGATTTATATCATATCCAGCAATTCCATAAATGTAACTTCCTGTTAGATCACCTATTACATCGCAATTTGTTATTGTTATGTTGGAATTGGTTGTTCCTGGCAAAATGGTTGACGCATTAAACGATTCACCTATAATTCCGTATATATATTCTCCAGTTAAATTGCCAGTTACATCGCAATTTGTTATTGTTATGTGAGAACCAGACGAATCAGTGTTGGCATATGAACCAATAATTCCGAACACATTTTGTCCGCTCAAATCACCAACAACAGAGCATCCCAATATATCAGCAGGACAGTTTGTAGTGCTTGCGTTGAATTCCTTTGACGTTGCTTCATTGTATGTTCCAATTATGCCACATACAACATTTCCTTCTAATTTTCCAGTTACATGACAGTTTTCTACTAAAATTGTTGAATCTGTCGACATGCGGTTAAAACCATCACCAATAACTCCATAGACGTAGTCCCCGCTTAAATCACCAGTTACATTGCAGTCTGTCACTGTTACGGTTGAATTTGTCGAATAGTAGTTAAAATCGTAACCAATAACTCCATAGACGTAGTCCCCGCTTAAATTACCAGTTACATTACAATTAGTTACTGTTGCGTTTGAATTTATTGAACCGAAGTTAAAATTATTACCGATAATTCCATTTGCGTCCGAACCACTTAAGTCTCCTATTTGCTTACAGGAATCAACTATAACATTTGCTGAATATTTAACATTTAAGTAACTATCAGTATTACAATTATCGCCCAAAATTCCAACACCATTCGTCGACACAACCGAATTGTTTTCACAGCAAACAACCATCAAATTTCCACTTGAATCCACGTTACAATCATCCGCGATTATACCACAATTTCCTGTTACTTGTGCCGTGTTCGTGCAATTGGACACAATCATGTTGGCAACCGATCCTTTATTGAGATATTTTCCCGCTATTCCTCCCGCACCCAAATCGTCTGTTATTGATCCAGTATTTTTACAATTTTCAATTAAAAATGTGTATCCAGCGGGCAATGCGTTTCCTGTGTATTGCGGGACTATTCCACCTGCTTCGACAGCATTAATTGTACCACTATTTGAACACTCATTTATGTAAATCGTTGGGAGAATTGTGTTGAGAGAAGCACCATACACTGAAAATCCCATATCAACTTGCTCCCATTTCTCTCCATTGTAAATTTCCATGGTCGTAAGAGGTGTGTCAGTATCTACCGATTTTCCGCCAAGAACATAGATTTTTCCGTTGAAGACGGTGGAAGAGTGGTCGTAACGATTTGTTATAAGTGGGTGGCCTGTATTCCAAGTGTTGGAGTCACCATCGAAATATATAACACTTGTTGTTGCCACATTGCCTTTTCCACCTATTACGTAAATTCTGTCTTTGTAAACGACTGACGTGTGATTACTTCTGGCTTCTGGTAAATCATCGGTCGTTGTCCATGAATTAGTAGCATAATCAAATATTTCTACTGATGCGGTTCCATCTGTTCCGTCATTTCCACCAATCAAATAAATCTGGTTTTTATAATTTACAGCAGAGGCAAATTGACGGGGAGTATAAGATGAACCATTGCTGTTAAAATTGTTTCTTCTAATGTTATATGTGTCAAAATATGTATTAAGTGAATTGTTCTTTTTACCTGCAAATATATAAATGTTTTCTACACCATCATATACAGCGTTCGATCCTTCAAATGTGTCATTGCTTATATCAACAACATTGGTTCCATCATATTTAAAACATCCGGTTTGTCCGAATGTACACAATGTATTCTTAGCAATGGCACCACATGCGTACAATCCAGGATAATATGTAATAGTGACAATATTCTCATTAGAAATCGTATAAGTACTGTAATCGGTGTAAAATTTGCGAGAAACTACATCTAAATTTGTATTATCTTTCCCGCCAACCATTATCATACCATATGATCCAAGTTGTCCAATTGATGCTCCATTTCCAGCGTTGGCACCTATTATTCCAGCACTAGTTGAGTTGTTTATAGAAAATCCTACATTTTTCATTTTGTTTATTTCAATTCTGCCATTCAAAGAAAGACTATGTCCGCATTCAGCACCTACAATTCCACCCGCACCATCACCATTAATTGAACTAATTGTGTTGGTCGCTAAATTAACACATTCTCTTACAACAATGCTTCCGCTCGAATTGTTCCCCAAGAATGCTCCAGCAATTCCACCGCATCCGGACGCATCAAGCGAACCACTGTTTGTACACGACTTAATGTCGATTAATGTTGATTCCGATTGTTGATCTCCTGCGTATGGACCTAAAATTCCGCCTGATTTAGTAGCCGATGATGTTATATTCATGTTGTTTGTACACGTTTCGATGCGAATGCTGGATTCTCCTAACGCACTTTGATTTGCATATGGACCGACAACGCCACCACAATTTTCGGCTTCAATTGATCCTGATATATTCACATTGTTTATTTGGATTGAACCGCCGTTGGAATCTTTGTTGGCATATGGTCCGACAACACCTCCACAATCATAGGCTTCAATTGATCCTGATATATTCACATCGTTTATTTGGATTAAACCGCCACTGGAATCTTTGTTGGCATATGGTCCGACAACACCTCCTGACCCGATTGCTGCTGATGCTATGTTTACTGTGGTTGTTTGTGGTATTGTGTCTATTGTTATTGTTGAACTGCTGTTATTATTCGAATAAGGACCAACTATTCCACCGCAATTCATGCCGTTTATGGTTGAAACAGTTGAACAATTGTTAATAAATGTGTATGGTGAATTTGATTCATAATTCGCATAAGCACCAACTATTCCACCACAATCGGTTCCATTTATAGTTGAACCAGAGGAACAAGAATTGACTAGCAATGAACCACCATTTGTAGTGACATTCGCATAAGAACCCACAATTCCGCCACATCCACTACCATTTATGTCAATGTTGTTTGAAAAACACGTCTCTATTGTTAATGGTGTTTTTGAATTATAACCAGCATGAGCACCTACTATTCCACCCGCTCCAGAAACATCAGTCGCTAATGACCCTTCATTTGTACAAGATTCAATTGTTACAGGTCCGTTGCTCTCATTAGCAGTATATTCACCGACAATTCCACCACATCCATCTCCTTTTATTTCGCCTGAATTGTGGCATCCAATTATTTCCAACAAAGAGAAATTTGTTAATATTCCAAATCCGGCATTTTTCCCGACAATTCCACCAGATCCGGTGCCACTTATGTCTGCCGTATTGCTACAATCGGTTACATGAATTTTGCCGGTACCTGATTTGTTTAAATCGTACGATACAATTCCACCTGAATTCGCACCTATCCAACTGCCTGTGTTCTCACATTCAGTTATTCTTATGTCTCCAGTGAGTGATGTTGCCACACATGTATGTCCTACAATTCCGGCTGAACTAGCATCAACTATGCCTTCGTTTATACATTTTTCGATTAAAATAGTGGCACCGGTGCCGTTTGATGCGTTATTTCCGACAATTCCTGCTGAATTTTCGGTGTCAACATTTCGATGATTTGTACATCCAGTGATTGTTATTGAACCTTGTGATTGCTGGCCAAGATAGTCCCCAGCAATTCCGAACGTTTCATTTGCCAAAAAAGCACCACTGTTGTCGCAGTTTTCTATTTTGATTAAAGATGCTACATTTGTCTGTCCATCTCCAGCGTATCGCCCTATAATTCCAGCACAATTGTTTGCTGACAAATCTCCGTAATTAATACAGTCTTTTATATGTATCTGACCGATTCCTTGTTGTCTTCCACAGTAGTCTGAGGTTACTCCAGCACAGCCAGTTCCTTCAAGTGGGCCATAATTTTTACAATTTTGTATTGTTACATTTCCGGTTCCGGTTGTAAGAAATGAACCAAACATTCCTCCGGTATAGTTTGAAATTATTCTTCCGTTGTTTGTACATTGAACAAACTCAATTGTCCCTGAATTTTCCAATCCTAAACTATTAGCAGCAAATCCTCCGCCTGGTGTTTCATTAATATTGCCGTTGTTTGTACAGGTTTGCACAATAATATCGTCTCCATTAAATAAAGTAAAAAAATTGCCAAAAAATCCACCACAAAACTGGTTGTTTATATGCCCATTGTTTGTACAATTTTCGATTGTTGCCGAACAATTTGTGGTTGTAAAATTTGATCCAGCAATTCCACCTGAATTTTCTGAATTTATGTCCATATGATTCACGCATCCCGAAACATCCAAAATCGACCCTCTAAAACTGCCGCCGATTATTCCGCCTGAACCTTGTGCTGTGTTGATGAACACTCCACTGTTGTCGCATTCTATTATGTTTGTGTATCCAGTTGCGTTGTTACCATAATAGTATCCTACTATTCCACCAACGTTTTGACCGGAAAGATCGCCATAATTCACACATTTTTTAATATTTATTGTGCCTAACATGGTTGGAGCACCGCTTTGTCCAACTATTCCACCTGAATTATTGCCGTTTAGTGTTGCGTAATTCTTACAGTTCGAAATGTCTATTGTTGCGGCCGAGTTATTTCCGATTTCATAACCGACAACTCCACCACACGACTCGCTCATTGAGTTACATGAGTTGTCGCAATTTTCAATTAAAATGATTGCTCCGCTCACTGCATTTACTCCGCAATTGTGTCCAACAATTCCTCCACAATTTGAGGCATCAATTGTTCCTTCGTTTACACAATCGTGAATTTTTATTTGTCCATTTGATTGAAGTTGATTACCGCAATTATTTCCAACTATGCCTGCTGATTGTTGTCCATTGAGTATTGCGTAATTCTTACAGTTTGACACGTCTATTATTCCATTTGATTCTAATCCCAATGAATCACCAACAATTCCAGCACAACTGCCAAGCATTTCTGTTCCAGAATTGTCGCAATTTTCAATTGTTATCATGCTTCCTTGTTTCATCTTGTTCCCACAATCTAATCCAACAATTCCAAAACTATCTGCTGACAGACTACCTCTATTTACACAATCTTTAATTAATATGTTGCCGGACAACTCTAGCCCACATGCGTTTCCGACAATTCCGACTGATGAATTTGTGACGCTTATACCTTCATTTACACAAGAAAGTATTTGAATCGTTGCGCTGGAACTATAACCGCAATTTCCACCAACAATTCCGGCAGAAGATTGTCCCGAAACATTAAAATAATTCACACAGTTTGAGATGTCAATTGTAACTAAATTCGTTGCTTGTCTACCACAATCATCTCCTACGATTCCACTGCTATTCGGTAATAATATTTCTTTATTGTTTTTACAGTTTTCTACTTTAAAATAACCACCATAAGCACTTCCGAAACTATCTCCAACAATTCCGGCAGCATCAACGCCGCCAGCAAAATTTCCGTTGTTACTACAATCTGTTATTGTGATCGATCCTGATTTCATCGCCTGACCAGCCGTTCCTGCCACAATTCCTGACACTGAGTTTCCTGACAAGTCGCCATTATTTATACAATTTGAAATTAAAACAACTCCACTTCCATCGAAATTTAGTTGATCTCCGACAATTCCAGCAGATCCGCTTCCTTTAATTGTGCCAGAGTTTTGACATCCATTTACAATGAGTTGCTGATCGGTTGACAATGAATTTGCCCTGTTTCCGACAATTCCAGTGCTTAACGGTTGTTCAATTTCTCCTGAATTTGTACAGTTTGTTATTGTAATTATTGAATTAATGTTTTGAACGCCAATCCCAGACCCAGCATTAACACCTAAAATACCAGCAGAACTTGTATAATTGTTCATTCCTACTAACAAATATCCTACATTTGTACACCCTGATATATCTATGTTTCCTGCTGATTCATAATTTGCGTTTCCTCCAACTATTCCACCACAATAACTATTTGAAATTGATGCTCGGTTTTCACAAGAAGTCACCGTTATTTTACCGGAAGAAGTCTGCCTTTCTCCTGCATAGTATCCAAGAATTCCTGCTGAACATTCACCCGTGAGTGTGCTGTTAAACGTATTAATACATGATGTAATATTTATTTTACCACTGGACATGTAATTTGCTCCTAATGCTAATGCGTCGGTTCCCGCTACAATTCCAGACGAATAGTTTCCATTGATTGCTGCGTTGTTTTCACAGCCAGTTATATCAACTGTTCCTGTTGTTGCCGCCATGTTATTCAACTGTTTTCCAACTATTCCTCCGCAGTGTTTTCTACTTATTGTGGCACTAGACCCGTTTTTACAGTTAGTTATCTCGATTTTGCCAGAAGAGTTCATGTTTGCCGCATTTCCGAGAATTCCTGCTGAATCGTCTGTGGATATGGTTCCGTTATTTGAGCAGTCGATTATCTGAATTAAAGCATTCGGGTTTGTTCGTGTTGTTCCACAGTTTACACCAACAATGCCGGCGGAATTTTTTCCTCCGACGCTTGTTCCCCAAATAGGTCCGTTATTTATACATTTTTCAACTATTATTGTGCCTGACTGCTGATTTTCACCACAATTTGATGCTACTATTCCGGAACCAGTGTTAGCAGAAGTTTCGCTTTGTGTGAAAATGGATCCATAATTCTTACAATCATATATTTTAATAATCGAGTTATTATTGTTTTGATTATATCCGCATTTGTGGCCGACTATTCCACCTGCGTTTGTTTTATTAATTGTTGCGTTATTTACACAGTTTGATATGTCAATCGTTCCACTTCCCGTGTCGTATAAGTTGGAACCAATTATTCCACCGGCAAACTCTCCATTGATTAAGTTTGTGTTTGCTGGGGATGCTCCATTTGTACAATTTTGTATTCTCATTTTTCCAAATGTTACTGCTGATTGTTCACCGCATTTATGTCCAACAATTCCTCCGGCATAATTTCCAACTATATTGCCAGTGTTTGTACAATTGTCGATGGTTATTATTGAATCTGTTGTTGCCGTGTTTCCTAAATAAAGCGCACAGTTGCTACCTATTAAACCACCAGCATAATCATTTTGTATAATTTGTGTATTTGAACAATCAGTTATGTTACAAGTTCCCCTAAAACTATCAAATGCGTAAATTCCTATCAAACCACCTGAATAGTTTGAATAAATATGTCCGTTGTTTACACATTTTTTTATGTTTATTGTTGTATTTGAATGTGCTACTTTAGCAAAATTTCCGCCGAATAACCCGCCTGCACCTGAACCATATATTTGACCATTATTCACACAATTTGAAATGTCAATTGTGGTTGTTCCAAAAGAGCCAGCGTTCAAAAAACAGTCTGTTCCAGCCAACCCTCCTGGTGTGTTTATAGAATGATAAGTTGTATTTCCAACCGTCGAAATTGTTCCATTGTTAATACAATCTTTAATTAACAAATTACCACTAAATTCATTTCCTAAAGTGCTTCCTAATATGCTACATCCATAGTTCAATGGTGTGATGTGGTTTACTAAATTACTAATTGTTATTGAGCCAGTACAGTTTGTAAGAGAATTAGTAAACAGCAATCCGGAGTGGCTCACAGTAACTGTTGAAGTTATAGAACCATAAAAAGTTATGCTATCGATTACCATGTTGCTCAAACTGCCATTTCCAAAATTTGGCGGAAGCAACAATGAATGTCCACTTAGCGATGGTATAAAATTAACAGTTGTACAATTTACAGTTATATTGTTGACATTTCCATAACTGTTAAATCCTGTCTCATTTTTTACAAGAACTCCTCCTTTGAAACCATTGTCATATACGATACTCGTCAAATTTAAACTCAAATCGTGTAGAGTTCCACCATTCAAATTTGTTATAAGAGAATTTGACAAATGTTGATAACCAGACCCACCTGTTATTGTTATCGAAAATCCATTAAAATTAAAGTTTGCGTTGAATCCGGTATATAAATCTCCAGCCAAATTCAAATCAGTAGTGGTTAACGCAATATTTCCAGACAATTCAACATTAACACCGGATAACCAATATGGATCAGGTCCTGTGCTCTTTCCGTATGAAATAAAATTTGTCTGATCAACTGTGTAACTCATTGATGTATATATTAAACGAACAAAAATCTTTTAAATGAAAACTTCTTTTATTTCATTTCTTCTTCTAAACTATGCCTTCCGGCATGAGACTTTGTATGCCTGCCGGCATAAATCTATTAAAAGAGTTTAACCATAATAAGTTCACACCGAATTGCCTGGGACAATATCATTCACTTGAATGATCACTTCTTTCTCTCTAAGCAAGTATTTTTCAATGCCTTCTACTGTAGTCCGCGTCAATTTCCGTTGTTTTCCGCTTTGTTCAAAAGTGAATCCCGAGAGAAATTGCTGATTTTCGCGGCATTCTTCCACGAATTCGAATAGTGTCTTATTTCCACCATCAAGCAACGCCTTAGCAACCGCCGGGCTCACACCAGGTACTTGAGAAAGCATGATAATGCCTATGTTTTCCGGCGTAATATTGTCTTTTTTGGTGCGTTTCACCACATCGCAATACTCTTGTGTCTGTGGTTGTTGAAACACTTCACCCTTGTTTGCGTAATATGCTGTTGTCGGTTTCTCTCGATGTATTTTATCTGCCATCCTTAAAATATATTCACACGTCTCCTCCATATTGCTCGTCTTCATCACAGAAAACCCTTTGAAATACTGGAGAGAACAGATTGCCGAGTAAATAGCGGCTGGCTTCACCTTGGTAAACTTGGGATTGACTGATGATATGGAACCTTCAATGATATACACAATATTATGGTTGGAGAGAGGACAACTACCATCGAGACGGAATGACTGCTCTTTGTAGCGACCATCCACTATGCTTGACGCCAAATCACTCACTTGTTTGCGTTCAAATACGATGCGTTCTTCCCCACTGTCTCGGTCTTTTATGATGATGTCGCCGATTGGCAACTGTTCTATCTGGACGTTTATGTGTTCGAATTCATTCATGAATTTATAGGCATTGAGAAGTTTCACGAGCCCTTTCTCTCGATTGTCAACAATTACGTTCATTGTTACAGTGCGTTTAAAAAGTGTATCGTCATGATTTTAAATCTTTGAATAAAATATATTAAGAAAATTGACAACAATTTAATTCAACGGCTAACTGACGCTGGAATTGAAATGATTAATTTTGTTAACGCTAATTTAAGGCATCCAATTGATCTGGCTAATTTGTTACAACAGCGCAATGAATTTGATAGAATATTGGAAAAATTTCCTTACAACAACAACGACATGAATGTTAGAGAAGCATTTAATTTAGAAGAAGACGATGGAGACGACGGACACTTGAGATATAACGAAGTTACAATACGAGAGGCAATAAACAATTTAAATGATGAAGATAGTATTATATATACATTGGTTAATCAGTTATTGTTTGAACTGAATGCGTATAATAGAGTTATGGCTGCGCGCGATTTTGATGGAAACGACCCTTACTCTGCTTACCACAGGTATATAGATATGGCATTGAAGAACATAGTAGCAATTTATAACATTGCTGGTGAAAGAGTAGCGGCTGGAGGTGCAAAGAAATCTCGCAAATCTGCAAAGAAATAAAACGATTTTATCTTTTATATATATACTTCATGAACAACGAGTTAATTGACTTTATTGCTAACACACAGCAGTTTGTTTTAGACAACTTACAACATCCCAATCCTACATTAACAACGAGCGCTAAAAATAACTTATTCAACTTGATCAAAGAATTTCCTTACAACAATGTTGATTTGCGCGCAATAACCGCCGAAAATGTCGACAAAATGGACGCAGACAACGGATATTTACAATATAGTACTCAAGAATTGAGAGATGCGTTAATGTCTTTAAATGATCCAAACAACATAATTTACAATTTAACCAAGACATTAGAGGGACAACTCGATGAATATGCTGATGTTATGGAAGATGAAGAAAATATGGAAGACACTGAAAATACAGCATGGTTAAATGTTGCGCTACAGGCGATTGTAGCAATTTACAACGTGGCTGTTCCTAATGCCGCTGGAGGAAGAAAACGCAAATCTGCAAAGAAATCCCGCAAATCTGCAAAGAAATCCCTCAAATCTCACAAATCACACAAAAAGTCGCGCAAACATGCCAAGAAATCCCGCAAATCTCGCAAACATTAAACAAACTGATTTAAACACATCGCACTATTACTAATTAATTTCTCTCAAACCAACCATGTCCGACGACGAATTTAACGAGACCGACATTAAGCATATGATTAATGACGGTGAATTGCAGCGGCAAGATGGAGAACTCGTGTTTAATCCGTACAATCAGAGTAACCACGAGATTACACCCCGTGAAGTCGAGGAAATCCTGCGAAAATATGGTGTTCGCGGTAAAATCCACAACATCCACCTTTATCAGCGTGCTTTTATTCACAAATCCTATGTAAAGCGTCCTCACCTCGAAAATGAGGCAAACGGTATTCAAATCGTCGAACAACCATCTGATTGTATGTCTCTCAAGACGAAATCCAATGAACGCCTGGAATTTTTGGGAGATGGTGTGCTCGAGTGTATCACCAAGTACTACTTGTACCGCCGGTTTCCAAAGGAGAACGAGGGATTTATGACTGAAAAGAAGATTGCTATTGTGAAGAACGAGGCCATCGGCAAGATTGCGTATGAAATGGGTCTCCATAAGTGGTATATTATCTCGAAACACGCAGAAGAGAAGAAGATTCGCACGAATTTGAAGAAGTTGGGGTGTCTATTTGAGGCCTTTATTGGTGCGTTGTTCTTGGATTTCAATAAGATGCCGCTGGCTGACGAGGAGAACTGGTTCAGCGGCTTTTTCAAGACGGGTCCTGGTTTTCAGATGGCACAAGTGTTCATTGAGAATGTCTTTGAGCAACATATCGACTGGGTTGCTCTGATTAACCGCGACGACAACTACAAGAACATTCTTCAGGTGAAAGTTCAGAAGGAGTTTAAGATTACACCGACGTATTTGGAGATTGCCAAGACGGATGAAGAGGGATACCATATGGGTGTCTATGTTTGTCTTGGAATGCCTGATTATGATGTGAAACATTCGGATTCAGTTCCATGTGCCTCGTTCGACGAGATTCAAGAACTGTATAGGAAGAAGGGTAAGTGCCTAGTGTTTTTGGGTGAAGGAAAGCACAAAATTAAGAAGAAGGCTGAGCAGATGGCATGTATGATGGCACTTGGACAAAATTGATTTAACCCGATTCATTGATATAAAGAGACATTTCCCAATAACAACCCAAAAAATGACGACAACATTTCTCGGCGGAGTTCAGTTGGTCAAAAACATTCAGGTGTTCGCATACAAGAATGATGAGCAGCACTGGCTTGCAGTTCACAAGGATGACAGATTCATTGATTTCGTCACTTATGGCGCCGAAATCAGCGGATTGAATGCGAGCCGTGATGGAATGTGGTTTGCTTATTTTCAAAAGAGTGACAAAGAAGACATGACATATTTCTCGGTTTGGAAATACGTGAACATCAGTGAGACAGAGCATGAAATTGTGCCTTACTGTGAACTACATGTGCCGATTAGCGCATCATACGGTCAATCGTGCTTTAATAGTGCTGGAACTCATGTTGCTTGCTTGGCCGAGTGGAACCGAGTTCATGTGATTGATCTACGACGACTTGATGCGCCGACTGAGTTTTACGGTCATAATGGCTGCGAACAATCGGTTGTGTATGATGCAGTTGATTGTTTTGTTTGGATGGGTCAAGACGAACATGTAAGGGTGATTGATTTGACGACAAAGTATCTTACTATGTGGAGATATAAGTTGAAGAACACGAAATACTTGTTTGTTCACAACGACCGTGTTGTTCACATGACTAATGATGGGATTGTAGGTGTTTTCAAAGTGAACTTGCGAGAGAAGATTCTGAACATTTGTTATGATGTCAAGGATCAGTATGAAGACATCACATTTGAGGAGGGATGGCAAGTTGTTCTTCACAAGAAGAATGGAGAGAAGCATGTTCTTAACTTGTAGTTAATGTTTTTTTGTTTTTGTTAGATTGGATAATCTTTTATGTATAAATTGTATATATGGCATCACTTATATTAGAAAGGTTGAAGCAAAAACCAGTACCAATAAAGGACGAACCAGTTAAAATACTTATACCGAAGGCTGCTGTTGCTGAGCCTGTTGAAATTAAAGCGAAAATAGTGGACAAAACACAGGAACCGAATTATGAACGAGACATGTTTTTGAGCAAATTGAGAGAAAGGGGACTTGTTGCTCCCGAAGCCGTTGAAAAGCCACAGGTTGCGACTGAAGAACCAGCGGTTACTAGTGAAGAACCAGCGGTTGCTAGTGAAGAACCAGCGGTTACTAGTGAAGAACCAGCGGTTGCTACTGAAGAACCAGCGGTTACTAGTGAAGAACCAGCGGTTACTAGTGAAGAACCAGCGGTTACTAGTGAAGAACCAGCGGTTACTAGTGAAGAACCGCCCATTAAAATAAAAATCGCCAAGAAACCTCGTCTCAAAATCGCTCAGGGCACTATTACTTTACAACCCGAAGCCCCCACCAAGAAAACCACTATTTCAACCAAAACCGGTGACACTGTTCCTGTATTAAGCATTAAAATCGGCGATGAATTCATTAACGAACGTCTTCCAAAGCAAGACCTCCCTATTATTCGTGCTTCAAATTATTATCTTAACAACCGCGAGATTTTTACCAATTACATCAACACACTCTTCAGCGAACACAGCAAAGAACTCGCAATTATGAGCGAAAAAGAGGAAATCAGTTGCGAAAGCAAAGACGAACAGTTTTCTCTCCTCACTCACCAAAAGATTGTGCGTGATTATATGAATTCTTACTCACCCTACCGAGGAATCGTGTTGTATCACGGTCTCGGTTCCGGTAAAACCTGCTCATCAATCGCAATTGCTGAGGGAATGAAGACCAGTAAACAAGTCATCGTCATGACTCCCGCTTCTCTCCGCGCTAACTACAACGATGAACTCAAGAAATGTGGTGATTTGCTTTATAAGCGCAATCAATTCTGGGAATTCGTCGCCACCAAGAAGAATCCCGCACAATCCGAGGTGCTTTCTCAAATACTTTCTCTCGATGCCGACTTTATCAAAAAGATGGGAGGCGCTTGGCTCGTCAATGTTAAGAAACCATCGAATTATGAACAGTTAACCAGCGACCAGCGTGCTTCTCTCGAAGTTCAGTTGAATCAGATGATTGCCGTTAAATACCAGTTTATCAACTACAATGGTCTTCGTAGCGAACATCTGCGACGCATGTCGTTGGACGGGACAGTCAACCCATTTGACAACAAGGTCATCATAGTCGACGAGGCTCACAACTTCGTCAGTCGCATTGTCAACAAACTCGGTCGCAAAGGACCCAAATCACTGTCCATTCGCATGTATGAATACTTAATGGCTGCAAACAACTGCCGTCTGGTGTTTCTCTCCGGAACTCCTATTATTAACTACCCAAATGAAATTGCCGTTTTATACAATATGCTCCGTGGATACATTAAAACATTCAGCATTCCTCTTGATGTCCAAACATCACGCAAAATTGACACCGACCAAATAAAGAAAATATTGAGCGGGGTGGATACACTGGACTACATGGAATACAAGCCAACCAGTAAGATGCTGGTTTTAACTCGCAATCCATTTGGTTTCGTCAATTCGAGAGACAGAGAAACTGGCGAATACAATGGCGTCCGTCTTGATGACCGCGGAAACATCGACGACGATAAGTTTTTGAGG
>Ga0194133_10004500_pt1 | contig 18604 bp, 19 predicted proteins | sample TA2KigOf40mmetaG_FD_155448 | JGI IMG/M metagenome (GOLD analysis project Ga0194133, IMG submission 155448) | Freshwater microbial communities from Lake Tanganyika, Tanzania - TA2015055 Kigoma Offshore 40m | ecosystem: Environmental > Aquatic > Freshwater > Lake | place: Tanzania: Lake... | reverse complement strand
GATCGGCGCGCCGGCGGTGTCCTCATGATAGCGGCCATCGACAAAATGGCTGGCCTTGGGCTGCGCCTTCATGCGTCGCGTCCTTCAAGTTGGGAATTCAGATAGTCCATCGCGGTTTCGACCGCCGCCGCGCCGTCCGGTGCGCCGGATTTCAGCACTTCGCGCAGGTAAAGCCCGTCGATCAGCGCCCCCAGCCCTTCGGCCACCGCCTCGGCCTTGTTCCCGGCCAAGGGGCGCAACGCTGCAAGCAGATTCGACCGCAACCGCCGCTGATAGACCGCCAAAAGCCGCTTTGCCTCGGGCACGGTCTGGGCCAGAACCCAGAAGTTCAGCCAGGCCCCGACCGCCTCGCGCCGGAAATTCGCCAGGCTGAAACTGGCCCAGAGAATGGCCTTCAGCCGCGCCTCGGGGCCGGTTGCCAGATGCAAGGCCCCCCGCACCTCGGCCCCGTAAAGCGAGAGGATATGGCGCATGGTCGCAAGGAAAATCTCTTCTTTCGAGCCGAAATAGTGATGCGCCAATGCGCTGGACATGCCCGCGCGCTTGGCGATCTGGGAAACCGTCACATCCAATGAGCCCGCACGCCCGATCTCGACGATCGTCGCTTTGACGAGCGCCGCCTTTCGGATAGTCTCCATACCAACTTTGGGCATTTCGGTGCGGCTCCAAGATTCTGCTTGCCAAACCGATAAAGCGTGAAGTTTATTGACTCGTCAATCAACAAAAACAGGGAGCCTCCTGATGTCCTTCCGTTCCGCCCTTCTGGGCACCGCCGTTACTTTTGCCCTTGCCGGTTCGGCCTTTGCCGAAGGCTGCGACACGATCACCTTCTCGGATGTGGGCTGGACCGACATCACCGCCACCACCGCCGCGACCAGCCTGATCGCCGAAGCGCTGGGCTATGAGACCGAAACCAAGGTCCTGTCGGTTCCGGTCACCTATACCGGTCTGGCCGAGGGCGATATCGACGTGTTCCTTGGCAACTGGATGCCGACGATGGAGGCCGACATTGCCCCCTATCGCGACGCTAGCACCGTTGAGGTGATCCGCACCAATCTGGAAGGCGCGAAATACACGCTGGCCACCAATGAGGCAGGCGCTGCGCTGGGGATCTCGGATTTCAACAACATCAAGGACCACAAGGACGCGCTGGAAGGCAAGATCTACGGGATCGAGCCGGGCAATGACGGCAACCGTCTGATTTTGCAGATGATCGCCTCGGGTCCCTTCGGCCTTGACGGGTTCGAAGTGGTAGAAAGCTCGGAAGCGGGCATGCTGGCCGAAGTGAAGAACAAGACCGACGCGGGCGAGCCGATTGTGTTCCTAGGCTGGGAACCCCACCCGATGAACGCCAATCTCAAGATGACTTATCTGTCGGGTGGTGACGACGTGTTCGGCCCGAACTTCGGCGGCGCGGTGGTGGATACCAACACCCGCAAGGGCTACGTCGCGGAATGCCCGAACACCGGCAAGCTGCTCCAGAACCTTGTTTTCTCTCTGCAAATGGAAAACGACATCATGGGCGCGATCCTGAACGACGGCGCTGACCCGCGCGATGCCGCCAAGGCCTGGCTTGCCGCCAACCCCGGCACCTGGGAGCCCTGGCTCGATGGCGTGACCACCAAGGACGGTGGCGATGCCAAGGCCGCCGTGGCGGCCGCGCTGCAGTAAACATGACAAGGCCCCCGCATCCGTGACGGGGGCCTTACTCTATCCAAACGGGGGGAGGGACGGCCATGGAGTGGCTGACCGACAACAAGATCCCGGTCGGCAAGATGGCAAAGACCATCAACGACTGGCTGAATGACAATCTGGGCGGATTTTTCGATCTGGTCTCTCTTGTCATGGAGGCGCTGATCGACGCGATTCTGTGGTGCCTGCAAAACCCGCATCCCCTTGTCATCATTGCGCTTTTCATGGCGCTGGCCTGGTATCTGCAACGGTCGTGGAAGATCTGCCTCGGGGTGCTTCTGGGGTTCCTCTTCATCCTGAACCAGGGCTATTGGGAGGAAACCACCGAAAGCCTGACCCTCATCCTGTCGGCCTGCGTGGTCTGCATGGGGATCGGCGTGCCGATCGGGATTGCGGCGGCACACCGGCCGCGGCTCTATCAGGCGATGGTGCCGATCCTCGACCTGATGCAGACCCTGCCGACCTTTGTCTACCTGATTCCGGCCATCGTGTTCTTTGGCCTTGGCATGGTGCCGGGCCTGATCGCCACGGTGATCTTTGTGATCCCGGCCCCGATCCGCCTGACCTATCTTGGCGTCTCGTCCACTCCTACCGCTCTTCTGGAGGCTGCGACCGCCTTTGGTGCCACCTCGAAACAGCGGCTTTGGAAGGTGGAACTGCCCTATGCCCTGCCGCAGATCATGGCGGGGTTGAACCAGACGATCATGCTGTCGCTGTCGATGGTGGTGATCGCCGCCCTTGTCGGCGCTAACGGGCTGGGCGTACCGGTGATCCGGGCGCTGAACTCGGTCAACACCGCGCTGGGTTTTGAATCGGGCTTCATCATCGTGGTGGTGGCCATTCTGCTGGATCGGTCCTTGAGGGTGAAAGCCAAATGAACGCGGTCGAATTCGACAAGGTTTCCATCGTTTTTGGTGACAATCCTGCCGCCGCCCTGCCCTTGATGGATCAGGGTCTGAGCCGGGCCGAGGTGCAGGAGAAAACCGGCCAGATCCTTGGGGTCCACGATTGCTCGCTTTCCGTGGGAGAGGGCGAAATTCTTGTTCTGATGGGGCTTTCCGGCTCGGGCAAATCCACGCTTCTGCGCGGGGTCAATGCCTTGAACCCCGTCGTTCGGGGCGAGGTGCGGGTGCGCGCGGGCGGCGAGATGGTGTCGGTGACCCATGCCAAATCTGACACCTTGCGGGGATTGCGCCTGTCAACGATTGCCATGGTGTTCCAGCAATTCGGCCTGCTTCCGTGGCGGGCGGTGCGGGAAAATGTCGGGCTTGGGCTTGAACTGGCTGGACAGACACCCGCCCAGCGGCGCGAAAAGGTGGATCAGCAACTGGCGCTGGTGAACCTGACGCAGTGGGCCGACCGCAAGGTGGGCGAGCTTTCGGGCGGCATGCAGCAGCGTGTGGGCCTGGCCCGCGCCTTTGTCACCGAAGCGCCGATCCTTCTTATGGATGAACCCTTTAGCGCCCTTGACCCGTTGATCCGCGCCAAGTTGCAGGATGAACTTCTGGACCTGCAAAAGCGGCTGAAACGCACCATCGTCTTCGTCAGCCATGATCTGGATGAGGCCTTCAAGATCGGCAACCGCATTGCGCTGATGGAGGGCGGGCGGCTGGTGCAGGTGGGCACGGCGCGCGAGATCATCGCCAATCCGGTTTCGGATTACGTCGCCGAATTCGTCGCCCATATGAACCCCTTGGGTGTTCTGACCGCGCGGGATGTGATGGTGGCGGGCGCGGGCGGTTCCGGCCAGTCGGTTGCGGCGGAAACCCCGGTCAAGGTGCTGATGGAAATGCTGCGAGGCGGGGCGAGCGATGTAACCGTCACCGAAAACGGCAAGGCGATTGGCCGGGTTCAGGCCACCGATGTTCTGTCAAAGCTGCTCAATCCGCGCGGTCAGTAGGAGCTTTCGGGCAGGCGGGTGAACTCTACCTGCCCTTGTTCGCCCATGAAATCGCGCAGGATCATGGTCTTGTCGTCGATGAATTCCAGTTGCCAGCAGGCATCGGCGGCCGGATCGTCGCCATAGCGGTAAAGGTTGATCGCCATGCCGCTGGGCTCTACCCCGTCGGCACAGGCCGTGCCGACCGAGAGCATCAGCGCGCTGTCCAGATCGCCGTTCATCATCTCCAGCCAGTCCGTGCCGGTGATCATCACCGAAAACGGCGCCTCTTCCCCGACGGGCTGCCATTCGCCCTGCATGGCTCGCAGATTGCCAATGTAAAGATCTTCACCCGCAGGCGTCTCCAACGCCTCCAGCGTCAGATCGGCCGAGGAGACGGCTAAGGCCCCATAGCTGCCCGAGATGATGACCGGCTCGAGCATCGGCAAGGCTTCAAGGCGGTCAAAAAGCCCGGTCGCCGCAGTATCCTGCGAAATAGCCCAGTTGATCCCGGCGGCGTTCACATAGCAGTAAAGCGGGCTGCCCTCGGCATCGCAGCCGATGAAATAGCCGGCCGTCGGCTCAAGCGGTTCGGCAAAGGTGGGGTTGGCGAAAAGGGTCATGGCAAAGGCAATAAGAAAACGCATGGCGGCACTCCGAAACCATGCGCCTATTCCTGCCTGCAATCTGCAACCGGTCAAGCGGCGGCTTAGACCTTGGCCGCAGATTTCCGCGCCGCTGGCTTTTTCGCCGCAGATTTGCCCTTGGCCGCCGCCTTGGGTGCGGCCTTTTTAGCAGCGGGTTTCTTTGCCGCAGCCTTTTTCTTGCCCCCCGCCTTACCCGCCTTTTCGGCAATCAGCGCGAGGGCCTCATCCAGCGTGACCGCCTCGGGCGCGATGTCCTTGGGCAGGGTAGCATTGACCTTTTCCCATTTCACATAAGGCCCAAATTTGCCCGGCATCACCACAACGGCCCCGCCATCCGGATGATCGCCCAAGCTGCGCAAGGGTTCGGCCGCCGCCCCGCGCCCCGGCCCGCGCGCGCGTTTCTGTGCCAGAACCTCGACCGCCCGGTTCATGCCGATGGTAAAGACCTCTTCGACATCGGGCAGATTGGCATAGGTGCTGCCGTGTTTGACATAAGGGCCAAAGCGGCCGATGGCCGCCTCGATCTGCGCGCCGTCATCGGGATGCGGCCCAAGCAGGCGGGGCAGGCCCAGAAGGTCCAGCGCACGCTCCAGCGTCAGGGTGTCGGCCGCCCAGCCCTTGGGCAGGCTCGCGCGGTCGGGCTTGGGGTTGGCCTCGCTTGCCTCGCCGCGCTGGACATAGGGGCCATAGCGGCCTGCGCGGAGCGAAATCTCGTTGCCCGCTGCATCCTGGCCAAGGATGCGACCATCGACCGCCTGCTGTTCTTCGCCCGTCGAGATCGGCCGGGTATAGCGACATTCGGGGTAATTGCCGCAGCCGATGAACGCCCCGCCCGAGCGCGCGGTTTTCAGATGCAGGCGCCCCGTGCCACAGGTCGGGCAGGACCGCGGGTCTGACCCATCGGCGCGCAGCGGATAAAGGTGGGGGGCCAGGAAATCATCAATCTTTTCTAGCACCTCGCCAATCCGCAGATCGGCGGTTTCCGCCACGGCGGCCGAGAAATCACGCCAGAACCGGGCCAGAACATCCTTGTAATCGCGCGTCCCGGCCGAAACATCGTCCAGCTCGGTCTCCAGATCGGCGGTGAAATCATATTCCACATATTTGTGGAAGAAATTGGCAAGGAAGGCCGTCACCAGCCGCCCCTTGTCCTCGGGGATCAGGCGGTTCTTGTCTTTCTTGACATATTCGCGGTCGACGATGGTGGTCAGAACGCTGGCATAGGTGGAAGGTCGCCCGATGCCCAGTTCCTCCATCCGCTTGACCAAAGTCGCCTCGGTATAGCGCGGCGGGGGCTGGGTGAAGTGCTGGTCAGGCGTGACGCGGCGTTTGTCCAGCGCCTCGCCATTGGCCAGTTGCGGCAGGCGGCCCTCGTCCTCATCCTCGTCGTCGCGGCCCTCGTCATAGATGGCAAGGAAACCGTCGAACTGCACCACCTGCCCCGTGGCACGAAAGCCCACCTGGCCGTCGGGTGACAGGATATCGACCGTGGTCCGCTCCAGCCGCGCGGCGGCCATCTGGCTGGCAAGGGTGCGCTTCCAGATCAGATCGTAAAGCTTACGCTGATCGGCATCGGCCAGCCGCAGGCTATCGGGGTCTGCCGCCATGTCGGTGGGTCGAATACACTCATGCGCTTCCTGCGCATTCTTGGCCTTGTTCTTGTAGATGCGGGGGATCTCGGGAACATAAGCCGCGCCGAACCGCTTGCCGATCTCGGCCCGCGCCGCCGCCACCGCTTCGGGCGCCATGTCGATGCCGTCGGTCCGCATATAGGTGATCAGCCCCGCCTCATAAAGCCGCTGCGCCGCGTTCATCGTCGCCTTGGCGCCAAAGCCGAACTTGCGGCTGGCCTCTTGTTGCAGGGTCGAGGTCATGAAGGGCGCATAGGGGTTACGGGTGGCGGGCTTCGCTTCCACGCTTTGCACCGCAAATGTTCGAGAAGTGACAGCCTGTACCGCCATTTCCGCCGAAGTGGCGGTAGGCATGTCGAATTTGTCCAGTTTCTTACCACCAAGCGTTGTCAGGCGAGCATCGAATTCCTGACCCCGAGGGGTCTTGAACGTGGCCCCCACCGTCCAGAATTCGCGGGCGCGAAAGGCTTCGATCTCCATCTCGCGTTCCACGATAAGCCGCAGGCAGACCGATTGCACCCGCCCCGCCGACTTCGCGCCGGGCAACTTGCGCCAGAGAACCGGCGACAGGGTAAAGCCCACCAGATAATCCAGCGCACGGCGCGCAAGATAGGCCTCGACCAGGGGGGTGTCGATCTCGCGCGGCTCTTGCATCGCACGCGTCACCGCGTCCTTGGTGATGGCGTTGAAGGTGACGCGCGCCACCTTCTTACCCTTCTTCAGGGATGGTGCCAGTGCCTCTTGCAGGTGCCAGGAAATCGCCTCGCCCTCGCGGTCAGGGTCGGTTGCCAGGATCAGCATGTCATCGGTTTTCAACGCCTCGGCAATGGCGCGGACGTGCTTCTTGCTGTCAGCCGCCACTTCCCAAGACATGGCAAAGCCAGCCTCGGGATCAACCGAGCCATCCTTGGGCGGCAGGTCGCGAACATGGCCATAGCTGGCCAGAACCGTGAAATCCGGGCCAAGATACTTGTTGATCGTCTTGGCCTTGGCGGGGGATTCGACGACGACGACGGGCATGGGACTGAACTTTCGGCAGGGCTTGCGGACGGGGCCGCACCATGGGGGCCAAGGACAAGGCTTGTCAACCGGCGATCAGGGCAAAGGGCCGGCACCTGTCCTGTCAGGCCACACCGCCCCTGCGGCAAAAGGTGCGCCCTTCAGTCGCAACGCGACAAAAGCCCCCCCGGGGCGCGGGTGATCCGCCGCTCAAGCTCCAGCGAGACAAGAGCCGGGCTCAGGACAGAGGGTGGCAGCGCCAGATCGCGGATCAGCTGATCTTCGGCCAGCGGGCTGGGGCCAAGCCGGGCAAGAATTTCGCCATGGACGGCGGCCATCTCGCCAAGGCTGCGGCGTGGCGGCACGGGGCCGGGCAGACTGCCCGGATCGGGGTCGGACGTCGGGGCTTCAACCTCTGCCGCCCCGGCGTTCGGCTGGCGCGACAGGCCCAGCACCTAGGCCGCATCGCCCGCGTGGCGGACCAGGGTCGCGCCATCGCGCAACAGCATGTTGCAGCCCGCCGCACGCGCATCAAAGGGATGGCCCTGCACGGCCAGCACCTCGCGCCCCTGCTCGGCCGCCTCACGCGCGGTGATCAGGCTGCCCGACCGCGCAGCCGCCTCAACCACGATGACGGCGCGCGAAAGGCCCGAAATGATGCGATTGCGCAGGGGAAAATGCCGGGTCTGTGGCTGCAATCCGGGGGGATGTTCGCTGAGAAGGCAACCACCTTCGGCAATCCGGGCGGCAAGGGCCGAGTTTTCCTAGGGGTAGATCACATCCACCCCGCCTGCCATCACCGCCACCGTGCCGGTTTCCAAGGCCGCCTCATGGGCTGCGGCGTCAATCCCAAGCGCGAGGCCCGACACCACAACCTGACCAGCCTGACCCAAACCCTCGGCCAGCCGCCGCGCCATGCGCAGACCAAGCGATGAGGCATTGCGCGCGCCCACCATCGCCACCATCGGGCGCTGCAACAGCGCCGTGTCGCCGCGCGCCCAAAGGACCGGCGGGGCATCGGCCAGCCCCATCAGATCGGCCGGGTAACCCGGACCGCCCCAAAGCAGCAAGACCGCCCCGGAAGCGCGGCCCGCCCGCATCTCGGCCTGTGCGACGCCCGGCGGACAAGGCTCATAGCCGTCGACTCCGGCGACGCGGGCAATCTCGGGAAGGGCAGCAAGGGCGGCGCGGGCCGAGCCTTGTTCGGCCAGAAGCCGGTGAAAGGTTACCGCCCCGACCCGGCGCGACCGGATAAGGCGCAGCCAGTCCAGCGGATCATCCCGCTGGGCCGCGCAGGTGGCAGCCCCCGTGGCAGCCCGTGTGGCAGCCCCTAAGGGAAACCCCGTGGCCCCCCCGATCGCCCTGCTCGCCATAGTCACCATGCCATTCCCCCGGCGGCTCTCTCCCGCCGCAACCGGCGCGGGCCAGGCGGCTTTCGCTGTCCAGACTGCCGCTGAATGGTTAATGCGCGGCGAATCCCTCCCTCACCGCAGGCAGGCGGCGCAGCCAGGATCGTCTGGCCTTATGATTTGTGAACTGGACTCATGAAAAATCGCCGTCTGCCCATTGATGCGGGGTAATAAATTTGATCAATTGTCGCCTGACAACCCCGCGCCACAGGGGCGCCAGAAGGAAGACCAGTATGAAGAACGCAGATGTTGCCAAGCGCCGGGATGAGGCGATTTCCCGTGGTGTGGGCATGCAGACCCAGATCTACGTCGACCGCGCGTTGAACTCGGAAGTCTGGGACATCGAGGGAAACCGCTATATCGACTTCGCCGCCGGGATCGCGGTGGTCAACACCGGGCATTGCCACCCCAAGGTGATGGATGCGGTTTCCAAACAACTGTCGAAGTTCACCCATACCTGCCATCAGGTGCTGCCCTATGAACATTACATCCGCCTGGCCGAGCGTCTGAACGCCGCGGTTCCGGGCGATCTCCCCAAGAAAACCGTGTTCGTGACCACAGGCGCCGAGGCGGTGGAAAACGCCATCAAGGTGGCTCGCATCGCCACGGGCCGCAACGCGGTCATCGCCTTTGGCGGCGCCTTCCACGGCCGGACCTTCATGGGCATGACCCTGACCGGCAAGATGGAGCCCTACAAGAAGGGCTTTGGCGCCATGATGCCGGACGTCTACCACGTCCCCTTCCCTCAAGATGTGCATGGCATTTCGACGGCAGATGCGATGGCGGGGCTGACCAAGCTTTTCAAGGCCGACATCGATCCGGGCCGCGTCGCCGCCATCATCTTCGAACCCGTGCAGGGCGAAGGCGGCTTCTATCCCGCGCCCAAGGATTCTGGTGAGGCGATCCGCGCCCTGTGTGATGAACATGGTATCGTGATGGTCGCGGACGAGGTGCAAACCGGCTTTGCCCGCACTGGCACCATGTTCTGCATGGAACAATATGGCGTTGCCGCCGATATCACCACCATGGCCAAAGGCCTGGCCGGTGGCCTGCCGCTGGCAGCGCTGACCGGCAAGGCATCGATAATGGACGCAGCACATCCCGGCGGGCTTGGTGGCACCTATGGCGGCAACCCGATCGGGATCGCGGCTGCCAATGCGGTTCTGGATGTGATCGAAGAGGAAAAGCTCTGCGCCCGCGCCAATGAACTCGGCTCGCGGCTGAAACAGAAACTCGAATCGATCCGTGCGACCACGCCGGAAATCAGCGATATCCGCGGCCCGGGCTTCATGGTCGCCGTCGAATTCGCCAATCCCGCGAACAAGGAACCCGACGCGGGCTTTACCAACCGCGTCAAGTCCGAGGCGCAAAAGCGCGGCCTGATCCTCTTGACCTGCGGCGTCTACGGCAACGTGGTGCGCTTCCTGGCCCCGATCACCATTCCGGACGCCCATTTCGCCGAAGCCATGGACATCCTCGAAGCCTCGGTCGCCGCCGCGCGGAAGGGCTGACACCAACCCATCCCTCCTAACGGGCCCCCATCGCGCGCGCGGGTTTCATCCTGCGCGCCCGTTTTCTTTGCCTTGCGGGTTCATCTTGGTCCAAATACCCCCGCCGTAGGCTCCCGTGGCGGGCCACAGGTGCCTACGGCGGGGGTATTTTCTGCCAAGATGAACTGCCGGGCAGGATTTGCAGAGCGCCCGTGTTTCGGTCTATGCCGGGCCATGGACGGAATCGTGCTGCAGGATGTGCATCTGGATCTCGGCGGCAAGCGGGTCTTGTCGGGGCTCAACCTGCATTTGACCGAGCGCCGGATCGGTATTCTGGGGCGCAACGGGTCGGGCAAGTCCACCCTCTTGCGGCTTATGGCGGGACTGATCGCGCCCAATGCGGGCGTGGTCCGCGTCGCGGGGCTTGATCCGGCGCGCGAGCGCAAGGCGATGCTGAGCGAGATCGGCATCCTGTTCCAGAACCCCGATCATCAGATCCTCTTTCCCACGGTGATCGAGGAATTGTGCTTTGGCCTTATTCAGATGGGCCTGACCCGTGCAGAGGCAGAGGCGCGGGCGCGGGCGTTTCTTGTGGCCGAGGGGCGATCCCATTGGGAAGCGGCTGCGACGCATCGGCTGTCTCAGGGGCAGCGGCAGTTTCTGTGCCTCATGTCGCTCCTCTTGATGTCCCCGCGCATGCTTTTGCTGGACGAGCCTTTCGCCGGGCTGGACCTGCCGACGCAGGCGCGTTTGTCGCGGCATCTTGATGCCTTGTCTCAACGGATGATCACTATCAGCCACGATCCGGGTGCGGTGGCGGGCTGTGAGCGCGTCCTTTGGCTGGAGACAGGCCAAATCCGGGCCGATGGCCCGCCCGGACCGGTGATCGCGGCCTTTGGCGCCGAGATGGCACGACTGGGGGCAGCCGATGCTGACACTGACCTCTTCGGTTGAGATCTGGGCCCATCGGCTCCCCGCAGGGGCCAAGCTGGGGGCGCTGGCCCTTGGCACGGTCGGTCTCTTCGCGCTGAGCAGCCCCTTGGCCCTTGGGGTGGCAGCCCTTGCGGTCCTTGGCCTTGTTGCCAGTGGCGGGCCGCGCTTTCTGCGCGAAAGCCTTCTCATGCTGCGCCCGCTCTGGCCCTTTGTCCTGATCGTGGCTGTCTGGCATCTGGTGACGGGCGATATCTCGGGCGGGGCCACGGTAATCCTGCGGATGGGCGCTGCGGTGGCGGCGGCGAATTTCGCCACCATGACGACGCGGCTTGCCGAGATGCTGGCGGTGATCGAGGCGCTTTTGTCGCCCCTGCGCCTGTTCGGTCTGGCGCCCCGCCCCATGGCCTTGGCCCTGGCGCTGGTCATCCGTTTCATCCCTGTCATGCTGACCCGGATCGAGGCGATCAGCCTTGCCTACCGTGCCAGAAGCCCGCGTCGGGCGGGCTGGCGCATCCTGATGCCGGCCGCGCTTGCCGCGCTTGACGATGCCGAACATGTTGCCGATGCCTTGCGCGCGCGCGGTGGTGCGGGGTAAGGAGCCCCGACACAATCAAAGGACCCCCCCCGATGGAACGCAGCCTCACCCATATCGCGCTTTTCGCCGCCCTGATCGCGGTTCTGGGACTGGTGCCGAAGATCGACCTTGCCTCGGGCGTGCCGATCACGGCGCAATCTCTGGGCGTGATGCTGTGCGGCACGGTGCTGGGCGCCCGGCGCGGGGCGCTGGCGGTGGGGCTTTTCCTGCTTGTGACGCTGGCAGGTTTGCCCTTGCTGGCAGGGGGGCGCGGCGGCCTTGGCGTGTTGGCCTCGCCCACGGTGGGTTATCTGATCGGCTTTCCGGTTGCAGCCTTTGTGGCGGGGCTGATCACCCGCAACTGGCGCGCGCCTGTCGGTTTGGCGGCAACTGTGGGCGCAGCGGTGGGCGGCATTGTGGTGCTGAACACTATGGGCATTTTCGGCATGTCGGTGATGCTGGAGAAATCCCTTTCCGAGGCCGCCCTTCTGGCCGCACCCTATTTCATCGGCGATAGCCTCAAGGCCGTTCTCGCCGGTCTTGTCACCCAAGCCATCGCACGCGCCCGGCCCGAGGCGCTGTTGTCGCGCGCCTAGCTGTGACGCCGCTCTACCACCAGTGCCGTGCCGATCCCCCCGGCCGCGGCAATGCCGGCCAGCCCCGGACCGCTGCCGCCCAATTGGGCAAGGCCATGAAAGAGCCGCACCGCAAGGATCGCGCCCGAGGCGCCAATCGGATGGCCGCGTGCCAGCGCACCCCCGCCCCTGTTGACGATCCCCGGCGCAAGGCCCGCCCCATTCACGCAGGCCATCGCCTGCACCGCATAGGCCTCCATCACTTCAGCCATCTCCAGGGCTGAGGGCGCAAGCCCGGCCTGCTCCAGCGCGACCCGGATCGCAGCCAAGGGGGCAAGACCCGGCTCGAGCGGATCGCCGCCCCGCGTTGCCCCGGACAGGATGCGCAGGCCCTGCCCCGACGGCAGATCGCGCGCGCGCCCCTCTGACAGCACCAGCACAAAGGCTGCCGCATCTGCCGCCACCGCCGCCGTAGCCGCCGTAATGCTGCCCACAAGCGACTTGGCACGCGCGGCCAGCGCGGGTGTCAGATCGCGGGTAAAGGCATCGCGCGCAACCCCGGCGAGGGGGACAATCTCGGGCCAGGCCCACATGGTGCGCGCCTTGGCATGGCTTTGCACCGCCCAATCCGCTTGCGCAGCACCACTGATCCCCAGCCGGTCGGCCAAGGCAGCGGCCGCAGCCGTCATGTCCGGGTCCCGGTCGGGCCAGGGGGTAAAGGGCGCCTGGTCATAGGGGATGAGCCGCCCGTCCGGCCCCGGCATGGCCCGCGCGGGGCGGCGTGAATAGCTCTCGGCCCCACCCGCAAGCACCACCTCGGCCGCGCCATTGTCGACCAGCGCCCCCGCCAGCAGGATCGCATCCAGCCCCCCCGCGCATTGCCGGTCGATCGACAGACCGGCCACCCGCTCGGGCAGCCCCGCCAGAAGGGCCACACGCCGCGCCGGATTGCCGCCCGCCCCCAGCGCATTGGCCAGGATCAACTCGTCCACCTGCTCTCCTGCCATACCGGCATCAGCCAGCACCGCCTGCACCACCGGCGCCGCCAGATCCTCGATCCGCAGGTCGCGAAACGCCCCGCCCCGCGGGCATACGGCTGTGCGGCGGGCGGCCAGGATCACCGCCATCCCATGGCCCTTTCCAGTGCGGCCAGATCGGTCTTGCCCGAGGCCAGCATCGGCCAGTCCGCCAGCCGATGCAGGGCCTTCGGGGCCTTGAGCGGGCCGAAGGCGGCGCGCGCGGCGGACAAAACCAACGTGGCCTCGGCTTCCCCCGCAATAATGGCCACGAGATGCATCCCGCGCAGGCCATCGGGGCGGGGCAGGACCGCCGCCCGGCGCACCCCCGGCAAACCCAGCAAGAAAGTCTCGATCTCTTCGGGAAACACGTTCTGATCGGCTACCGTCACCATCCGCCCGGCACGACCCTGCAGGTAAAGATAGCCATCCTGCATCCAGCCCCGTTCACCCACGGAAAGCCAGCCGTCGCGCCAGGTGGTCGCCCCCACATCGGCCCCCCCCACATCAGCCCCGGCATAACCGGCAAAAAGGTAGGGGCTCTTCACCCAGATCTCCCCCGCTTCGATCGCAATCTCCACCCCCGGATAGGGACGCCCGACCGAAGCCTCGGGGCAATCCGGCCCAGCCAGCGTGATGAAACTCGCCTCGGCCGCGCCATAGAACTCCTGCACCACCGCAGCAGGCGCCATCTCGGCCAGGGCCGCGCGCAAGGCGGGGTCAAGCTTGGATCCGCCGACCAGAACACGCGCCAGCGGCAGCACCGGACCGCCCGCCTCGACCATGAGGCGCAACTGGGCGGGGGTGGCATACAAAAGCTGCACCGCCCGCGCCGCCAGCGCCGCGCGCTGCCGATCAGGGCGCAGATCATCCAGGAGATGCACCTCGGTCCCCAAGGCAACCCCCTCGACCGCGCCGTAAAGCGCCAGAGAATGAACAAGCCGGCCCAACACCGCCACCCGCAGCCCCGGCCCGACGCCGAAAAGCCCGGCATTCACGGCAAATGAGGCCGCCCAGGAGGCAAAACTGCGCCGGATATGACGCGGCGTACCGCTTGATCCCGAGGTCAGCGTCTCGAACTCTCCCGGACCGGCCTGCAAGGGCCCAGCCCCGCCAATGCGGAACGGCCCGCCAAAGGCCCCGGCAAGCGCCTGCGCCGCCGGACGCTCGACCAAAAGCCCGCCACCGCCCGGGCGAAACGTCACCGCCCCACCGGCGTCAAGGACCCGCGCCTGCGGATGACAGCGAAACCCCTCGTTCATCTTGGCCCAGATACCCCCGCCGGAGGCCAACCTCTCCGCCAAGATCCCGCCTCAGGACTGCACGAGACTGGCCATCCGCCGCAAGGCCAGAAGATAGCCCTCGGTACCAAAGCCCGCGATCACCCCCTCGGCACGAGCCGAGACAAAGGAATGATGCCGAAAGACCTCGCGCTTGTGGATATTGCTGATATGAACTTCCAGCACCGGCCCCTCAAAGGCGTTGAGCGCGTCCAGAATGGCCACCGATGTATGGCTATAGGCGCCGGGATTGATGATGATCCCCGCCGCCGCGTCGCGTGCGCCCTGGATCCAGTCGACAAGCGCGCCCTCGTGGTTCGACTGGCGACAGTCGAGCCCAACGCCCAGCTCCGTCGCCAGACGCCCCAGCGCCGCTTCGACATCGCCCAGCGTCTCGCGCCCATAGATCTCGGGCTGGCGCAGGCCCAGAAGGTTCAGGTTCGGGCCATTCAGAACAAGGATCGGCTGGGTCACGGGGGAAGGTCCTTTGCAAACGACGCCAAAGCTTAGCCCATCCACCCCGCCCCGCAAAGCCCCTGCCAAACCCGACGAGACGCCGCAGGCGTCCGAGGAGGGAAATGGGCGCGAAAAAACGCCCCCCGAACCAGCGGGGGGCGCAAGACAGGTCGCCCCACTTGCGATTGGCCTTGGGCAGGGAGACACCGACCAAAGGCTTTGGGCAAAGCCCTCAGGCGACCTTTTCCAGGGCAATCTGCGCAGGGATGCCCAAGGCACGCACCACCTCGCGCGTCAGCTGGGGGCGGTTCAGTGTGTAGAAATGCAGATCCTCCACCCCTCCCGCGATCAGCCGGTCACAAAGTGCGGTGCATTGCGCCAGCGCCAAGAGTTCCTCTCGGCCGTCGCGCGCGGCCGCGATGAAGGCCTCATCCAGCTTGCGCGGCACCTGCGCCCCGCAGCGCGCGGCAAAGCGCTTCGTCCCTGCCCAGGACTGGATCGGCAGGATGCCGGGGATGATCGGCACATGAATGCCTGCCGCCACACAATCATCGCGAAAGCGAAAGAAGGCATCGGCATCAAAGAAGAACTGCGTGATGGCCTTGGTCGCGCCTGCATCGACCTTGCGTTTCAGCCAGCGCACATCGGCCGTCGGGTCAGCCGCATCGGGATGCGGCTCGGGGTATGCGCCGACCGCGATCTCGAACTTGCCCGTGGCGGCCAGCGCCGCCACCAGATCGACCGAACTGGCAAAGCCCTGCGGATGGGGGGTGAACCGCGCCGCGCCCTTCGGTGCATCGCCGCGCAGCGCCACGATCTGGCGCACGCCTGCCTGATGATAGGCTTCGGCAATCTCCAGCGTTTCGGCGCGGCTCGCATCGACGCAAGTCAGATGCGCCGCGACCCTTAGGCCGGAATTGCGGTGCAAGGTCGTCACCGCGTCTTGGGTCAGCTGCCGCGTGGTGCCGCCGGCGCCATAGGTCACGCTGACGAATTCCGGCCCCATGGGCGCCAGCGCCTGCACCGTTTCAAACAGTTTGAACGAGGCATCCAGCGTTTGCGGCGGGAAGAATTCGAACGAGATGCGCGGGGCCGTCATGGGAGGATCTCCTTTTCACTTGCCCCTGTGTGCCAGATTGGCCAATGTGAGGACAATTCATAATATTCACGATCATTATGGGGTAAACCTCATGTATATCGAACTACGCCACCTGCGGACGATCCGCGCCATCCAGCAGGCCGGTGGTCTGGCCCGCGCGGCCGAGATGCTGACCATGACGCAATCGGCGCTGTCACATCAGGTGGCGGGCCTGGAAGATCAGGCGGGGATGGAGCTGTTCGTGCGCCGGTCAAAACCGATGCGGCTCTCGGCGGCCGGTCAGCGGATGCTGCGGGCCGCTGAACGGATCCTGCCCGAAATCACCGCACTGGAAGAGGAATTTCGCGCGCTGCGGGCGGGCAAGACCGGCCGGTTGCACATCGCCATCCAGTGCCACGCCTGTTTTGACTGGCTGTTTCCCGTGCTTGAGCTGTTCCGCCAAGCCTGGCCCGAGGTCGATGTCGACATCCGCGCCGGGCTGGCCTTTGAACCCTTTCCGGCGCTGGCGCGCGAAGAGGTGGATCTGGTGATCTCTTCCAACCCCGAACCGCTGCCGGGCGTCGTGGCACATCCGCTGTTCGACTATGCCCCGACGCTGGTGGCCTCGGCGCAGAACCCGCTTGCGACCAAGACCATGATCAGCGCCGAGGACCTGCGGGACCAGACGCTGATCACCTATCCCGTGGGCCGCGACAAGCTTGATGTGTTCACCGATCTTCTGACACCTGCCCGAGTGGAACCGGCAGGCCAGCGCCACGTCGAACTGACCGCCGTTATCCTGATGCTGGTCGGATCGAACCGCGGCGTGGCGGTTTTGCCCGACTGGGTGATCCGGGACGTCAAGTCGAACGCCGATTACATCACCCGGCCCCTGGCCCCCGGCAATGTCACCCGCCGCCTTTATGCCTGCCTGCGCCAAGAGGATGCCGCGCGGCCCTATATGGCGCATTTTCTGAAACTGGGGCGCTCGGAACCGGTCAAGCTGCAACGCGGTTAGGCCAGGTTGCGGCGGAAAGGAGGGCGCGGCGGTCAACGGCCCGCCCTGCCACCCCCTGCCCGACTGTCAAGGACCGGCCCCCTTCCCCTTGGCCGCCTTTCGGTGTATCGCCCCAGCCTTGAACCGGACCGGAGATTACCCATGCAGGGCAGCGCCAACCTCAACCTGATGATCAAGGCCGCGCGGCGTGCGGGCAAATCCCTGGTCAAGGACTTCCGCGAGGTGGAGAACCTGCAAGTGTCCTCCAAGGGGCCCGGGGATTTCGTGTCGAAGGCCGACCGCGAGGCCGAGCGGCTCATCAAGGAAGACCTGATGGGCGCGCGGCCCACCTATGGCTGGCTGGGCGAGGAAACCGGCGAGACGGCAGGCCAGGACCCGACCCGGCGCTGGATCGTCGATCCGCTGGATGGCACAACGAATTTCCTGCACGGCATGCCGCATTGGGCGATCTCCATCGCGCTGGAACACAAGGGCGAGATCGTCTCGGCCGTGGTCTATGACCCGGCCAAGGACGAGATGTTCTGGGCCGAAAAGGGCGCGGGCGCCTGGCTGAACGACAACCGCCGCCTGCGGGTTTCGGGGCGGCGGTCGATGACCGAGGCCGTCTTCGCCGCCGGCGTGCCATTCGGGGCGAAAAAGACCCTGCCCGCGATGCTGGCCGACCTTGCCCGGCTGATGCCCGCCTGTGCGGGCGTGCGGCGCTGGGGCGCGGCCTCGCTGGACCTGGCCTATGTGGCGGCGGGCCGGTTTGATGGCTATTGGGAGCGCGAGTTGCAGCCGTGGGACATCGCGGCCGGGCTATTGCTGGTGAAAGAGGCCGGCGGCATGGTCGGGCCGCTGCGCGAGGGCGACGATATCCTTAGCAAGGGCGCGCTTCTATGCGCTAATGACCCGCTGTTCGAAGGCTTTTCCAAGATCATCCGCAACGCCTGACGCAAATTTCTGGCACAGAAATTTGGCCAGAGTTTTGCAAACTCTGAGACGGTTTTTCTGTGAAAAACCGGTCCCTCTGTCTTAGCGTCTGGGCACTTTCGGGATCGACGATTTCGCAAAGCGATAGGTCGCCTCGGGATGGGGCGGATGGCCTTCGGTACGCCGCCAATAGTCCTTGCCGCCCCGCCGCATCAGCGCAGGCAAGGCCAGGACCAGCCCACCCGCAAAGCCCCCCGCATGGGCCCAATAGGCCACGCCCCCGCCGTCCACGGGCATCGTCATGCCGCTGAAGACCTGCAGTGCGAACCAAAACCCCAGCACGATCCAGGCCGGAATGGCGAAGATGCGGAAGAAGATCACGAAGATGAACAGCACATCCACCTTCGCCTTGGGAAACAGCAGAAGATGGCCCCCCATCACCCCGGCAATCGCCCCGGACGCCCCCACCATCGGAATGGGCGAGAAAGGATCCATCGCCACCTGCGCCAAGGCCGCCGCAAGGCCCGAGAGCAGGTAGAACAACAAGAAGCCGCCATGGCCCATCTCGTCCTCGAGATTGTCGCCTTAGATCCACAGGAAAAGCATGTTGCCCAGGATATGCATCCAGCCCGCATGCAGGAACATCGAAGTGACCACCGTGGCCAGTCCCTGCCCACGCATCAGGTTTTCCGGTACCAGACCCCATTCATTGAAAAAATAGGCAAGCTGGATCTCGGAAGGGATCGTCAGCCAGTAGGACAGGAACACCGCTGCGTTTATCGCGATGAGGGAAAAGGTCACATAGGGCGTGCGGCCTGAAGGGTTATGGTCACGGATCGGAAACATGGGCGCAGAGTTTCCCAAGCGCGCGGTTGCGTCAAGCGGGGAAAGGGGGGCTGTCTGTCCCCTTTTTGTTTGTCCCAAGGCGTCCATGATATACCAAGAAGCCTTGCTGGGTTGACGTTTATTGTTGCATTACGTCTCATTGGATGCCAGATATTTCCATGATGTTTGG
>Ga0194133_10004497_pt1 | contig 18620 bp, 10 predicted proteins | sample TA2KigOf40mmetaG_FD_155448 | JGI IMG/M metagenome (GOLD analysis project Ga0194133, IMG submission 155448) | Freshwater microbial communities from Lake Tanganyika, Tanzania - TA2015055 Kigoma Offshore 40m | ecosystem: Environmental > Aquatic > Freshwater > Lake | place: Tanzania: Lake... | reverse complement strand
CAACGGGGTCACCTTCCGGGTCGAGGCGGTGGACCAAAGTGGCCTCGCCTCCGTGGGTGAGGTGCGGGTGGTGGCCCCGAGACCAGTGGCACTTCTTCCTGTCGCCTCACGCCAACCCGACGACGTACGCCGGGAGGTCTGGGGTGGGTTGGCCGGTTGGACAATGGCCCACGATCTCGACTGGCTTCCCGCCCGGTTCATCGACGAGCCTAATCCGCTGGCCCGATGCTTCCTGAAGGCCTACCGTTCGCTGAGCTGGCTGGGAGCCCGGATGGATGTTCGCGAGATCGCCGACGAGCGCCCCCGGGGGGCGGTCCGCTTCACCGACCTGGCGGCGTTGCCTCGCACCGCGGCCCTGCTTGGCCGGAACCATCGGGGCACCGTGCTCTGGCTGCGCGTCGGTGAATACCGCCTGGAGCAGGACCTCCGTGGTGTCGACTGGGATTACGATGCACAGACCCATCGGGAGTGGCGCATCTACCATCCCCGCGACGAGAACCAGCGGGCCACCATTTGCATGCGGGACCCGGCCGGCAGGTTCTTCCAGTTGGTGCGCACCAAACGTAAGATGCCCGAGCTGCACCTGGAGCTCGACTGGGGCGACACCAATCGTCTCGCCGACGACCGCATCCTCGCCTCCTCCGGCCCCGCCATGATGGAAAGGGCCTTCCAGGTCCTCGGAGACGATGAGGGGAACATCCCTCGCGAAGTGCTGGCCCAGGCCGAGGTCGTCGCCAACGAGCTCGCCGAGGAGCTTGCCGGAAAATCCATCAAGTACCGGATGGACCAAGTGGTGATCGCGGACCCGGCCCGTCTCGTCCAGGCCGGGGTCGACGGGACCTTCGTCGAACCCGGCCAGAGCCAGTTCTGCAACGGCAACCGCCTCGGGGTGCCGATTGGGCTCTTCGACGCGGTGGGAGCCTTGGAGATCGCCCTGTGTGACGGCCTGGATTCCTCGAACCGGCCACCGGTCCTTGATCCGGTCGGCCTGCTGTTGGCGGCTCCCGGCGAGGCGTTGACCCATCGGCTGCGAGGCACCGATCCGGACAGGCCGAGACAGGAACTGGTCTACAGCCTCGACGCCGATTCCATGCGGCGCGGTCTCCAGGTCGACCCCGCCAGCGGGATCGTGACCTGGGCGATCCCGGCGGATTCCGGCTGCATCCGGGCCGTCGGAACCGCTCGGGTGACCGATCCGTTTGGCGAGTCCGATGAGGAGGCCTTCACCATCCTCGTCGAGCCGGTTCGGGAATCGGCGCCCCTTTCAGGACTCAAGGCCGACCGGGAGGGCCTGTTGGAGATCAACCGGGTCCGGGGCCATGTGCTGGCCTGGTTGCCGGCCGGCGCCGGGGAAATTCCTCCGATGGCCCCGGGCAGCTGGGTCTCGGTGGACACGGTCCCAAGGTTTGTCGAGGCGTTCGAGGCGGGCCTCGGGGCTCCGATCCGAGGGGCACATGTGGGCGACCTGCCTCAGGCAACGCTGCCCCGGACGCAGGCCGCGTTGCGCGCCGGCAGACTGACCCCGGCAGCGCTGGGGCTCCGCTTCCAGGTCACGCTCGGGGAGGGGGACTGGCATTACGACGCGGCGTCCGCCACTGAATGGCGACGCTATTCCGGTCCCGTGGAGATCACGCTGGAGGATCGGGTTCTCTTCCGGCTTCCCCAGGTCGGGCTGGAGACCGTCCACCGCTATTCAGTCCTTGGGAATCCCGAGGATGACCGGGTTTCTGCCCGGAGCGGGTTGCTCATCCTGCCGAATCCGGAGGCCGGGCTCGTGCCGAGAGATTCCGCGGTCGCACGGGCCTTCCTTGCGGACCTTGCCGGGACCTCGGCGCGCCTGGTCTTCGATCCGGTCGCACCGCGCCAGACGGTGAACCTGATCGACAAGGGTTTTCCGGTGACCTGGTCCGACCTCCGTGGTCGTCTCGACCTGCTGTCATGCCTCCCGGGCTACCAGGTGGTGCGCCTGCAGGCCCCGCCGACGCTCTCCGTGATGGAAGGATCCGAGGTGGTCGCCGATCTCGTGGCCACTCCTGCAGTCCCCGGTCTCGAGTTCCGGCTCGTCAATCCGCCCCGCCTCGACATGCGGATCTCCCGCGACGGCCGGTTCTCGTGGCGGCCCGGTGAGGCGGACGGCGGACGCATCTTCAGGATCCGGGCCTCCGTCACCGACGGCATCTCGACGGACGAGGCGGAGTTCTCCCTCGTGGTGCTCGAACAGAACGAGTCCCCGAGGCTGCTCCCGGTGCCTCCCCAGATCGCGACCACCGGCAACCCCTTCCGATTGCAGATGCTGGGATCCGATCCGGACCTGCCGGCACAGGTCCTGGCCTACCGGCTGGTGCGCGGTCCAGCGGGTATGCAGGTCGATCGAGGCACCGGATCGGTGACTTGGCGCCCAGGTGCGGGGCAGTCCGCCGGGTTCTCGGCCCAGGTCGAGGTGGCATTGAGCGACGGGGTGGCCGAGGTGACCGCCGCCTTCAGGGTCACCGTGGTCCAGGGATTGGTCGCCAGGATTCGACTCCGGGCCTTCGACGGAATCCTGGCCGGATCCAAGGTCTGGTGGGACGCCAACGCCAACGGCCTGCCGGACGCTGCCGAACCTCAGGGCCTGACCGATCGCGACGGGTGGGCCGAGCTTGAGGTGTCCGTGGCGGGCAACGACCGCAACCGGGATGGAATTCTCGACTTCTCCGACGGGCGGCTGCTGCTTGCCGGGGGCGTGGATGTCGCGACCGGGGTGCCGTTCGCTGGACGCCTGGCGGCTCCGATCCATGCGGAGGTCATCAGTCCGCTGACGACCCTCGTGGACACGCTGGTCCGGAACTCCGGCGTCGGTGCCCCGGATGCGCAGGCCCGGGTGCGGTCGGCCTTCGGCCTGGCGGCTGGTCTCGACCTGGACCGGCATGATCCATGGAGGCGGGGGCCCGGAGGTGGCGCCGAGGAGTCGGCCGTCCATGCGGCCAATGCGATCTTGGCCGACACGTCCATCCTGGTGGCGCACTTCCTGAAAGGATCGGATCCCGAGCTACGGGGCCAGTGGATCGCCGAGGCGGTCGACCTCGCCTGGGCCGACGTCTTCGCACGCACACCGTCGGGAACGCCAGGGTCGAAGGCCTGGGTCCAAGAGATCATCGGGCAGGCGATCACGTCGATCGGTGGCTCGGTGGACCCTCTGCTGTCAGGGGCGGTCGCAGGGGTCGTTGGTGCCCAGAACGAGGCCAAGCGCCAGGCGGCGGCCGCGGATGACCTCGGACCACTCGTGGGACTTCAGACCGGTTCGCTCACCGAGACGGCCGAGGCGATCGGGCTGGTGGCTTCCGGTCGCTGGGGTGTCGACGACCTGCATCTGGCCCAGCAGGGCTGGCAGGCGCGCTCGCTCGGAGGATTCCGTTGGGCTGATCCGTACGGCACCAATGCCTCCCCCGGCGTGTTCACCCTGTCGTCGGCCGCCGCCACGGTGCGTGAGGATGGTCTTCCGATCTTGCCCTTGACGGTGTTGCGTTCAGGCGGCGCAAAGGGGGCCGTCTCGGTCACCCTCGGGCTGACCGATTCAGCCGGCCTGCTGAGGACCAACCGGCTCGTCCTCGAATTCCTGGATGGCGAGCGTGTCCGGAACCCGGATTGGACCCGTGTGTTGGCTGGCGACGCGACGCCTGCGCCCTCGCGGACCATCGGCATCCAGATCACCTCGGTCGTGTCGCAAACGGCCGGGGCGGTCCTTGGGCCGCTCGCCTCGGCGGTGGTGACGGTGCTCGATGACGACGTGGCTGGAACCGTGGCCTTCCCGGGCACGACGCTCGCCTTCGACGGCGGCAAACCGTTGGCCGTCGGGCCGGCTGTCGTCCGCTCCGGCGGCGTGGCGGGTCGATTGCTTGTCCGCGTGGAATACCTCGCCGGCAACTCCTCGGCCTCCGGGCAGATGCCGGATCCCGTGGTTCTGGAGCTCGCTCACGGGGTCGGCCGACGGATCGTGCCGATGCCGGTCCTCACTGCTCCACGGGGTGGTCCCAAGCCTGTGGTGATCCTCAGGATCTCCCTCGCCCCCGGGTCGGCACCCGGGAGCGCCGTCGGTCTCCCCTCCGAGATGAGGGTCGATTACCTCGAGGCGGCCGTGGCGGCCGTCCCGCTGCGGATCTCCGGGATCGACATCCTCCCCGGCCAACGGTGGCGCCTGGCCGTCACCGGCCCGACCGATGCCACGCATTCGGTCGAGACCTCGCCGGATTTGCTGGTCTGGCGGGCGCTGCCTGTCCCGGTGACGGTCAAGACCCTTGGCGAGACGGCCGTTTCCGTCGACCTGCCTGGCGATGCGGCTCCCGGCCCGGGATTCTTCCGGCTGAGGACGGTCCAAGGGCCGTGAGCGGGTCGCAGGAGTCGGCGACCTTCGCGTGATCGAGGTTTGTCCAAGCCCCTCGGGCGGGCCATGGTTGGGGCGATGCGCTTCTTGTGGCATGTGGTTGCGGTGGTGAATGCGGCCGTGTGGTTCGGTTCCGGGGTGCTCCTGACGGCCGTGGTGGGCCCGAACTTCTTTTCACCGGCGGTCACCGACCTCGTGGGTCGGCAGAACGCGGGTCTCATCGCGCAGTCCGTCTTGGCGAAATACTTCGTGTTGCAGGCGACCTGCTCGGTCCTCGCGCTGGTGCTGGCATGGCGATCCGGCGGGCATGGCCGGTGGACGCTGGGTTCGCGATGGGGCCTGGTCGGGGTGGCGGCGATGGTCTGCGCCGGTGGGTTGTGGCTGCAACCGAAGCTGGTGGAGTTGAATCGCCAACGCTACGCCGCCAGCACCCCGGCCGAGGAGCGCACCGGGCTGGCTCGCCGATTCGGCATGTGGCATGGGGTGTCTCAAGTGGGCAATCTGGTGGTGTTGATCGGAGCCTTCGCCCACCTGCTGTTCCTGGCCCACGGTCCGCAATCCGGACGACCTTGCGAATCGGCCAAGACCCACGCGTGACCTGGTTTGCCGGCCGGTGGTGGGGTGATCCCGCGGTCGGTTGATGGGTGCTCCGCAAGGCCCCGCCGCTCCCCGAGAGGTCAGGGGAGTTCGCCACGCGGGTCCGGGCGATCGGCGATGCGGCGACCGGGTCGATCCGGAAAACCGTGCTTGAATCCCCGACGGGGCGTTCGATCCTCGGGGCCTCTCCTAACGCTTATGAGCAAGCCCACCGCCAAGAAATCTTCCGCCAAGAAGTCCGCCAAGGCCCCGGCCGCCGCCGCCCCCGCGGCTCCGGTCGCCGAAGCCGCCAACAACTTTCCGAAGCTGCACAATGCGATGTGGCCCGGATTGGTCGGCAAGGGCGGGCCGGGCGCCGAGGCGGCCATCGACCTCGACACCATGCTCGACTACACGGCCAAGGCCGAGGTCAACGGCGTGAAGTTCGATGGCGTGGACCTGTTCCTCTACAACCCGCACGTCGACATCGACATCAGCGACGACGGCATCAAGCAGTTGGCCGAGAAGATCCAGTCGCGCGGGTTCGTGGTGGGCTCGGTGGTGGCGCCGGTGTGGTTCGACGGTTCCGCCATGGGCGACGCCACGCAGCGCGCCAATTGGGTGAACTCGGTGCGCAAGGCCTGCCGCATCGCGCAGAAGCTGCGCGAACTGGGCGTGCGGCCCTACGGCGTGGTCCGCATCGATTCGGCGGCGTCGGTGACCGCTTGGGACAAGGATCCGAAGGGCAACACCAAGCTCATCGCCAAGACCTTCCGCGAGGGCGGCAAGGTGGCCAAGGACCACGGTGAGCGCCTGGCGGCCGAGGGCGAGATTTGCTGGGGCGGCATGCACTCCTGGAAGTACATGATCCAGACGCTGGAGGAGACCGGCATGCCCAAGGTCGTGGGCTTCCAGGCCGACATGGCCCACACGCTCCTCTACACGCTGGGCTACAATGCGCCGACCGCGCACCGCATCGTGCCGCAGAACTACCACTGGGAGCCGGAAGCCTTCCACAAGGCCATGAAGAAGATGACGGCCGCCCTGCGCCCCTGGACCATCGACTTCCACGTCGCCCAGAACGACGCGACGGTGAAGGGCTCGGGCGACCACGAGAAGACGGGCAAGCACTGCCTGGCCACCGATCCGAACGGCAAGCTGAACATCGCCCGCGACGCCGGCTACTGGCTGCGCGACGACGCCGGCAAGGTGACCAAGAAGTTCCAGCACATCTGCTGGGACGGCTGCATGTTCCCGAACGACGTCATGGGCAGGCAGGAGATCTGGAACAACATCCTCGCGGCGATGATCCAGGTCCGCGAGAACCACGGCTGGCGCGCCTGAGGCGCGCTCTAAGTGCATCCAACGAGCCCCCGGAGAAGCGGTTGCAGCCCTCCCGGGGGCTTTTCGCTTCAGCGCTCTGGAGGATAGATCGTCGGGATGACCTGTTTTCTGTTGCGCCGATAGACGGAGAAATCCTTTCGATCGGTGGTGAGGACCGAGTGGTCTGGGTGCAACTCGCTCATGCGAACCACGCAGAGATCACAAAGATCCGGATTTTGATCCGAGAATCTGTCGGCAAGCGCCATCAAATGATCCTGATTGGGAGCCAGTTCGAATTCCAAGATCAACAAACCAGAGGACAGGACCTCAAGAACCAACGTGGCACTTCCAAGCAGGTATGCCGCCTCGGTTAGTACAGCCTCGCAGGTGATCAGTGGCGTCGTGACCCGATCCGCCAATTCCACCGCCCACGCATGGTGTTCATCTCTGGCATTGAGAAAAGCCACCAGAAACCCCGTGTCAGCGATTCCGTTCATCGTCGCGAGAATCCCTCTCGCATGGACAGGTCCTTGGGCAACCCCTTGGCTTTGCCCGCCAAGGCCATCCATGGTTTGGCATCCCCAGAGGATCGAATCTTCTCGAGTTGTGCCCTGACAATCTCGCCTCGGGTCTGACCGCTTTTACGGGCCGTATCCTTGAGCCATGCGGCGAGGTCGGCCGGTAGACGGACGCTCAGTGTGTTGCTCATATGGCTGAACTGTATGACACAGATCCTGGATCTCCACAAGAGCCCGGCCGGTTCTCGTTTGTACGACCGCCGGACCCGTCCGACTACCGCGGACCCGGGGGCAGGGTTTCGTGGAGGAATTCGGTCATCAACTGGCGGAGGTGGACGCTGGTGTTGAGGCCTTCGCTGATGGAGTGGGAGCGGTTGGGGTAGGACATCATGCGGAACTGCTTCCCGTGGGCGATGAAGGCGTTCACCAGCGCCTCGGCACCCTGGTAGTGGCAGTTGTCGTCGCCCGTGCCGTGGATGAGCAGCAGCTTGCCCTGCAAACGGTCGGCAAAGGTCAGCGGGGAACCCTGGCGGTAGCCCTCGGCGTTGTCGGAGGGCAGGCCCATGTAGCGCTCCTCGTAGATGGTGTCATACAGGCGCATGTTGGGGACGGAGGCGATGGCGATGCCCGCGGTGTAGAGCTCGGGATGGCGGAGCAAGGCGTTGAGGGTCATCGAGCCGCCGCCACTCCATCCCCAGATGCCCACCCGCTTGGGGTCGAGGTAGGGGCGCGTGGCCAGCACCTGCTTGAGCGCGGCGGCCTGGTCCTGCGAGGCGAGCACGCCCACCTGCCGATAGATCGACTTGCGCCAGTCGTGGCCCCGCGGCGTGGCCGTGCCGCGGTTGTCGAAGCTCATCACCACGTAGCCCTGTTGGGCCAGCATCCAGTGCCAGAGTTGGCCGGCACCGCCCCACTGGTCCTTCACGGTCTGCCCCGCCGGCTCGCCGTACACATGGATCAAGAGCGGGTACTTCTTGGTGGCGTCGAACTCCGGGGGCCGCAGGCACCAGCCGTCGATCTCCACGCCGCCCTCGACCGGCACCCGGAAGAACTCGCTGCCCGGGACCTTCAGGGTGGCCAGCTTGTCGCGGAGCTTCGTGTTGTCGGCCAGCACGCGCACGGTCTTGTGGTCGGGCAAGGAGATCAGCTCGGTCTTCGGCGGCTCGGTGAAGGTCGAGACGGTGTGGAAGGCCCAGCGGCCGTCGGGTGAGGCCACGTACTTGTGGGTGCCCGGGGCGTTGGTGGGCGTGATGCGTTCGAGCGATCGGCCGCGGAACGAGCTGCGATAGAGGTGGCGCTGGGTCGGGTTCTCAGGCGAGGCGACGAAGTAGATCTCCTTGCGGGCCTCCTGCACGCGGACCAGTTCGGTGACATCGAAGGCCCCCCGGGTGACGGCCTTGAGCTTTCCATCCTTCAGGCCGGCCCAGTAGAGGTGCTGCCACCCGTCGCGTTCGCTCCAGAACAGGAAACGGCGACCGTCGTGGTGCCAGGTCAGGTCGTTGTGGGCTTCGACCCAGGCCTTGTCGGTGTCGGCCAGCAAGGGCTTCACCTCGCCGGTGGAGGCTTCGGCGATGAAGACCCGGTTGGTGTTCTGCAGGCGGTTCAACTGCTGCAGCAGCAGGCGCCGGGTGCCCGGGATCCACTGGAGGTCATGGAGGTAGTGCTCGCGTGGGTCGCCGGGAGCCTTCATCCAGCGGATGTCGCCGCCGCCTGCGTTTACCACGCCGACGCGGCAGGCGCTGTTGAGTTCGCCAGTCTTGGGATAGGGGATGCGCTGCACCTGTGGGTACAGGCTGTCGGTGTTGTTCACCAGCGTCACCTCGCGGACCCCCTCGGTGTCGAGCTGCCAGAAGGCGATCAAGCGGCTGTCCGGGCTCCAGCGGAAGCCGTCCTGCATGGAGAACTCCTCCTCGTACACCCAATCGAAACTCCCGTGGATGAGGTGCTCGTTCGGCGTGTCGGTGAGGGGGGTGATCTTGCGGGAACGCAAGTCCTGCACGTACAGGTTGCGCTCGCGGACGTAGGCCACGCGGGTGCCGTCGGGCGAGAACTTGGCGAACTGCAGGCTCGAGGCCGGGGCGTCGCCACCCAGTTGGAAGAGTTCGTGGCTGGTGCGATCGAGCACCCAGTAGTCGCCGCGGGCGTGGGTGCGCCAGACCTTCTTGGTGTTGGTGTAGATGAGCACCTTGGAGCGGTCGGTCGACCAGGTATAGCCGTCGACCGACAGCGGTTGGGTCTTGCCCGCCGGGATGAGCTCGGAGGCGGCCAGCAGCACGTCGCGACGGTCGGTCTGCGGATCATGGCGGACCAGATCCTGCCCGGCACCGCCCCCCGAGGGCTTGTCCCAGGTCACGTAGCCGGTGTTGTCGTCCAGCCAATGGCCGCTGAAGCCTTCGCCGCCGAATTCGCCGCCCTTGAAGATCCGCTCGACGGTGAGCAGGGGGTTGGGGGCGTTGGTCGAGGCGTTGGTCGACGCTCTGTCGGCGGCCCGGGCGATGCCGGTGAGGAGCGGTGCGGTAGCGACGGCGAGGGTGAATCCTAGGGAGAGCCGCGGAGACGGGCTCCGGCGGTGGAGGGGTTGCGGGCGGGGCGGGCAGGGGTTCATCGAGGGGGGGGCAGGGGGTTCAATGGACGTCCACCACGCGCGGACCCAGCACCTCGAGGCGCGGCGTGAACCCGAGCCCGGGCCGTTGCGGAGCTTCCATGAAGCCGTCGACCCGCTGGGGGGCTCCCTCGGCGGTGCTGACGGTGACGTAGCTGTTGAAGTCGGTGCTGGTGAAGCGGTGGGCCTCGGGCGTGCTGTGGGCGAGGTGGGCGATGGCAGCGGTCGTGATATCACCGCCCCAGCTGTCTTCCAGCGTCATGGCGATGCCCATGCTCACGCAGAGATCGCGCGCCTGCCGGGTCTTGGTCAGTCCGCCGAGCTTGCTGATCTTCAGGTTCACCACGTCCATGGCCAGGTCGGCCTTGGCGCGCAGGAGCAGGTCGAGGCTGTCCACGTTCTCATCCAGCACGAACGGGTGGTCGGTCTGGCGGCGCACGGCGAGGCATTCCTCGTAGGTGAGGCAGGGTTGCTCGATGTACACGTCGAGGTCGCGCACCGCGCGGGCCACGCGGATGGCCTCGTGCTGGGTCCAGCCGGTGTTGGCGTCGGCCACCAGACGCTCGCCGCCCTGGAGGATGCCGCGCACCGCGCGGATGCGGGCGATGTCCACATCCGGGTCGCCGCCCACCTTGAGCTGGAAGCGGGTGTAACCCTCGGCCCGGTAGCCCGCGACCTTGGCGGCCATGGTCTCCGGGTCTTCCTGCGAAATGGCCCGGTACAGGCGCACGCGATCGCCGAAGCGACCGCCGAGCAGCGTGCAGACCGGCAGGCTGGTGGCCTTGCCCAGGAGGTCCCAGCAGGCGATGTCAATGCCCGACTTCACATAGGGGTGGCCCTTGAGGGCGGCATCCATGCGGTGGTTGAGCTTGCCGAGCTCCAGCGGGTTCTCGCCGATGAGGTGCGGGCCCAGTTCGAGCAGGCCAGCCCGGACTCCGGCCGCATAGGCGGGCAGATAGAACGGCCCCAGCGGGCAGACCTCGCCGTAGCCGACGAGGCCGGTGTCGGTCTCGACGCCGACGATGGTGCTGTCGAAGACGGTGACCGACTTGCCGCCGGACCATTGGTAGGTGGTTTCGTGGAGGGGCAGGTCCACCTGGTGGGCGAAGATGCGGGTGATGGTCATGGGGTGGGTGAAGGGGCGGTGTCAGGAATCGCGGCCCCAGAGACGAACGAGCAGGGCGTCCATGGCGGGGTCGTGCTGCTGGAGTTCGAACCGGTTGAACGGGAAGAAATCGTTGCGCGAGAAGAAGGCCTCGGTGGATTCGGCGAAATATTCCATGGGGTTGGTCATCGCATAGGCACGGTCCCAATGCACTTGGCCGGCGGCGTCTTTCCGCTGGACGCGCTCGTAGCGGCCGCCGGCCTTGGCGGCGCGGTAGGCCTCGGCGATCTCGGCATTCGAGAACCCACCCGGCAGCACACGGTCGTGGTAGGCATGGGCCAGTTCGTGCAGCGTGAAGTTGGGCATGCGCCGGGTCTCCGATTCGAAGTCCGGGATGTCGGTGAACTCCACACCATGGACCATGGCGGGGTCGCGGCCATGGTCGCGCAACCAGTCGGCCCCCGGATGGTACTCGGCCCGGCCTCCCTCGCCTGGGTAGGTGCGGGTGAACCAGAGGGTCACGCGGCGCAGGTGCCCCACGGCCGGCTTCGGCACTTCACGGAGGATCTCGCGCAATTGGACGGCGAGCAGGTCCAGGGCCTTCTTGGTCTCTGCGCGCTGGTCCCGCCACAGTCGGGTGTCGATGCGCACGGTCCAGCCCTCCACCTGACGCGCGATGCGCCCGGGATGCGGGGAGTTCGGGGTGGCCGAACGGGTGGCCGAATCCGTCGCGGTGATCCGGGTGGCCAGCGAGCCGACCGCGCCGGTCCACAGTCGGGTCACCCAGGCTCGGCGGGACATCCCGGGGAGCGTCGGCGCGTTGCCAATCTCATGCGTGTTCAACCGGGTCATGGAAGCAGAGCCTGCGACCGGAGTCTTGGAAGAATCCGTCCCTCGGGGCAGTCTGCGGCGGCTCGGTCGCATCTCTGATGCCCGTCGGCTTTCGTGCCGGCTTGCACCGGCGCCGTGGCCATCCTCCCAGGCAGGCAGAGGTGTTCCTTGAGTTTCTGCAGCCGCCTGGGCCTTACGTTTCTGCATGAAATCTTGGAGCGCGTCTGGTCGGCGGGGGATTTCGGGTGACGCGGCCGCCTCGGTTCTGCGTCGGCCGGCGGTCGGGCAGGGGGCGTCGATGGCGTTGTGCCTGGGTTTGTCGGTTGCGATGACGGTTGCCGGCAGGGCCCAACCGCTGACGGGTTCCGAGATCGGCAGCCCGGTCCGACAGGACGGTCAGAGTCCCGCATCCACCCGGTCGGCGGTCGATGCGACCTCGAAGCGGGCCTCCCCGGTGCCCGCCCGGTGGGTCTACGAGCACGGTGACCCGACCGACGACGAGCAGTTCATGCTGGAATTGGTCAATCGCAGCCGGGCCGACCCCCCGGCGGAGGCTCGGCGGTTGGGCATCGAGCTCAACCAAGGATTGCCCTCCGGGAAAATCAGCGTGGATCCCAAGCCACCGTTGGCCTTCCAGCCCGAGCTCATCGATGCGGCCCGCACCCACAGCGACTGGATGCTCGATCAGGACGTCTTCAGCCATGATGGGGCGAATGGTTCGAACCCGGGCGACCGGATCCGTCGGGCAGGCTACCTGTTCAGCGGCTCCTGGACCTGGGGCGAGAACATCGCCTGGATGGGGTCGACCAGTGCCATCTCCACGTCCCAGGCCGTTGCCGCCGAGCATGACGGCCTGTTCAGGAGCCCGGGTCATCGCGTCAATCTCTGCGGTGATTTCGACGAGATCGGCATCGGCGCCCGCACCGGGGTCTTCACCCGGAGTGGCACGGCGTTCCAGGCGGTGATGACCACCCAAAACTTTGCCCGCAGCGACAGCACGCCTGGACCGCTCCTGGTTGGGGTGGTGTACCGTGACGCCGATGGCAACGGTGCCTATTCGCCCGGGGAGGGTTTGCCCGGGGTGAGCGTGATCCCGGATTCCGGCGGATACCTCGCCTTCACCAGCCGTTCCGGGGGATATGCCATCCCGGCGCCGGCGATCGGAATTCCCGTTGAGGTGACGATCACGGGGCCGGGACTGCCGGCCCCCGTTGTGCGCACGGTGACCTTCGATCCGGCCAACCAGAAGCTCGACATCGTGATCTCCGACGCCCCGGGATCGGTCTCGATGGATCTTCACGCGGGGCGCGTGGATGCCTCCGGTCGATTCAGCTTCCAGATCCGAGGGCCGATCGGTGCCCGGGTGCAGGCCCTTCAGTCGGCCGACCTCGCCACGTGGTCAACCTTGGCCACCGTCACCCTCGACGGCAGCGTGGCCACGGTGACGGATCCCGGCATAGGGCTATCCCGTCGGTTCTATCGGGCCGTGGTCATCCGCTGAGGTTCCGGGGGCCGGAAGCCCGCTCCTGCGGGGCCTTGGGTCGTGCCGGTGCCGCAGGTTCCCCAGGGTCCCGTCGGGCGGAGCGCCTGGACTGAATTGTCCGTGACAGGCCCTCGGTCGCCCATCAGGGTACGGGAATGAGGGGCATTGTGTTCGGAATGATGGCCTGGATGCCAGCGATGATGGCCGGGGTGGCCGACTCCCTGCGTCTGGCCGACGGCGGGGTCGAGAGGGACTTCGTCATCGCGACCGACGAGGTGCACGTCTCGGGCCCCAGGCTGGACCGGGTGGTCCGCGTCGGGGACCTCGGGGCCGCGAAATCGCTGCGGACGCCGGGCAGCCGGTTGCAGGCCGTGCTGTATCCCGAGGGGGAGCCGCGATCGGTCGGCCGTCGCCGCATCCTCACCCGCCGGGTCTCCGCGCGGTTGGCGCCCGGCACGGACGCCGCCCTGCTGGCCACGGCCGTCCAAGCCGCGTCGGCCGAACCGATGGCCTTCGACGGACGTCTGGTGGTGTTTGAGGCCACTGAGTCCTCTGGGCTCGCCCTCGCAGCCCGCCTTCGACAACGACCCGGGGTGCTGTGGGCCGAGGTCATCCTCGCGCGCCACCTCAAGCCGAGGGCCCAGCCCAACGATCCGTTGTTCCCCCGGCAGTGGACCCTCAGGAACACCGGCCAATCCGGGGGGGCCGCCGGCGCCGATGCGAATGTCCTTCCCGTCTGGGAGTCCGGTCGCCACGGGGAGGACGTGGTGATCGCCGTGGTGGACGACGGCGTCGAGAGCGCGCATCCGGACCTCGCCAGCCGCATCGTCCCCCAGGCCGGCTACGACTACCGGGACCAGGATTCCGTGGCGGAACCCGAGGGCGGAGAGGGGGCCGGTGGCAACGGCAAGCCGGCGGCCGACTCGCATGGAACGGCGGTCGCCGGCGTCGCCGCGGCCAGCGGCAACAATGGCATCGGCGTCGCGGGTGCCGCCTACGCCGCGCGCCTGGTGCCCGTCCGCCTGATCGGCGGCAACGCGGGCGACGACCAAGAGGCCAAGGCCATGGCCCACCGGCTGGACCTGGTCCAGATCAGCAACAATTCCTGGGGTGCCGACGACGACGGCAAGACCCTCAGCGCCCCGGGTCCGCTGGCCGCGGCCGCCTTGGAATCGGCCCTTTCCCAAGGGCGCGGCGGCCTGGGCACCGTCTTCGTCTGGTCCGCCGGCAACGGGGGCAACGAGAACGACAACGCCAACAACGACGGCTATGTGAACCATCCGGGAACCATCGCCGTGGGGGCCCTCAACGATCTGGGCCAGCGGGCCGACTACAGCGAGCCGGGTGCCTGCCTGGTCGTCTCGGCTCCATCCGGCAACGACAACGCCCGGCCTCCGGGATCCTTCACCACTGACCTGGTCGGGGAGCGCGGCTACAACCGGGCGGGCGTGGACTCCGACATCCCGGAGATCGACTACACCGGCACCTTCAATGGCACCTCCTCGGCCGCACCCCTGGTGTCCGGCGTCGTGGCGTTGATGTTGCAGGCCAATCCGAAGCTCGGTTGGCGCGATGTCCAGGAGGTCCTGATCCGCTCGGCATCCAAGACCCATCCCGGGAGTGCCGGCTGGTTTACCAATGCGGCCGGGATCCCCTTCCACCACGACTTCGGGGCGGGTCGGGTGGATGCCGCCACCGCCGTGGGATTGGCCGGGAGCTGGCGCAACCTGGGCGCCCGGCAGGCCGCCTCGGTGGCCAAGGTGACCAAGGACCTGCCGGGCATCCCCGACGGGGGGGTGTTCGAGGGCCGATTGCCGATCGCGGAGGACCTGCGGGTCGAACAGGTCACCTTGGAGGTGACGCTCAACCATCCGTCCCGGGGGGAACTGGCCATCGATCTGGTGTCCCCGGCAGGCACGGTCAGCCACCTGTTTGTTCCCCATGCCGACCCGAATGCCGACATTGGTCACCGCTTCACCTCGGTGTTCCATTGGGGCGAGTCGGCCCGGGGCGATTGGAAGCTCCGGATCCGGGACTCGGTCGCCGGCAACGCCGGCCAGGTCTCGAACTACCGTCTCGAGGTGTTCGGAACCCGGCCCGAAACCGTGGCGACCCAACTCCGGTTGACCGCGCTCGGCCAGTCCGCCGACGGCTTCCGACTGAGGTTGCAGGGCCCCGCGGATCGGGGGGTGGTGCTCGAGGCGTCCTCCAACCTGATCGACTGGCAGGTGCTCACGTCGGGGAGGATCGACGGGGGCGACGAGCAGATCACCGATCCGAACGCGCCCAAGACGACCCGCTTCTACCGTCTGGTGCTGGCGAACCCCTGAGAGCCCCAGGGGGACGCGGAGACCACGGCATGCCCATCCGGCAGACGGGTGGCCGACGTGCCCCAAGATTCCCAAGGCTGCCTCTTGGGGAAGACCGCCCCGAGGTGTCGCCACCGATCAGTAGAGTTGATGCCCCCGACCCGTGGGCAGGGTGTCAATCCTTCGATCGCGCCTTGGCGCGGCGTCCCACCGTGGCACGGGTGGCTTTCTTGGCGGGTGCCTTTTGGACGCCGGCGCGGCGGGTGGTCGCCCGCGTCTTCGGACGCTTTGCCGTGGAGTTCTCGCGCGGGGCCCGGTCTCCCGTCTTCTGGGTCGTCGTGGCCTTGCGGGTTCGCGGACGATTGCCGACTTGGACCTTGCGCAAGGTGGCTTCGCCGATTGCCGGCGGGTCCGTCTCCGTGGCCGGCAAGGCATCCGGTGGTGGATCGCAGAGATCGGGTACCGGGGATCGCAACCCATCGCGGGGTGTCGGCTCCGTCGATCGCGGAGCGGTGGTGCCGTCGTCCAATTCCACGCCGAAGAGGGCACCGAGGTCCTCGCCGGCCAGGGCCGGGTGAGCCGATCCTTGGGCATCGCCCGGGAGCGTGGCCGCTGCGGAGGCGGTTGCCGCGGCGACCAGTTCGGCCACCTCGACCCCGCGGAGCTGGAACAGCAGTTCGGGTTGGTGATCAAGGCGGGCGCCCACGCCGTAGAGGACCGCGGCGACGTGTTTGCACATCTCGGCCCAGTCCAGGCAGGAGCCGCTCATCTTGATTTCCGACGGTGCCGGGAAGAGTCCGGTATCCCGTTGGGTCACGTCGGTGAGGATCTCCTTGGAAAGCCTGCCCTGGAGCAGGTCCACCAGGTTGGTGACTTTTCCGGCACTGCGTTGCGTGAAGGCCGTCCAAAGGTCCGCCGGCATCGGCTGGAAGCGGATGCTGATCCGGTAAAGGGAGCTTCCCTGCACCAGTGCGCCCTCCTTGACCTGCTGGCGGATGCGGGCCAGATCGGTCGAGAAGAGGCCTTCCCGGCGCAGGAGCTCGCCAACGGGTTTGTCGGTGGACTGCGCCTCCAGGTAGATCTGGAATTTCTTCTCGGCGCTGAGGAAGCGGCGTTTCTTCGGGCCCGATTCGGGCGTGTCGGATGGATGGTCGTTGGTCATGTCGTGGGTGGGTGTTGTGACCGCCTCAGGCGGGGGGATGGTTCCGGTCGCCCTCCGGGGTCCCTTCACCATCCCCCCGCCTGCCACCTCGCAGCGGATTGGATTCCGCTTGTCAGGTCACGGACTCAGCAACGGCGCGCGGCCGGTTCCGCACGGAAGTGACTCGCTTGTGGTTCCGATCGCTTCGGCGACGGAGCCAGAAGAGACGCTTGAGGTGGGGCTCCGCCCTCCCTCCACCGGGGATGGACTTTCCGCAGCGAACCAACCACCATCAACCAGCTCCTGAAACTCTCACATCCCTTGGAGCAGTTTTTGCGGTCCTGTCAGTCCCTTTTGAAGTGACCGGTGACAACCAGCCCCCAACTTCACGGGCTATTCAGACATCGCGGTGATGCCGGACGGCAGCGTCGGCATCCTGCACGACCGCGGCGATCTTCACCGAGGGGACACCAAGAAAAATCGTTACGACGAGGTCGGCTTCGTCGTCGTTCCGTCCGCCGACATTGGCATACCACTAACAAATACTTACACAAAGGCTCCAATGGAATGAAATCAACTCTCACCATCCTTGCCGTCCTGCTGCTCGCGCCGCTCGCGGCGCTGCCCGCCGCCGACACCAAGCCCAACATCCTCATCATCCTCGTCGATGACATGGGCTATGGCGATCCCGGCTGTTACAACCCCCAGTCGAAGATCGTCACGCCACAGATCGACCGGCTCGCACGGGAAGGCATGCGCTTCACCGACGCGCACGCGCCCGGCCCTCTCTGCCACCCATCGCGTTACGGACTCATGACCGGCCGGCATCCTTTTCGCACGGATGTTTCGAAATGGCCCACGCAGCCGCTCATCCGGAAGGACCAGGCCACGATTGCCACGGTCCTGAAAAGTGCGGGCTATCGCACGGCCATGGTCGGCAAGTGGCACCTTGGCTTTGAGGAAACCGGTTACGACAAGGTCCTGCCCGGCGGCCCGGCGGATCGCGGCTTCGACCGCTTTTTCGGGTTTCGCGCGTCGACCGACATCCCGCCCTATTTCTACCTCGAAGGCGACCACGCCGTCACTCCGCCCACCGCCACTATCGCCGACAGTCCCGCGCATCCGGAACGTGGCTACTCCCCCTTTCAGGGCCGGTTCTGGCGTGGCGGCGGCATCTCGCCCGGCTTGGAACTAGTCGACGTCCTGCCGAGGTTCACTGACGAAGCCATCACCGTCATCCGTGACCACGCCAAGTCCATGAAGGAAAAGCCGCTGATGCTCTACTACGCCCCGACCGGGCCGCACACGCCGTGGCTGCCATCGCCGGAATTCAAGGGTCGCAGTGGCATCGGCACCTACGGCGATTTTACCATGATGGTGGATGCCATGATCGGCCGCGTGCTCGCCGTGCTCGACGAAACCAAACTCAGCGACAACACGCTCATCCTCTTCACCTCCGACAACGGCCCCGTTTGGTATCCCGAGGACGTGCAACGCACCGGCCACGATAGCGCGGGCGGACTGCGCGGTATGAAGAGCTCAAATTGGGAAGGCGGTCATCGCATGCCCTTCATCGTGCGCTGGCCCGGCAAAGTGAAGCCCGGCTCGATCAGCACGCGGACGATTTGCTTCACCGACATCATGGCGACGCTCGCCGATGTGAGCGGCGTGAAACTCGCCGCCGAAGCCGGTCCCGACAGTTTCAGTTTCCTTCCCGTCCTGCTCGGCACGCAGCCCGCAGACAAGCCTGTGCGCGAGTCGCTGGTCATCGGCAAGTCGATCCGCTCAGGCCCATGGAAATACATCGAAGGCCGCGAACCCGAGTTTTTCGCGCGCCCCGGCAGCAAAACCATCCCTGAGCCCAGCCAACCTCCCGGCCAGCTCTTCCACCTCGACGACGACCCGCGCGAAACCAAAAACCTCGCCGTCGAAAAACCCGAGATCGTCGCCAGGCTCCAGGCCGAACTCAAACGCATCAGAAAAGCCGGCCGCACCCGACCATGAAACTCATCATCACACTCCTCAGCCTCGTCCGGCTCGCGCCGCTGGCCGCGTATGACGCCACGACGACCCTTGGCAATGACGGCTTCACCCCGCTGTTCAATGGAAAGAACCTCTCCGGCTGGGACGGAGAACCCGCGCTGTGGAAGGTCGAGGACGGGGTCGTCACGGGGACGTGCAGCGGTCCTGACGTGACCTCGCAAAACGGATCCAGAGGGAGTGAGAGTCTGGGCGACCAAGAAAAGGACCAGACCATGAAAGGAAAGCGACACACGACAGAGGAGAAGATCCGAGCCTTGAGGGAGGCGGACGGCGGGAAGCCGATCCGCGAGGTGTGCCAGGAGAGGAACATCTCTGAGGCAACCTACCAC
>Ga0194133_10004495_pt1 | contig 18624 bp, 5 predicted proteins | sample TA2KigOf40mmetaG_FD_155448 | JGI IMG/M metagenome (GOLD analysis project Ga0194133, IMG submission 155448) | Freshwater microbial communities from Lake Tanganyika, Tanzania - TA2015055 Kigoma Offshore 40m | ecosystem: Environmental > Aquatic > Freshwater > Lake | place: Tanzania: Lake Tanganyika... | reverse complement strand
GGAAAAAGCACCCAACCTCTCTTTTTGTTAACGACGATCATTTTTGTCCATTAATTAAGCAAAAAACGATAAAGCCAATCCTCATATGTTCGTCAAAAGTTTTTGTTTTCTGTAAGTTCTTAAAAAGTTTAAAACATCAGTACAGTTTACTTTCGTGATAGGCACCAGCACTTTTAATGGATGCTAGGGATCGAGTAATTACAATTAACCATTAAGGCATTTCTGTGCCAAGTTTGATGCAATTATTTCTTTCGCTATACTTTGATTAAAGTGATTGTAGCTTGATTGACAATCTGAATTATTGTGTGCAAAATTCTATCGAAGGACAAAGTTATAATTAGATATACACTTTTTTTCGTGAATCGATTGATTAAAGAACCTTCGTGACTGAAAATTGTTCACAATTATTGGAAACTTTTCTCAACTAGTGAGGAAAAGTCAAGTGCAAAAAATCTCGATCGACAATTTCTTGTCTGTTTTGAAAGTTTTTGTCAACCTCTGCACCCATTGAAAGTTGATTATTGTTATTATTATTTTCAAAACTATGATCCAACAAGTCCTTTATATGAGTAGCTAAATTTGTCATCAAGTGCATGGAAATGAAAAAAAGTTTTTCACACTTTGAATGTGGTGGCACGAGTCCCAAAGAATTTTATATGCAAATCATGTTCTCATATATGAACAAGAACCACGCAGCATAACCCCTTCAAAAACGACGTGGGTCGATCAGATATCACAACAACTAAATTTACATCTGAAGTAAAAAATACCCAACTATTGTACCAGCCACCAAGACCAGCCCTCGATTAAAATAACCAACCAGAGGCAGAGACAGAAGCACCCACCAAGAGTCAATTTTAATCGTCAAAATGTTTCTCGCATCTGATAGGGTTGCTTTCGAAATGAACACATTCTCAATGAAAGAAAGGAAAGGATAAAATTTCTACTGGGAGGGAGATATGGTTTGAATGCTAGCTTTCTTCTTGTTTCTATATCTGAAAATGAGAGTTGACAACTTTGGGTCAGTGCCACATTCCCATAAATTACAAGAAAATATATAAAGAAAACAAATAAAATTGAAATAAAAACAGTTCATTTTTTGGAGTATTCTTTAAAAAATTTCTTATCCATAAAATTTTTCATTTTGCTAATCATCGACCAAAAATAGCGTTTCTCATTCACTGTCGCCGTCCCATGTTAAAACATAATTGGTTGTGAAAACTTAGTGAACCTGAAATCAAGTTGCTCGGTGTAAAACAGAAAACCTCCTTTTTCTTCATGTTCCGTTTAAAAGCTTAAATTTTTTTGAAGAAAAGAGAAGAGACCCTTATTGAGGGGCTCTTTCACGTTGATTAGTTCGACAGAGATTTGAACACCTGGTCTAAGTTCAAATTTTTTCTGAGAGAAACACCGAAACAAAAATATTTTGGCCTGACTAATAACTTCAACTGTTGTTAAACATAACCGTCTATAAAAAGCACTTGCAATAAAACACTTGACCATCTCTGCCTGCCTATCTTCCCTTCACTTAAAATACTCAATCTAATTTTCTGATCGGATGTTATTTGAGAGCTGGCAGAACCCGAACAAATTTAGCCTATTAAGTATGCACATTATTTGATACAAAAGTTTTCTTTTTTTAATTTGCACAAGTTTGAAATGAACGTGACCATTTTTTTAAAGTAAGAGACGTCTAAGATATAACCGTTCTTAGAAAAAATGGGCGGTTCTTTTAGAATCTAATTGCTTTTGATGCATAAAGACGTTTGTGTAAAATGCACGGTATAACAAAGTGTCATGTAATGAGGAACAAACTTTTTTTGATGAAACACGATCTTGTAGATTAGCCTTCGTTTTGCCAATGAAAGTGTGTCAAGACAAGTCGTTGGTTGTCTAATTGAAATAATCTTTAAAGGTGTGGATCGTGAACGATGGGCTCTAGATTTTGAACTTCTTTTCGTAAATAAACCTCATCGAAATATCCCGCCGTGAATTTTTCCAAGAGAAGAAGTGTTGTTGTTAATGGCTCTATGGTTGATCAGGCCGTCTTGGTCTACACATACTTACAGCTTTATATATGACTTGAGTGCGTGCGTGTGATGCTCATCGAGGTATTTATTTCCACCTCCAGTCTCTCGCTCTATTCTTTGTTAATTGATCGCAAAAAGCGTCTTGTCTATGAGAATGAGAGAGAGCAAGCATTAATAATCGTTCTTCCATGCAATGCCTTGAGATACTGATACTGTCTATATACTTTCAAGTCAAAACACCCCTTTGGTATTGTGAAACACAAACCTATTGGCCAGACAGGGTCGTAAACAGTAATCAGCTCAATTCATTGGCCAAGAGTGAGTCGAAGAATTAATTCTCTCTTCCACAGCTGGGTCGAGATGAGACTCATTAGATGATGAATGCCAATTTTAATGGCTGCCTTGGCATACTTGAGAATTAAAGCAGCACCTCAGTGTTGGGTGTAAGAATTAGATGGAAAAAGCAGGCATGGAGGAGGAAGAGGGGTGGTGGGTAGTTCTCATCAATTAGCATGCACCTACATTAATCATGCCATAAGATCTTGCTCTTAATGATATTCATAAATAAAACCGCGCTTGCTCATTCGACACATGGATCATAAACAAGGGCCAGTTTTGCTACGTGCATGCACAAAGAAAGAAATGTGAGAAAATCGAAAGAGCCAACATGGACGGGGAGATTTAATTGCAAGATGTCTTAAATTAATTCTAACACCGACCAGAGAAACTCAACTCAACGAATGGGAAGGTAGAGACTGGAATGGCGAAAAGAAAAGAATTGCGAACACATATCTAAAAAGACGAAGGTCTAGGTATTAATTTCTCGACACGACCTGGCAAGAAAACATCTGATACGATGATGCAGAAATGGACATTCATTCAAAAAATGAATTACAAAATTCTTTTCTCTGTTCTCCATATCTCTCGTCTTTCATAATGGAAAAAAGAGATTTCATTTTGAGTCAAGCTCTTCTGCTTCTATTTTTTCTGTGTTTCTTTCATACAATTCTTCTTCACGTGTCTTACCTGCTTGGATTTTTTCGGTTTGAGCGACGCGCCACAATTACATGACATTCTTCACTTTTTTATCCGCATTTATTCATTAAATGATGTGCTTGATATCCACCCAGCTAATCCCATCTTCGCCTGTTTCTTTACCTTCAACCAATTTAGTCTTTAGGTGCTAAAGGTTAGTGCGTATATGCAAATTCTTAAGAGAAAAAAAGACACGAATGAAACACACAAAAAACCTGTCCGTCAGGGTAGTCTTGTTCACATTTGGTGAGGTTTGTTGGTGAACATTAAAAAGAAATTCTTCAGTTTTTTATCTGGCCGCACTGTTTCGAGTCTTCAAATGAGCATTAATTTATGAATTCAATTTCGATTTGTTCCGACTCGATTTAACCCGACAGGCATCCCAAATTGTGGTGCATGCCTACACTAATGATATTGAGAAGCTTTGAGTGTCACTAGTGTCTGCAAAAAATGACTGGCTATAACTTGAACGCATCACCAATCAGTTCAGTTTCAAATAAAATGTCTAGAGAAAATAATGACCAGACTTTTGGAAGATGTATTTTTGGGATGTCATGCGATGAACCACTTGTTGTTGGTCTGTCTTTCGGAACGTGCACTCAAAATATGGGTGACTCCTTGTACAGAATTTCACTTTTCTAGACCTGCTTCAAATAAAATAAAATAAATGAATAAATAGGCCTGCACAAAGTTAGAATATGCGGTTGCAGGACTTTATAACGAGCATCTTCTAAGGTTGAGATCTCATTTGCATGAATTAGACGTCACATTTTGAGCTTGAAATAAAACACAAAAAATGGCAGCTCTTGACAGCAGATAGCGTGGCCTTCACATCAAGTAGCACGAATTAGACAAGAATGTGATTTTCAACTCATACTTTGAGGGAAGATTTTCTCCCTGACGATAAGACCACAAAATTCTGTTTGTCCGGTATTCATGGCGATTCTAGCAACGTAAGGAATTTCGATTTTATCTCGACTTTGAATTTAGGAATTTTTTCGCAATCTTCTCAAGTTCCCTGAAAATCACGGGTGAAACTTCAGGTGCGACTCGACCTGTCCTATGAAAGACGAGACGACACCGAGCCAGATTCATTAGGCAAGTCAACAAATCTATAATGAAAAGTAAAAAAGTTTTGAAAAATAAAAAAATTGAATAGTGCTCTTTTTGGTCTTTGAAGGAAATGATTGGAAAGGAATGTCGTGTCGACCTGCAAAATCAAATTTAGAACGAGTTATTCCGGCCTGTTGTGGGTTTCTTTTTTCCTTTCAAATGTTTATTGAATGTTTGTGTCTGTTGTTTTTCACAAAAATTCAATTGTTTCTCACAACCGTTTGTCTTCTTGAATTCGGATTTTTCACCCAGATATTTGCGTGCCCAAGGTTTCTGAAGTGGTCCGTAAAAGGGAGCCATTGTTTAAAGTGGTACTGAAGGGACAAATGCACAAACAGACCGAAGGTGTTTGTCCGAAATTCCTTGGTTGTAATTTTTTACTGTTGTCACGCTGAATTGAACTGGAGGCACGGTGTCTAGGAGGCAAACATTCTCCGCAGGGACAGATTCCTCAGAACCGATGAGTCAAAAACGTCCTCTGCAAACCTGTGAAAGAGAGGTAGATTCCCATTCAATACAAACAACTACCACAGAGAAAAGGAAAAATTGACAAAATTCTGGTGGCATGGGAAGAAAGACGTTCCATGAGTAGTTGAAATTTCACTTTCGACCGATGGTTTTAATTCGAATATGATAATGAAAGTCTGATTTTTCTATTTTCATTTTGCCCATGGCCATCCTCAAAGCTCCATGTTAAAAAATGAATGGTTTAATCCAATCGAAAAGTATAAATGGAAATATAATCCCTTTTTACAACGATTTGGCTCTTTTAATGAAATCCCCCCTGAACAACTTTTTTAAAGCCTGTAAGATTTTATAGTTTTCATAGCACTAAGAATGGTAAGGGTGGGTGGGTTCTTTCTTGTTGATGGTCACAGTAACATGAAAGGTGAAAGAGGGGTGAGAGCGTAGTTTCAAGAGATTTTCACGACACGCCCATGGAGGGTCAATCCTCAATGGTCACTGGAGACGATTGGCGTCTTGCTGTCTTGGAGACCTTTTGTCTGGTCTCACCTGAACTAGATCCAATATTCAACTTTAAATCAATGAATGATAAAATTCCTGATATCGTTAGTGGAAACTCGTCATAAAAAGACTTTTGATGCAACTCAAACCCTGTTCACTGTTGAAATTCGTCCTTTTATCAAGAGGATTACGACCCAGTGATAGATTTTAGATGAGAAACTTAATTTAACAATTTAAAAGTTCAAAGTTCATTTCATAACCAAAATTTCATTTTCTTTTTAGGTGAGAAACTCGATCTCAATCATAGCTTCTCCAACTGATTCAATTTCCGCTTTAACAAGTAAGTTAATGAAAAAATCCTTGGAAAGGGGATACCGATACCATCTGTATTGCTTTTAATTAATTATATTCAGCCTCCTAATAAGCTGGAGTGCTTTTCAAATAAAAGTGTTTTCTGAATACTTTGACTACTTGGCTTACCTTTCGCCTAGGGCCAAGTAAAACTTGATCTTCTTAAAATGACGGAACAAGAAAAAATATTGCTGGCTCAAGTTATAGGTTAAACCCCAGTGTGTTCATACACTATTCAAAAGAATATTCAAAATAGTCTTGCCCTGCTTTCACTGTCACAAAACTCCCTTCTGTCTGAATCCAAGCATTTTAATTCCATACAAGATGAAAATCAATTCATTTGATTGCTACCCATTAAGGATATGCTGTTAAAGATGCTAAAGAAGACTCTCTAAAGAAATCATTTTAACCTACTAGGTTGAAAAACAAAATATTCACAGTGTGAGTTTTGAAAATGTAAAGCATTAGAAGTCTAAACCTCTCGGATGTATGAGTGCACACACAGTAGCTCCAGGTGCGAGTCATTTTTTACAAACCCTCACGTTCAAAGCACCTAATTAAAACATTGAGACAGGCTGGGGAAAAGTTTAACCTAAAAATGTCGTTTATATCAAGCACTATTTGGCTTTAAGTCAAAACAATGTACTTCACCGTGTCTTCATTGAAATTCATTTACTTTTTAGTACAAGGTTCAACTTAAAGCAAACTTTTAGTCTAAAACTCTCAGGTTTTCCGACATCTCTTTTAAGAAAAATCGTAATTAGTTATGTCATTTGAGGTAATCTATTTTGCCTCCAAATGTGGGTGAAGTTTTCCATAAATTTTTGACTTATGCCTTTAAGCATCTGCTTCGAGCTTCGTGGACTTGTAGCCCACAACAGATAAAGGTATTTTTCGATTTGAATGAAAATTTTAATATTCAGTTCAGGCTGATTCAGAGAAGGGAATTTCATAAATGTGAAATGTCATTGAGTTTTCAGATGTGAGGATAAAGTTTCTGTAGTCCACTCAACGGTTTGAAATCTGCGGAAGCACGTGTCATCTTTTTTACGTCACGTCTTGTTGTATGTGCATGTAGTTTAAATGCATGTATAGCTTACCCATATGTGAAATTTATGCTTTGAGATAATCTCAAGAATTTTTGAAATATCTTATCCTGGCACTATTCGACAGGAAACGAATGAAATTTGGTTCGAACGGCTAAGTGCAGCTACCCATTCCAATCTGGAAAGATTCTGTTCGACGAAATTTTCTGTAATTATGAATTGCTCTGTTTACGGTCGTGACTGCAAATTTTTAAATGGAACAGCAAAATTGCACTTCTCTGACAACAAAACGAACAAATTTTTGAATGAAAATTATCCCAAAGTGACCGAATTTGTAAGAAAAAAAGTTTTTTTCTATCAAAAGTTTTAAATGCATCGACTTAGCATGCCAAAATTTGATCGAATTCAAACTTTTCTACAAATAAAGTTTTCTTCATAAAACAAATATTTAATTATTAATTAAAGCTTTTGAATTACAAGTTGTTATTCATCACCCAATGCAAGTATCGACTAGTCAGACATTTACCGTAAAAAATCGACTTTATTCGTAAGAAATTTCCATTCTCTGTTATTGATTGTAATTCGAGGATAATTCATTAATTCCGGTCATTAATAAGGCTTCGTGAATATGAGTTGTCCTCCAGGAATTGGAAGTTATTGTCAAACGCCTTTTACTTCTCTTATTTGGTCCAAAAATAATACAAGCCCAGATAATTGAAAGCAAATAGGCCATAATTACAATTAAAGCCCTTTTCTGGCCTCAATTTTCCTGACGCAGTAATTATCCACGATTGTATCCAATCACACTGCTATGATCAGAGACATTTTTCTTCTAAAGAGAAAATAGTGTTAATTATATGAATAATTTTTAACTTTACTCAAATCTTAAAGTGATATAACGTTCCGTTAGAGCACATCAAGCTTTGCTTGTGGGTGATAATAGAAAAATCATGATTGTGATTTTCATTTTTCGTCCAAATTTTTGTGACATCTGCTTCTATATGAATTGCCTCGTGATTTTTCGGACAATGAAAAATTTTGAGCCGTCTAAGTCGGGCCCGCCTGGATGTCCAAATGAATCATTAATTGCACACCTCGGCAACGGGAATAGAGATCCTGCCCTTTTTTGAGGAAAGCAAATACTGGAATTTGGAAGTTATCTTTGCTTTTGCTTAATAAAATCAAACTCGGGCGCAATTTAGCCAAAATAGCTCATTAATTTTGACTTTCCGTCAGATAATACTTATCAAAGATGCCTACAATTTCTCTAAGTCTGCAATAGTTTTGACATCAGCAGCAGATTTCTTCCTTTCTTTGGAGCTTGTCTCGCTCATATGATTCTGCCTTTTTATGAAATTTACATCGAACTACAGCCTAGATGGCTCATAACTTTGATTACAACTTTATCTGCCTTTTTTGGTATGAACCAATTAAAATGATTTTATATGAAAAAGTTTTTGTCAAAATATCTTCGCAAAAAAATTGCTGAACTTGGCGATGGATCATATCGTTGTTTGTTTCTGCCATATTACATATGAAAGTCAACGTTGCTCTTGAGCCGTTTATTACAGTGTGGCCAAATTTAGTCGTATTGATTCAACAAATCTTGACAAGGGAGAAATCGCTTGCTCACACACTTGCATAGAAAATAAGTGACATATACGAATACAGGGAAAAAAGTAGAATTAAGTAAAGTTATGCATGAGTGTGTGAAGGACTAAAGCAAGTGCAAGTGAAAAAGAAAGCAAAAGCAATCGAACTAATGCCAAAGTTTTAATGCTCGCATACTTTGCCTTTTATTTTTTTGACGTTATTTCATAATTAAATCTACTTCTAACTCTCTTCTTGTAGAGACTCAAAGGGTGCGAATAAGTGAGAAGAAATGGCTTTCTCATGTAAGTTAATCACTCATAAAACAAAATTAGTTTTCTCTCGAACACCTTGCGAGCAGAGAAGCACAACTATAAACAATTGTTAACAAGTAAGAAACTGCATGCAAAATTTACAGCTACACTCTAATTTGTAGCTTTTTGGGTGTACTGCCTGCCGTCATCGATGTCAAACGTTGTTCAAATTTGTCGCTTCTTGTTTTAATAGCCTATTGAATTTGAAGAGGCAGAGAATGTGGAATGGCCTTAAAGGGGTTCTGCCTAAGGGCTGCAAGAATTAAGTTTATGTTTTCAAGGTGTGTGTGTGTGTGTGAATATGGGTGGGTAAGGAGGCGACTGCCCTATCGCGACTAACCGTGCTAAATGTTTGATGTCACAAGTTGAATTTGTTCTCAGCTTGCAGACTTTGCTAGCCGTTGGAATTTAAGAATAACAACTTGGAGATTTTATTGCCTCCGTGGATCTGCTCAATATCAACCAGTTTTGATCGCTATCAAAGTCTCCGATAAAAGATAAAAAAATAGTAAAGTTTTTTGTAAAATAAAGCCAAGTAAGTAAAAGTCTTGTTTGGTTTTCTCTTTGGCACTATCTCTTTTTTTAATTGAAGGGCATCATTATTAATCTGTCGTTATTTCGTGGCACCGATTTTCCCCACAATATACAATGTCACGATTTCACCAGCTTCGATGATGCATCAAGAGTCGACGACGCCTACTCAAATATTCTTTTCAAGCTAATTGTGTTTTCATCAAGTTGGGACTTTTTCTTCTTCAGTTTTTCTTTTTGATACCCTGCTATTCATCTGACCTCTTTCAACTTTTTTTCTACCAAAGTCAGTTTTTTTCAGATGTTTGCTTAACAAGCAACTCACTCCTCAGTGGTTTACAGGTTCCATAAAGAGTTTTATGAAGTCACCTTAGTTGAATCGCGACACACAGAATTTTTTCACTCTTTTGAAGAAAAACTATTTAGGTACTACAATTCACTCACTCCTCCTTCGCCATAATCTCAAACAATAATCTTTCGTCTCTCATTTTTATGCTCTTTCATTTGAGCTCATTTGAGATAAAACTTATTACGATTTCATTTGCATAGCTAGTTTCACTTTGAGGCTTATTTTGTTGCTTGAAATAAAATGTTTTAGTATCCAAATACTTCTTGGCCATATTGAAAGACAAATTACCTCTTTCAGTTCATTCAGCAGAAGTGAAAAAAATTCTATAGCTAACAACGAGAAAGATGTGGCGAAGATAAACTGCTTGGCTGAAAAATCGTCTATGTCCTAATGACTTTGAGATGAAAATTATTAAATTGCATTCGAAGTTGGGGGCCACACAACTATTGGTTATTGTCAGAGTCAGAACATTTGGTGTGTTGTTTTATCTACATTGATTATACTGTTCATAGGTTATGAATGGAGGAAACAATAAAAGTCGTTAATCCACAATATTCCAATAAAAAACTAAATTTATTTGATTGGCAAAACAAAACAATGTAAACAAAACGACCGGATGTTGGCTCTCAAACGAAAAATTTTGCAATGATTTATTCATTTATTAGTTCAAATATTCATGCCCAGACTTTATGATTTTGTAATAATCAGATGACTTTACAGCTTCGTTGATTGCTTTTGCTTACACTACAAGCACTTTTTTCATTCCACAAGAGTAATAAAATTGTAACAACTTGAAAAGTAGAATTTAAAGTCAAAATGAGACTCTTGTTTGAACAAAGGCGGTATTTATTGCGCTAGAAGCCACAACTCGTTAGCTTGGACGTATCGTTTCTGTCAGCTTGATTTCCAATCAATCGCTTTTGCTATTGTCTTGAATAAAAAACCTCTACTAACCCTAATTACTCAGAGGTCATGAAGTTCGAGTGTAAACATTTTTTCCAACCGTCATCGAAGCCTTTCACAGCAATTACAAATTCATTTTGAATTGATTGAGTTTTCGTTTTCGACAACGGCCTGGCCCACAGAAAAGGATGAGTAAAATTTTCTCTCGACTTTTTTGTCTATATACTCAAAGCATCCGGTAGCAATTGCAGTTGCGTGTACGCTAGATCACTCACACAGCCCTTCATTTAACAAATGAAAACAATAGCACTGAAGGGAAGAAGACATATAATTGTTTCCATAGACTAAAGTTCATAAGGTTGTACCAAACTGAACGATGTGAAAACGACGACTTTTAAATACTCCACCGGCTCATTGGCCAAACATGAGAATGGAATCACAGATTGATTGCAGAAAGGCTGTTTAAATTGTCATAAAAATTGGAGAATATTTCCATTCTTTTTATTCCTAACTGTCTGCTGTGCAATTGAGATGTAATTTTCCTTTGACGGTATAGTGTTGATAGAAATGAAATGGTCGGCCGGGTCTGGAATCAAAGTTGGTGTGACTGGTGGCAATTAAATCAGTCCGACCAACTTGAAAGTATCGGCTTTGCTGAAAGGGCTTTAACAGAACCAACAATCGTCCGTAGAAACAATCGTTGGAAAACAAATATCCGGCCATTAATTACTACAACACTTTTCCGCCATCTAGCGCGTGAACAAATTTCAATGAGACCTCTTTGCTGGTTAGTGCACTGCTATAGAGCAGGTAGCAAAAAACCGATCAAGCGATCGTTGCCACTAAACATCCATCCAAATACGTTGGCATCACCCACGTTTACTTAACATACCTGTACATTCGACGCTGCTCTTGGTTTTCTGTGACAGACAGACAGACAAATAAACTCAACTCTTTACCAACAACTTACTAGAAATCTGATCAACACCTTTTGCCAATTTGTTTGCACTGTAACCATCACATTGCGTTGCATGGACATGCTGCAAATAGATTTGTAATTAGTTGGAAGGTGTGCTGCGACTGTCCGCAACTTGTCAGTTTGAAATAGATAGGTGGGGAAGGTGTGTTTTTCAAAAATCAAACTTAATTACTTCACAGTCAAAGATCTTAAATGGGCAACTTTTTTTAGGCCGAGGCGTTCGTGTGTAAAAGCCCCCCTTTGTTCTTTTCCATGTGAGATTTCTTTTGGGTCTTTCTCCCCTCCGATTCATATGCCAAACGACCGGCCACAAAAAATGCTGAATGGAATGTGAGTGTGAGGTGAGCATCACTTTGAAACAAAAAAGGAAGGAAAAATTACCCGTTTAACACCTTTTGTCTTTGGCTTCTTCTCTTTTGTCTCTGTCCTCATTCATTTGCGACTGGCGGCTCCTTGGCTTCACAAAGCCTCCAGCTGTGAGACTTCTTCAACCATTGGTTTATGGCATACACATCTCCCCAATAAGGTTTAATTTCTCCCCTTGTCGCTAATGAACGATGCTTGAGATTTACCAAAGGCTCTTTTGTTGTTGTTCTATCTTTGATCGTGCCCTGCTTGAATTCAAGCTGTGAACAAGAGTAGGAGGGAACACGTTAGAAGACAAAAGATCCCTTTCAATCGGTCTTAACTGTTGCACAATAAAATAAAACGAAATGGAGAGATGGAAAAAAGCAGACCATTTCTGATATCATTATAATGTTGCAGACTCACTTTCGTGGCTTGCCCTTCTCAGTCTCATTAACTTGCCCTCGGATTATCTACACTTAAAAAAAATCTGTCGAGGCGATAACGAGACACAGACTGAAAATTTTTTTGTTCTTCTGCTTTTTTTTCTCATTACTTAAGGTTTTTCTTTTGATTGAGTGCGCCTGATTGGATAAAACTTAACGCCTCTGATAGAATTGATGAAGCCGTGCTTTTATCAAAGCTTTGGTCACAAAAAATTATAATATTAAACATTTGTCAAGATCTAATGAGTGTTATTATAATTGTGAAGAGCCAAACAAAGTCAGCAGTTATGACGAACTTTAACTTTCTCTAGCGAAGCCCTTAGCAGTCCGATTTCTTTCTGTTCTAATGAACAATTGTGAATGCACATTCATTATAACCCAATTTATGCTTCGATGGTCTATTGATCCAACGCGATAAAACCAATCCCGATCATTTGGCGCAACTCAATTAATAACCAGAATATATTATATCACAGCAAAATAATGATGAATCACGAACAAAAAAGGGATAATTAGACCGAACGAAAACCTTAAAAGCTTAGATATTTTTCCTTCGTAAAATTGTTAAAATAAAGAAGTTCGGATAAAAAGTTGTTGTGTGTTTGAAAAAACGTTTATGGTTTTTTCCTATGAAAGGGACAAAGAAAATTGATCCAATATTTCCTGTTGGGAAGCAGTCTTGTTTCTCACTTTTTTTTATATTAAATTATAGTCGTAAAATACGCCAACACATGTGCTCCGTTTCTCAACATAAAATATTTTTTTACAGAATTGAATGATTTTTTCATTTTCTGTCTCCTCTCTTTTTTGACAATGGAAGGCTTGGTAATCTAATAGTAAAAGATAAAAGACATCCCAGTGCCAGTTGTATATTGAGCATCATAGGTTGAGTTTGGCTGAACTGGGGACAGGACAGGAAATATTCCTTCTTTTTTGTCGTATGGGAAGAAGGGAATTCTGAGAACAGAAATGACCTTGTTGCTTGCTTTCGAGGTGTGTTAAATTGATTTTTTGACAGAAAAATGAGTCTCTACCTAATCCAGATGGACTTTTGAGGTGTCTCGCGATTCCCATAAATTGACCCGATTGGTCTCCTGTGTGTATTAAGTTTGTCACTTGGGTTTCCTACCCGACGGATGCATAGAAATTCTCAAGTCGACCGGCCACATACTTTCAAAACACATTCAAATGTTGAGAAAAAAGAAAAATTGCTTTTGTGAAACAAAAGCTTTCATCTGAATCGACTCGAAATTCGTTCCCTACGTGGTTGACAATATCGACGAGATATTTCGTAAAACAGGCAAAAATAATCACTTTCGCACATTCTGCAATCAAAATCGTTTTCAATTATCCGGATGGAAGGCTTCAACCGTTTTCTATTTTTTCTGGTGATTTCAGGTTGTGCAAAACGAGTAGGACTAGAATTACTAACTAATCTGTTTCCAGTCAGAGTGCAGATCAGTTCGCTGAATGTCATCACATCTGCTGTAGTGTCACCCTTTTATTTCACACATCCTTCAATGAATTGTCAAAACTTCCATCCGTTAGAGCCATGAAATATTTTGTGTAGAATTAACCTATTACCTTGCGGACGTACATTGCATAGTATTTACAAAAAATCATCTGAGGCTATTAAAAAGATTAACCTTATTGAGAGTAGAAGCTTAAGAATGAAATTGTCTTTGAATTTGAAGTACCTAAAAATCTGTGCGCTGCTTCAAGATGTCTTATAAAGTAACACTCATCCGGACTGTGAATGTGAGGTTTTCTCTCTCAAAATAATAGTGTCACACTTCAAATAGTAAAAAACGTTCTTCTTAGTTTTTACTCTACACCATAATTATTATTATTAGTATTAGTATTATTATTATTAACTTATTCTTATATTTCTTAACTCCATCGATTACACAAACTATAAATAGTTATAAATTTGGTTAATACATGATATGTTAGAGTATTCCATTCGAGAGTAACCATTCGATTTGAAAAAGTCTTATAATTCTAAAATAATTCCTTTTACATATAATCAAATACCAGAGGAGTTTTAAGACTAATCGAATGTGCTTTTGAGATTTGAATAAAGACTTAAGAAGAATAAAAACAAAGCATCTGAATAGTATGTTTGGGAAATGTCATTAGCACATCTCAAATTTTGTTTGATTTTACTTTGTGAAACAATGCCACTGTTGTTTGACTTGTTGGTGGTCATGTCTTGCCATAATGTGTCGTCGCACATCCAAATTGTTTAAAGCGACAATTTCGTTCACTAATTGTCACCAGAACTCTCTTGCCTTCTCCCCCCACTTTTCTCTTTTCCCTTACTTAGACGACCGATTGATAACAAAGATGGCGTTATATACCTTCAACAACAACTACAATTATTTGAGCGTCTGACACCCCTTGCAATAGCTGAGTTTGTTTATGCGACAATAATTATTGGATTGTGTAGATGTTGTATTAGAGTTCGACAACCTCAGACTCATTTCTTTTAACGTCCATCGATCAAGAAGTGACGCTACCACATTAAGTTTCTAAAAATAAAATATAGTTGCGAGTATTGGTTAAAGTACAAGATGAACATTCTTCTGATCGTAATGAACTATATTTTGATGGGATAAATGAGAGCAACGTGGTAGTTATTGACGCGGTCATGTTGACCAGCGGGATGCGATGAGTGATTGGTAGATATCAAATGCCAACCACCGGATAACCCTTACGCTCTTTTATTTTGGTGACTATTCATACAGATATTTTCCTCATAGATTATAAATAACTCATTGATCAAAGGGCAAGCTAAAAAAGAACAACAAAGGGAGGATAAGAAAAGTTTTTCCAGACTCGTGTGTTTCTTTTTTCCTCAGTCTGCAATTGTTCCTACCCTTCCCACGATGAATCTTTCGTAGTTTGAAATGCATCGTTCATCTCATTATACTTGGAAGATATTTTTTCCAAAAACTTCTTCTTTCCCCACTGCAAGGGACGACTTGCCACCCTTTCACTGTCAGAATCTACACTTGATGGATCATAATCATCCTACGTCCCATAATTAAAACATACATGGAGAATGAAAGAATTTTGAATCGACACAAAATATATGTTTGAATCAATTTCTTGTTCAATAAGTTTAAAAATAGTTAATAGACAAAGCAAAGGACATTTTCAAAAATTTTTTTTTTCTTTTTTTGAAATGTCATAAACATATCTCAGATCCAGCAATGTCTCTTTTATTTGATCAAGTGCCCCTGCCCATGGTCTGTCAGCCAAAGCTTGATAATTAGAATGAATGGTTTGTGGTTAACACGGGCAAAAAAAAGTTACATTGGATCATTTTTGATTTTCATAGAATTACTAAGAGCAATCGATCGCCACCCCTGGGGACGCGCAGAGATTCTTGTTTGATTAATTAAAACTTTCTAGATCGGAAAAAAAAGTTTTTCAATTTTTTTGTTGAAACGAGCCATAATGTAGTAAGTAAATATTGAAAATTTGACACTCAAACATATGGTGTGGAGATTCTCTACCATAACCGAATTTTTTTCGCGTTCATGACTCATCGTAATGTCGATGTCGCTTAAGTAATTATCTCATTAATGCAAGGCCAATTCCCATTCCCCAAATAACTGATGATTTTGAGAGACTGACTGAATAGATGACGAACAAAAGCCAGAGAAATAATTCTGTGAGAAAGAGATGAACAGAGGGACCATTTTGTTGGCATTGTTGGGAAGGTTTAACGTTGTTGAGACGACTATAAAATTCAACCATACTCACACCAATTACCAACAATTCAAGAGTTTCCTCTACTTCAGTTTGAAATGCAACTAAACACACAAGTCTTTTTCATGATAATTTAATAACAAAGTTTTTTTTTCAGAATGATGTTGATGTGCAAAAGAAATTGAAGACGAGTGTATGCACGTAATTCAGAGAATCAGAATGATGTCTCCTGAAAATAGTCGTGTAGAATCAAGTGGAGCCGAAATGTCAGCAGACAACACGTCAACTCACAAGATGTCTCTGAGTAAGTATACATGATTCAAGTTTCAAAAGTTCTTGAGAAGTAACTGTCGAATTTTTTTAAAGGTCCTTCCGACGAGCGTCTCCTAGATGAGGATGAATGTCGCGAAAAATCGTTAGCTGACGTGGCAAAGTTTGATGGTAAAATTGTCTACAATCCAGATGGCTCAGCTTATATTATCGAAGATTGTGATCTCCTTGACGATGAAGACTCTTTACCGCTTCCTAAACAAGAAGGCAGTATAGTCGAATTACCTGGTTAGTTAAAACTTGCGAATTTTGTTTTGCAAATGTATAAAATTTATTTTTTTCAAGGCCGATCCTCCTCCTCATCGTCTGGTGAAGTGCCGCCCTCTGGGTACCCTCAAATAGCAAACGCATTTTATATCTCAAGAAGTTCAGCATATTATAATGCTCTCTATGGCGGAGCTTATGCAAAGTTGTTGCAAGGTAAAAATGTTCCTGAAACTCCAGTAGTACACAGCTACAGAGTGCATTCGGCGAGGAAACAAAACTCTGGGAAGAGTGAGCCTGCAACTAGAGGGATTGAAATCAACCCTTCGTTGCCCACTGTTGTCCCCGTCAAGCCTATCCTCATGTGCTTCATCTGCAAGCTTTCTTTCTCTTGCGCCAAGTCATTTGGCTCTCACTGTGTAGAGTCACATGCAATGGAGATGACTGAAGAGGAAAAGCATACCCTGGAGTCTGAAAACAGCTCTGCAATCATTCAGAGTGTTGGAAAAGACAAAGAGGTCACTCTGTCTTTTCTTGAACCAGTCATTTCAACTCCCTCAGCAGCCATCAAGCCTCCCCTGTCACCAGGTGCCATAACCAACTTTCTGTCAGCCTTAGCTTCAAGTGGGCTTCCTCTAAGCCAAAAATCGTCATCATTACACCTGGATATAAAGTCAGAGCCAAAAATCACAATGTTGCCACCATCAAGGTTGTTTCCACAGTTGCCAGAGTCAAGTGAGACTCGCCTGAGCCCTCCAAGTATATCACCTGCAGATACACCTACCTCGCATCTCAGCGGCTCACCATCTCCAGTCTCAGCCCTTTCAAGCTTGGGATCTTTTCCATCACACCTTTTAGGGGGATCAGCAATCTCAAATTCTGGGATACTACAAGGAACAACCATAGGAGCCTGTCCTGAACATATTAATGGCAGGCCAACAGGAGTTGAATGTTCAAAGTGTGATCTCATACTTAACTCATCAAGACTTGCAGGGGGATCGTCATGGAACATGTCTAGAAACTCTTGCAAAACTCTCAAATGCCCGAAATGTAACTGGCATTACAAGTACCAAGAAACACTTGAAATTCACATGAAGGAAAAGCATCCTGAAAGTGAAACCACCTGTATCTATTGCATCACAGGTCAGCAACATCCAAGGCTTGCCAGAGGAGAGACTTACACCTGCGGCTATAAGCCTTACCGTTGTGAAGTCTGTAATTACTCTACTACAACCAAGGGTAACCTTTCAATTCACATGCAGTCAGACAAGCACTTAAATAACATTCAGGATCTCCAAAATGGAACACCAGGCAGCTCAGCCCTTCCTTCTTCACCTGTTGAATCATCAAAAATGCCCCAATCACCAGTATCACAGAGGCCACCATCTTCAAACCCTCAACCAATTGCAATTGTGAGTCCCTCAAAGCTTCAGCAACCCCCTCAACCTCAAGCCCAAAAGCCAAATTGGAGATGTGATGTATGCAACTATGAAACAAATGTGGCTAGAAATCTTCGCATACACATGACAAGTGAGAAACATACTCACAACATGATGGCTTTACAACAACAAAATGCAAAAAATCTGCAGCAACTGTCAGCTCTGCATATGGCCACAGGCCTTACAGGTAATCCTTCAGTTGACCCAAAGCAATTTCTTGGAGGCCTGTTTGGAAACCTGCCACCTCCACCTCTACCTACCCCTGGAGGAACATCTGAAGCAGCATTAGCTGACCTTGCATTTAACCAAGCAGTCTTGGCACAACTCATGGCCAGTGGTCAGCTTCCTGGGCAGCCTTTGCCACCACTCCCCTCACCTCTTGGTCAAGAATTTAACTTTGCTGCAGTTGCAGCAGCTATGGCAGCATCTGGACATCCCCAAAGTCTACCAGATCTGTCCGAGCTTGCTGGAGAACCCCCTTCTGATATCAAGGATCCTAATCCAAGGCACATCTTCACCTGCTGTGTTTGCAGATGCTATAGCTGCGATAATATTGATGACCTGTCCCAACACTTGGCACAAGACAGAAGCCGTACGCGAGAAAATGAGGTCTCAATAGTTATAGGTGGTAATTACCTTTGTCATCTCTGCAACTACCGAACAAATCTCAAAGCTAATTTTCAGTTGCATTGTAAGACTGACAAGCACTTACAGAGGCTAAGTCATGTAAATCACATCAAGGAAGGAGGTCCAGAAAATGAGTGGAAGTTGAGATTCATCACAAGCGTAAATCCTGTGGATCTGCGATGCAATGCTTGTGACTTTCAAACTAATAGCCCTCACAAAATCCAAGTTCATGTGTCCAATCAACAACATCAGGTCTCTTCAATCTTATTCAGTCATCTACAAAGAACAGAAGAAATGATGGCAAAAAAA
>Ga0194133_10004492_pt1 | contig 18631 bp, 18 predicted proteins | sample TA2KigOf40mmetaG_FD_155448 | JGI IMG/M metagenome (GOLD analysis project Ga0194133, IMG submission 155448) | Freshwater microbial communities from Lake Tanganyika, Tanzania - TA2015055 Kigoma Offshore 40m | ecosystem: Environmental > Aquatic > Freshwater > Lake | place: Tanzania: Lake... | reverse complement strand
GACACCGGGCGAAATCAATGTACTGCTCGGGCCTACACTGTCCGGCAAGACCACATTGATGCGCCTGATGGCCGGCTTGGACAAGCCGAGCGAAGGTCGCGTGATTGCGGATGGCATCGATGTGACCGGCGTGCCGGTACGCGAGCGCCATCTGGCGATGGTCTATCAGCAGTTCATCAACTATCCCTCAATGTCGGTGTTCGAGAACATCGCATCGCCGCTGCGTATCGCAGGCAAGCTCAGTGAACAACAGATTCGCGAGCGTGTGCACGCGATGGCTGAGCGCTTGCATATTGCTGCTTATCTTGAGCGTTCGCCAGCAGCACTCTCTGGTGGGCAGCAGCAACGATGTGCTTTGGCACGCGCATTGATCAAGGAAGCGGGTTTGTTGCTGCTCGATGAACCGCTCGTCAACCTCGACTACAAGCTGCGTGAAGAATTGCGTCGCGAGCTGAGTGAATTGTTTTCAACGGGTGGCACGACTGTGGTCTACGCGACCACCGAGCCGCTCGAGGCATTACAACTTGGTGGTCAAACCTTGTTAATGCACGAGGGCAGGGTGCTACAGCAAGGCCCGACCTTGTCGGTATTCAGTCGTCCGTGTTCCGTGATTGCGGCTCGCACCTTCAGCGACCCGCCGATCAACCTATTTGATGCCAGCCTGGCGAATGGTGTCGCGCTGCTGTCAGACGATATCCGTATTCCATTAATCGCAGATCAGCAAGCGCGCGTTGCGGATCAACGCAGCGTGCAACTGGGCTTGCGAGCACACAGTTTGCACGCAAGTCAGCGCGAGGGCGATTTTGCACTGACATGCAGCGTGGATCTAGCCGAAATTAGTGGGTCTGAAACCTTTGTGCATTTGAAGCGGGGATCACTCTCGATGGTGGCGCAATTTCCTGGAGTGCATGATCTTTCGCTCGGCAGCGAGTCGACCATGTATTTCCAGCCGGCCGATCTGTTTATTTTCAGCGGCGACGGCGCGCTGATCTACGCGCCGGAGGTTTGACATGGCACGCATCGAACTCGCCGGCATTGCGCACAGCTATAAGCCCAATCCGTCACAGCCTTCGGACTACGCATTGCGGCCGATGGAAATGACTTGGCAGGATGGTGGCGCTTACGCACTTCTCGGCCCGTCTGGCTGCGGTAAAACGACGCTGCTCAATATCATCTCCGGATTGATCACTCCTTCACAAGGCAAGGTTCTGTTTGATGGTCGCGACGTGACCAAGCTACCGCCCGAGCAACGCAATATCGCGCAGGTGTTTCAGTTCCCGGTGATCTACGACACCATGACGGTCGGTGAAAACCTCGCTTTCCCGCTCAAGAATCGCGGCTGGAAAACAGCGGACATCGAACGTCGCGTGGCCCAGATCGCTGAAATTCTTGAGTTGAGCGGAGAACTCAAGCATCGCGCTTCAGGCTTGACGGCTGATGCGAAACAAAAAATTTCGCTTGGTCGCGGCTTGGTGCGGCCCGACGTGGCGGCGGTGCTGTTTGATGAGCCACTGACAGTGATTGACCCCCACCTGAAATGGCTACTGCGACGCAAGCTGAAAGAGATTCATCACGAGTTGAAGCTGTCGCTGATCTACGTCACGCATGATCAGATCGAAGCGCTTACCTTCGCCGATCAGGTGGTTGTAATGACCGAAGGCGAGGTGGTGCAGATCGGTAGCGCGCAAGCATTGTTCGAAGCGCCCGAGCATACCTTTGTCGGCTACTTCATCGGCAACCCCGGGATGAACTTGTTACCGTGCAGCCTGCGTGGCGATGGCGTTGCAATCAATGGCACCAACATCGCGCTACCTATACCCGCCGGTCTCAGCGTGGCCGAAGGTCAACTGACCTTAGGTATCCGTCCGGAATATGTCGTGTGCTCACCCGATCAAACCGAGAACGCCTTGCCCGCACGCGTACTAAACGCTCGCAACATGGGTACGCACTGGCTCATCGAGGCTGAGCTCGGCAATCATCGCATCGCTTGCAAACAACGGGCGCTACACACGGTAAACACGGGTGACGCGGTGTGGATGAAACTACCTGCAGAGCGAACCTTGTACTACCTGAACGACAAACGGGTGGCCTGAATGAACAAGACCCTGAATAACAAAGCGTGGTGGATGGTATTGCCGGTAATTTTATCGGTGGCGTTCTCCGCCATCATGCCGTTAATGACGGTGGTGAACTACTCAGTCCAAGATATCCTCGGACCCGATCAGGCCGTGTTTGTCGGCACAGAATGGTTCAAAGAAGTGATGCGCGACGAGAGTCTGCATTCGGCATTCTTCCGCCAAATCTGGTTCTCGCTGGCCGTTTTGGCGATTGAAATTCCCTTGGGGATTGGTATTGCGTTATGCATGCCGGCACAAGGCTGGCGAGCTTCTTTGTCTTTGGTAATTGTCTCTTTGCCGCTGCTGATTCCCTGGAACGTGGTCGGTACGATTTGGCAAATTTTCGGACGTGGTGATATCGGCTTGATGGGCAAGCTGATCAATGACGCCGGCATTTCTTACAACTACACCGGCGATTCCACCGACGCTTGGCTGACTGTGCTGTTAATGGATGTATGGCACTGGACACCGTTGGTGGTACTGCTTTGCTACTCGGGGCTGAGAGCGATTCCGGAAGCCTTTTATCAAGCCGCCAAAATTGATGGCGCGTCGCGATTGGCCGTGTTCCGCTTCATCCAGTTGCCTAAGATGCGCAACGTTCTAATGATTGCCGTCTTACTGCGCTTCATGGACAGCTTCATGATTTACACCGAGCCCTTCGTGCTGACGGGCGGCGGCCCGGGGAATGCAACGACATTCTTGTCGCAGTACCTGACGCAAAAAGCGGTTGGGCAATTTGATCTCGGGCCCGCAGCGGCGTTTTCTTTAATTTACTTCTTGATCATTTTGCTGCTGTCGTTTGTTCTGTACAACTGGATGCAGCGCGTCGGCACGGGAGATAAAATATGACTCGTTCTGTTTTTTCGCGCGCTTTCCTCATCCTGTTTTTGGCGGGCTCGTTGCTGCCGATTTACTGGATGCTCAACATGTCGCTCAAAACGAACGAGGAAATTCTTGGCGCGATGACGATGTGGCCAAGCAATCTCACTTTCGATAACTACATCACCATCTTTACCGACGAGGCTTGGTACAGCGGCTACATCAACTCGATGATTTATGTCGCTTTGAACATGGTCATGGCGGTGTTGCTTGCGTTGCCGGCAGCGTATGCATTTTCCCGTTATTCATTCCTTGGTGATAAGCATCTGTTCTTTTGGTTGCTGACCAATCGCATGACGCCGCCCGCCGTGTTCTTGCTGCCATTCTTTCAGCTGTACTCGACGTTCGGCATGATGGATACCCACATTGCGGTAGCGCTGGCCCATCTGTTATTCAATGTGCCGCTGGCAGTTTGGATACTCGAAGGCTTCATGTCAGGCATACCAAAAGAAATCGACGAAACTGCATATATCGACGGCTATACCTTTCCAAAATTTTTCATGAAAATTTTCCTGCCGCTGATCAAGTCAGGCATAGGTGTCACCGCATTCTTCTGCTTCATGTTCAGCTGGGTTGAGTTGCTGCTTGCGCGCACCTTGACTTCGGTGCAGGCCAAGCCGATTGCGGCCACCATGACGCGCACTGTATCAGCGGCAGGCATGGACTGGGGCGTACTGGCGGCGGCTGGTGTGTTGACTATCGTACCGGGCGCATTGGTTATCTGGTTTGTGAGGCATTACATCGCGAAGGGCTTCGCGATGGGTCGGGTCTGACACTAGAGACGAAGAACGAGGGAGCTGGAAAAATGGCAAACGCATTTTCCTGGATGGCGTGGACGCTCGAGATCGCTGTGTTTTTTACTAGCGTGGTGTTGATGCTGATCGGCATGACGGTGTGGCAATTGAGATCGCCAAGCATAGAACGAAAAGGTTTTTTGCCGATCCCGACCACGCGCGGCGATCGATTATTCATTGGCTTGCTAAGTGCTGCGTATGTGAATCTTGCGTGGGCCGGGCTGACGGATGCAACGCAATGGATTGCGGCTGGATTAGGTTTTTTGGTGTTGTTGATTATGATGCGTTGGGGCTAATACCTCGATTCATCCCGAGCCCGGTTTTCTTCCCACCGGGCTTGGCAAGTTGTTGAGGGAAGCTGCGAAGAGGAGAACACACGTGAAACTCAAACTAAGCGCGATTGCAGTCGCCGCCATGCTGGCCTCAGGTAGCTCCTGGGCTGACATGAAGGCAGCTGAGAAGTGGGTCAATAATGAGTTCCAACCTTCGACATTGTCGAAGCAGCAGCAAATGGACGAGATGAAGTGGTTCATTGATGCAGCGGCAAAACTGAAGGCTAAGGGCGTCAAGGAAATCAATGTGGTTTCCGAAACCATTGATACCCATGTGTACGAGTCGAAAACCATGGCCAAGGCTTTCGAGGAAATTACTGGCATCAAGGTCAAGCATGACCTGATTCAAGAAGGTGACGTGGTTGAAAAACTGCAGACCTCCATGCAGTCAGGGAAGAGCATTTACGACGGTTGGATTTCTGACTCCGACTTGATCGGTACTCACTTCCGTTACGGCGCGGTTGAGCCACTATCCGACTTTATGGCCGGCGCTGGGAAAGAATTTACCAACCCCAATCTCGATCTGAAAGACTTCATCGGTATCAGCTTCGTCACCGGTCCGGACAAGAAGCTGTATCAGTTGCCCGATCAGCAGTTTGCCAACTTGTATTGGTTCCGTGCTGATCTGTTTGCACGCAAAGACCTGCAGGACAAGTTCAAAGCCAAGTATGGCTACGACCTCGGTGTGCCACAGAACTGGTCTGCCTATGAAGACATCGCGAACTTCTTCACCAATGACGTGAAGACGATCGATGGCAAGCCGATCTATGGTCACATGGACTATGGCAAAAAAGATCCCTCGCTCGGCTGGCGCTTTACCGATGCTTGGTTGTCGATGGCAGGCACTGCCGACAAAGGCATCCCGAATGGTATGCCGATTGACGAGTGGGGTATTCGTGTCGCCGACGACAAGTGCACACCGGTAGGCGCATCGGTGGCTCGTGGCGGCGCGACCAACTCGCCCGCGGCTGTGTATGCGCTGACCAAGTACATCGACTGGATGAAGCTGTACTCGCCGAAAGAAGCGATGGGCATGACCTTCTCCGAAGCCGGCCCAGTGCCTGGCCAAGGCCAGATCGCCCAGCAGATCTTCTGGTACACCGCGTTCACCGCATCGATGAGCAAAGCGCCGGCTGTGAACAACGCAGATGGCTCACCGAAGTGGCGCATGGCGCCTGGCCCGCACGGCCCGTATTGGAAAGAGGGCATGCAGAACGGTTATCAGGACGTCGGCTCATGGACTTTCATGAAGTCGACCCCGGACGAGCGTAAGGCTGCCGCTTGGTTGTACGCGCAGTTCATCAATGCGAAAACGACATCGCTGAAGAAGTCGATCGTCGGTTTGACCTTCGTGCGCGACTCCGACATTCGTCATGAGTACTTCACCAAGAACGCCAGCAAGTACGGTGGCCTGATCGAGTTCTACCGCAGCCCTGCGCGCGTGGCTTGGACTCCGACCGGTACCAACGTGCCTGACTATCCGAAGCTCGCTCAGCTCTGGTGGAAGAACGTGGCTACCGCAGTTACCGGTGAGAAAACACCTCAAGCCGCGATGGACAACCTGGCCGACGAAATGGACAACGTGCTGAGCCGTCTGCAGCGCGCTGGCATGAAGAATTGCCCGCCGAAGCTGAACGAGAAGAGTGATCCTAACAAGTGGCTGTCTGACAAGAATGCCCCTTGGAAGAAACTCGCTAACGAGAAGCCAAAAGGCGAGACCATCGCTTACGAGAAGCTGCTACAAGCATGGAAAGAAGGTCGCGTGAAGTAATCGACCTGAAGGTAGGGCGGTGACTGATAGATGCCGCCCTACACCAATGTTCATTGAATTCTTTCGATGCGCGGCTCGTCCGCGCATTTTTTTCCAAACCGGTTTCCAACAGGCGCTGACTTTTCACCGATCGGCGACTACTGAAAACGACGGAGGAACAGATGGCTGATTCATATATTCTTGCGATTGACCAAGGCACCACCAGTTCTCGCGCGATTTTGTTCAATCGCGCCGGGCGCATTCATGGCATGGCGCAAAAAGAGTTTCGGCAAATTTTCCCGAATCCTGGCTGGGTCGAGCATGACGCCAATGAAATCTGGCATTCACAGCTTGAGGTGACGCAGCAAGTCTTGCGTGACGCATCGCTGAGCGCGAAAAACATCGCTGCGGTCGGCATTACCAATCAACGTGAAACGACTGTGTTATGGGACCGCGCCACCGGCGAACCTGTGGCGAATGCAATCGTTTGGCAGGATAGGCGTACTGCGTCTTTTTGCGATGCGCTGCGAGCCGAAGGCAAGAGTGATCTATTTCGCAGCAAGACTGGGTTGGTGATTGACGGCTATTTTTCTGGTACGAAGCTGCGTTGGTTGCTGGACCATGTTCCCGGCGCGCGCGATCGTGCTGAACGAGGAGAGCTGGCATTTGGCACGGTGGACTCGTGGTTGATCTTCAAACTCGCAGGTGCACACATCACAGATACCAGTAATGCCTCTCGTACGATGCTGTTCAATATTCATTCGCTTGATTGGGACGATGAAATTCTCTCGCTGCTTCGTATTCCGCGCGCTGTCCTACCCAATGTCGTGCCCAGCAGCGGCATTGCTGCGCATACTCACGCGTCCATCTTTGGCGCGGAAATTCCTATCGCCGGGATCGCCGGTGATCAACAAGCGGCAACCTATGGTCAAGCCTGTTATCTGCCCGGCATGGTGAAAAGTACCTACGGTACCGGCTGTTTTATTTTGATGAATACGGGTACCGCAATGGAGTCGCACAATCAGTTGCTCACGACCGTTGGCTGGACAACGGGGCACGAGACACCTCATCGCACAGACTACATGTTTGAGGGCGGCGTATTCATGGGCGGCGCCACGGTGCAGTGGTTGCGCGATGGATTAGGGATTGTGAAATCGTCAAATGATGTTGAATCCTTGGCGGCATCGGTTCCGGACAGCGATGGGGTGACGTTTGTGCCCGCCTTTTCCGGACTCGGCGCACCGCATTGGGATGCCTACGCACGCGGTACCATGCTCGGTATTACCCGCGGAGCGCAAGCTGGCCATATTGCACGCGCGGCTTTGGAGGGCATCGCGTTTCAAACAGCCGATGTGCTGGCGGCAATGCAAAAAGACTCTGCAACGCCACTGCGCGAACTGCGTGTCGATGGGGGCGCGGCGCGCAACAACTTACTGATGCAATTTCAGTCAGACATCCTCGGCGTGCCGGTGGTCAGACCTGAGGTCACTGAAACAACCGCGTTAGGTGCTGGCTATTTGGCGGGGCTGGGCGTCGGCTATTGGAGTTCGCAAGAGGAGATCGCCGCACAGTGGAAAGTAGAACACCGCTTCGAGCCGCAGATGTCTCCGGCTGAGCGGCACGCGCGCCTTGATGTTTGGCAGCGCGCAATTGCGCGTTCTTCACGGTGGGCAGATCAACATTAAAAAAGCAGCCGCAGCTGCTTTTTTCAGAAACTATTGAGATTGACGCTTCGGGATTGGGACTTTGATTTAAGCACTCAATGCCAGCCTCGTCGGGACAACAGATCAATCAGTCGCCCAAAGAGGCTACCGATTTAGTGACCGCGCTTTTCTCGTAAGCGCTGGATAGCAGCAAGTTGCGCAACTGCGATAGCCAACTCGGCTTGAGCGACCGCGTAATCAATTTCCGATTTCTGATTGACGAGTGCCTCTTCAGCCATCTTTTTCACTTCATTGGCCTTGGCTTCATCGAGATCTTTGCCGCGAATAGCCGTGTCGGCGAGTACCGTCACAGCATTGGGCTGTACCTCAAGCACACCACCCGCGACAAACACAAACTCTTCTTCAGCCTGACCGGGTACCCGAATACGTACCGCGCCTGGTTTGATGCGAGTAATGAGCGGCGTGTGACGAGGATAAATACCAAGCTGTCCAGCCTCGCCCGGTAGCGCGACAAACTCCGCCGGGCCGGAATAGATCTGTTCCTCGGCGGAGACTACGTCAACATGAATCGTGTTTGCCATGAAAGTTCTTTATCGAGTGTCTGTGCGAGTCGCTGACATGCGTAGCGATCATGATGAAACGCCGCGCAAACCGCGGCGGTGTCATCATTACTGCATCTTGCTGCCCTTCTCGATGGCCTCGTCGATAGTACCCACCATGTAGAAGGCTTGCTCAGGCAAATGATCGAGCTCACCCGACGCAATCATCTTGAAGCCCTTGATGGTTTCTTTCAACGGTACATATTTGCCCGGCGAGCCGGTGAATACCTCGGCCACATGGAAAGGCTGGGACAAGAAACGCTGCATCTTACGGGCACGCGCCACCACCAGTTTGTCTTCTGGCGCCAATTCATCCATACCCAGGATCGCGATGATGTCGCGTAATTCTTTGTATCGTTGCAGCGTGCCCTGGACTGCGCGCGCGGTATCGTAGTGATCGGGGCCGACCACGTTGGGGTCAAGCTGACGCGAGGTCGAATCAAGTGGGTCCACAGCAGGATAAATACCCAACGCAGCAATGTCACGCGACAACACAACGGTCGAGTCAAGGTGAGCAAAGGTGGTTGCAGGCGATGGGTCAGTCAAGTCATCGGCAGGCACGTACACCGCTTGAATCGAGGTAATCGAGCCAACTTTGGTCGATGTAATTCGCTCCTGCAAACGACCCATCTCTTCAGCCAGCGTCGGCTGATAACCCACCGCTGACGGCATACGACCGAGCAGCGCTGATACTTCAGTACCTGCCAAGGTGTAGCGATAAATATTATCGACGAAGAACAACACGTCGCGGCCTTCGTCGCGGAATGATTCAGCAATGGTGAGGCCTGTCAGCGCAACACGCAGACGGTTGCCAGGTGGCTCGTTCATCTGGCCATACACCATCGACACTTTTGACTTGGTGAAGTCTTCAGTGTTGACAACGCCGGCTTCAATCATCTCGTGATAGAAGTCGTTACCTTCACGGGTGCGCTCGCCTACACCAGCAAACACCGAAAGACCCGAGTGAGCTTTGGCGATGTTGTTGATGAGTTCCATCATGTTGACAGTCTTGCCTACGCCAGCGCCACCGAACAGACCCACCTTACCGCCTTTGGCGAACGGGCAGACCAAGTCAATCACTTTGATGCCGGTTTCCAGCAGTTCTTGGGATGGCGAGAGTTCATCGTAAGCAGGCGCCGCACGGTGGATGGAGGCTGAATTCGCCATGCTGACCGCACCGCGCTCATCAATCGCGTTGCCGAGCACATCCATAATGCGGCCCAGCGTGGCTTGGCCAACCGGCACAGTAATCGGTGCGCCAGTATTGCGAATTGCAACGCCACGGCGCAGACCGTCGGAAGAGCCTAGCGCGATGGTACGAACGATGCCGTCGCCGAGCTGTTGCTGTACTTCGAGTGTCAGCTCTGATCCGTCCATTTTCAGCGCGTCATAAATCTTCGGCATTGCATTGCGCGGGAATTCCACGTCAACCACTGCACCGATACACTGAACGATTTTGCCTTCAGCCATGTTCGTTCTTCCTTAAATAATGAATTGGGAAAGTCTTTTAGATCTTGAATACGTCAGCTTTAAGTCGACTAAGCCAGCGCTTTAAACAGCGGCCGCACCAGCAACAATCTCCGACAACTCTTTTGTGATGGCTGCCTGACGCGTCTTGTTATAGACCAGCTTCAGCTCACCGATCACATTGCCCGCATTGTCAGTCGCCGCTTTCATCGCCACCATGCGTGCGGACTGCTCGGACGCCATGTTCTCAACCACCGCCTGATACACGAGTGCTTCTGCGTACCGGAGCAGCAGTTCGTCAATCACTGACTTGGCATCGGGCTCGTACAAATAATCCCAGCTGTAACTGTGCACCGGCTCCATCTTGTCGCCAGTGAGGGGCAACAGTTGCTCGAATACGGGCTCCTGCTTCATGGTGTTGATAAACCGTGTGTAGCAGATGTAAACGGCATCAAGCTGCTCGTCATCATAGGCATCTAGCATGATCTTGACCGGCCCGATCAATTGCTCGAGGTGTGGTGTGTCGCCCATGTTGATGGCATGCGAAACCACTTTCGCGCCGATACGATTCATGAAGCCAAAGCCCTTGTTGCCAATGCAAACGGTCTCGATACCGTTGCCGGCAGCCTCAAAGGCTTTCATTTGGTTGGTCGCCAAACGCAATGCGTTAGTGTTCAAGCCACCGCACAAGCCTTTGTCCGTAGTCACCATGATGACGCCAATTTTCTTGCTCTTCTCGTGCTTGACCAAGAAAGGATGGGTGTACTCCGGGTTGGCCTGTGCCAAATGCGCCGAGACCGTGCGAATTTTTTCGCTGTACGGCCGGGCCGCACGCATGCGCTCCTGCGCCTTGCGCATTTTGGAAGCGGCGACCATTTCCATTGCCTTGGTGATCTTCTTCGTGTTCTCCACGCTTTTGATCTTGCCGCGTATCTCTTTACCTGCAGCCATTACGCTCGCTCCTCGCTCGAGATCAGAACGTCTTCTTGAAGTCGGCAATCGCGGACATCAGCTCCGCTTCGTCTTCTTTGGATAGCTGCTTGGTGTCTTCAATGCGCTTGAGTAATGCGGCATGGCTGCTCTGCAGGAACTTATGCAGATCATGCTCGAAGCCCAACACCTCTTTCACTTCGATATCGTCCAGGAAGCCCTTGTTAACTGCAAACAGCGACACCGCCATCAACGACACCGGCAGCGGCGAATACTGCGGCTGCTTCAAGAGTTCGGTCACGCGCGCACCGCGATCGAGCTGTTTACGCGTAGCGTCGTCCAGATCGGAAGCAAACTGCGCAAACGCAGCGAGCTCGCGGTACTGCGCCAAGTCGGTACGAATACCGCCCGAGAGGCCCTTGATTACTTTGGTTTGAGCCGCACCACCCACGCGCGAGACCGAAATACCTGCGTTAATCGCCGGGCGAATACCCGAGTTGAACAGGGAAGTCTCAAGGAAGATCTGACCATCAGTAATCGAGATCACGTTCGTGGGCACGAATGCAGAGACGTCGCCCGCTTGCGTTTCAATGATAGGCAGCGCGGTCAACGAGCCTGTTTTGCCTTTGACTTCACCGTGGGTATAGGCCTCAACGTAATCCGGGTTGACGCGAGCTGCGCGCTCGAGCAAGCGTGAGTGGAGATAGAACACGTCGCCAGGGAATGCTTCGCGACCCGGCGGGCGACGCAGCAACAGTGACACCTGACGGTAAGCCACAGCCTGCTTTGACAAGTCGTCGTAAATAATCAGCGCATCTTGACCACGGTCGCGGAAGTACTCGCCCATCGCGCAACCGGAATAAGCCGCCACATACTGCATGGCTGCGGATTCCGACGCCGACGCAGCCACCACGATGGTGTAATCCAGGGCACCATGCTCGTCGAGCGCTCGCACGACGTTTTTGATCGACGAAGCCTTTTGACCGATCGCTACATAGATACAAGTACAGTCCTGGCCTTTTTGATTGATGATGGTGTCAATTGCAACCGCGGTTTTACCTGTCTGACGGTCGCCAATGATCAGTTCACGCTGGCCACGTCCGATTGGCACCATGGAGTCAATCGCCTTCAAACCGGTTTGCAGCGGCTGCGACACGGATTGACGTGCAATCACCCCCGGGGCGATTTTTTCGATGGGCGCGGTGAGTTTGGTGTTGACCGGGCCTTTGCCATCGATAGGCTGACCGAGCGCGTTAACGACTCGACCACGCAACTCCGGACCAATCGGCACTTCGAGAATGCGGCCGGTGCACTTGACGGTATCGCCTTCGGAAATGTGCTCGTAGTTACCGAGAATAACTGCGCCCACCGAGTCGCGCTCAAGATTAAGCGCCAAACCGAAGGTGTTACCTGGGAACTCGAGCATCTCGCCTTGCATCGCATCCGACAGGCCGTGAATACGACAAATGCCGTCTGTGACCGAAATGACCGTACCTTGGTTACGGATCTCGGCGCCTGCGCCCAAGCCTTGGATCCGGCTCTTGATCAGCTCGCTGATTTCGGACGGGTTGACTTGCATGTTAACTCCTGATTATTGGAGACCAAGCTTGCTTCGGTCTCACCATTACATGAAATAGAGACGTCTTTTTTCAGGCCACCAGCGCTGTGTGCATCCGCTCCAGACGCGCGCTCACCGAGTGATCCAACACCTCATCGCCCACCGTGACGCGAATACCGCCGATTAACTGCGGATCGACGGTCACTGTCGGGATGAGTTTTCTGCCAAACTTTTTTTCCAGCACTGACAACAGCGACGATAACTGGCTGTCGGTCATGGGGAATGCGCTCACCACCTCGGCGTCAGCGGTGCTCTCGTGTGCATTCTTGAGATCGTGAAAATGGTGCTCAATCGCTGGCAACAGTGACAAGCGATCGTTTTCGACCAGCATCTCAACCAGATTTTTCGCTTCAGCACTGATCTCGATCTTCAGTGCGTCGAGGAAGGTTTTGGTGATCACGTCACGTGGCACACGCGGGTCGCGCGCCATTGCGCCCACCTCAGGTACCGCAGCAACTCGCGACATCACCGACAGCGTATCCGCCCAGACGTTGAGATTGGATGCGCGCGCAATACGAAACAAGGCCTCTGCGTAAGGACGAGCAATGGTTGCGAGTTCAGCCATGGTTACAGCTCGGCCTTGAGTTGTTCAAGCAAATCAGCGTGAGCTGCTGCGTTGACCTCGCGTCGCAGAATCTGCTCAGCGCCTTTCACGGCAAGCGCCGCCACATCGTTGCGCAGCGTGTCGCGCAGACGAATCGCTTCAGCTGCTGCGTCGTGCCGAGCTGCTTCGATAATGCCTGCGGCTTCGACAGACGCGTGCCGTTTCGCTTCCTCGACAATTTCAGCGGCGCGGCGCTCTGCATCCACGATGCGTCTGCTGCTCTCTTCATGGACTTGTTGAAGCTCCACTTGGACGCGCTTTTCAGCGACAGCGAGTTCATGCTTGCCGCGCTCGGCGGCGGCCAGACCTTCGGATATTTTGTTGGCGCGCTCATCGAGTGCCTTCATCAGCGGTGGCCACACATATTTCATGGTGAACAGCGCGAGGATGAAGAAAACAACGAACTGCGCGAACAGCGTTGCGTTCAGATTCACGTGATCTTCTCTCTAACGGTGATTACCGGGGAGGCGCACAGCGCCTCCCGAGTCTCATGATCCGATGTTTCGGAATCAGCCCGAGAACGGGTTAGCGAAGGTAAACATCATCGCCAAGCCGACGCCGATCAAGAAGGCCGCATCGATCAGACCAGCCAGCAGGAACATCTTGGTCTGCAAGCTGTTCATCAGTTCAGGTTGGCGCGCTGCAGCTTCAATAAACTTGCCGCCCATAACGCCAATGCCGATACAGGCGCCATTTGCGCCCAAGCCAATGATCAGACCGCAGGCGATGGCAACCAAACCGACGTTACTCATAAAGACTCCTTTAGATAGTCAATGTTGAAAAGTGAATGAAGCGACCAGACCGATCAGTGCCCTTCATGTGCCTGCCCGATATAGACGAGCGTGAGCATCATGAAAATGAACGCCTGAAGAACTACGATAAGAATATGGAAGATGGCCCATACCGAGCCGGCCAGTACATGCAGACCAAAACCCCACCATGTGGCTGTGGAGCCAAGCAGCGCGATCAACAAGAACAGCAACTCGCCCGCATACATATTGCCGAACAGTCGCATACCCAGAGACACGGTTTTTGCGACGAACTCGATCAGGTTCAATCCGAAATTGGCTAGCCAAAGTGCTGGGTGGGAGCCAAATGGTGCACAAAACAGTTCATGAATAAAACCACCCAAGCCTTTGATCTTGAGGTTGTAATAGAGCATCAGGAACAGCACACCGATCGCCATGCCGAGCGAGCAGTTCAGGTCGGCAGTAGGCACGATTCGAAAGTGCGGTTCAGCATCAAACAAGCGGAAAATCGCTGCGAACAAGTCGACCGGCAAAAAGTCGAGCGAGTTCATCAACAGCACCCAGACAAACACAGTCAAGGCCAATGGCGCGATGAAGGTTCGATCGCCCTGCACAATATTCTTGGCTTGTTCGTTCACCATCTCGAACACCATCTCAACTGCGGCCTGGAAGCGGCCCGGCACGCCCGAGGTTGCACGCCGCGCTGCAACGACCATTAAGATCAACGAGACGATCCCCATCAGCACCGACCAGAACACGGTGTCGATGTTCAAGACCGTTAAATCGATGATGGATTCCTGGTGCTTGGTCGACAGGTGCCCGAGGTGATGCAGGATGTATTCCGCAGGTGTCGGTGCGTGATTGACGCCCTCAGTGATCATGTCCTTTGCCATTTCAGTGTCTAAGCAACATTACTGCGTAACTCTTGAGCGCGACGATTAAGGCCACCAACATGGCCAACCAATTCAGTTCTTGGTACCAAACAGCTATCGCGGCCATGAATGCGATGGTGATCGCGATTTTCGCAAACTCGCCAAAGAAAAAAGTTCGCGGCGTCATTGTTTCGATATTCTTGGCACGGTGAGACAAGTAGGCCGCAAATAGCCCATTCGGTACAACACAACACAGTCCGCCGAGTAGTGCCGAAACAAGTGCATTGGCCCCGCTCCAGAAGCCTGCCAACAAAGCGACCACGATTGTCGTGGTGACCTGAATTGCGACCAAGCGCAGCATAAGGTGGAGGTTCCGAGAAGGTCCTGCGCAGACGCTTAATCCAATGCGTCCGACGGCGTGGTCCCACTGCCAAAGCCTCTGATTATAAAGGGAACGTCAGACACGCGTCAAACCAGTCGTGTTTGTCGTTGGCAATTAAAAGGTGGACTTTTGCCTTAGGTACGAATGCGCATTCAAGCTTGTCTTTTAAAGAAGATTGCTTGAATGTTGACGATATTCAGATTCCCTGACAAAAAGCTGATAGTTAGGCGCGACTTTGCAGCAGGGAAGTAATTTGATCTAGCTGGTCGAGTCCGTTAAATCTGATGACCAATTCACCTGTATTTTTGCTGTTGACCTTAATACTTACCGAAGTGGCAAGCGCATCGGATAGTGTTTCTTCCAATCTCAGCAAATCGCGTGATTTGTCAGACTTCTTTTTGATAGGGCTATCTTTTCGGGCTACGTTTGCGCGGGTGGCGAGTTTCTCAGCGTCCCTTACCGACAGATTTTGCGCAGAGATCTGATTGGCCAACACAATTTGGGTTGCTGTATCCAAGGCAAGCAATGCCCGCGCATGGCCCATATCAAGGTCGCCGGCCATCAGCATGCTTTGCACCGGTCTGGCGAGATTAAGCAGTCTTAGCAAATTAGATACGGCGCTGCGCGAGCGCCCCACTGCCTCCGCCGCCTGCTCGTGGGTGAATTTGAATTCGTCGATCAGCCGTTGCACGCCTTGCGCCTCTTCGATCGGGTTCAGATCTTCGCGCTGCATGTTCTCGATTAAGGCCATGGCGGCAGCGGCCCGATCATCAACCTCCCTCACCAGCACCGGCACTTCCGACAGACCCGCCAGCTTGGCGGCTCGGAAGCGGCGTTCGCCGGCGATGATTTCATGTGTCGCGCCGGATTGGCTGCCCTCGATCGGTCGCACCAGGATGGCTTGCAGTACGCCCTGGGACCGGATCGAGTCGGCTAATTCACGCAAAGCAGCCTCGTCCATCGTAGTGCGGGGCTGGTACTTACCGGCTTGCAAGGCGGTAACGGGTAGCGATGCGGTGGAATTGCCGCCCTGGCTTGATTCGTCTGTGAAGCTGGCGGACCCGCCCAATAGTGCGTCCAGACCGCGGCCCAGACCTTTAGGTTTTTTGTTGATCATGATGGGGGTATTGGGTGAAGGATAGATCGAACTGTGTATCGCGCCGGGACGTAGTACGAGTCGTTACAGCGCTGCGATTCGATTAACCAACTCTTTACCAAAACTGGTGTAAGCCTGTGCGCCCTTGGACGCAGGATCGAAAATCACGCCAGGTATGCCATACGACGGCGCCTCAGCCAAACGCACATTACGAGGAATAATGGTCTTGAAAACTTTTTCTCCGAAATGTCTTTCCAACTGAATCGAGACTTGCTGCGACAGCATCATGCGTGGGTCAAACATCACGCGCAACAAACCAATGACTTTTAAATCTGGATTCATTTTTGCGTGAACGATTTTGATGGTGTTGACTAAATCCGATAATCCCTCCAGCGCGTAGTACTCGCACTGCATGGGAATAATCACGCCATGTGCTGCACACAACCCGTTCAAGGTCAGCATTGACAAGGCGGGTGGGCAGTCAATCAGCACAAAGTCGTAATCTGCCTCGACGGTGGCGAGTGCGTGACGCAATCGTGTTTCGCGTTGATCGAGCTCGACCATTTCAATCTCGGCGCCGGCCAGGTCTCGATTAGCTGGCAGGACATCAAAATTTCCGCTTTCGGATTTTTGCAGGGCAGATCTCAAATCGGACATACCAAGCAGCACCTGGTACACCGAACTTTCCAGTTTGGATTTGTCGACGCCCGCGCCCATCGTGGCGTTACCTTGCGGGTCGAGATCGACCAGCAACACGCGTTTTTTTAATTCGACCAAGCCTGCTGCCAAATTGACTGCGGTGGTGGTCTTGCCGACACCGCCTTTTTGGTTGGCGATACAAAATGTTTTTGCCAACACGGTGGGTTTGGAATGAGTCGAGCTAGTCATTGGCACGCACCAAAGTAATTAGATATCGATCGCCGCTCATTTGCGGAACGCTAAGCGCTTCTGTTTTTTCAAGCCGCCATGGTATCGGTATCGCTTCCAACTCAGACTCGAAAGCGGGGCCTTTCATGGCAACCAGTTTGCCGTTTGCAGCGAGCAGGTGGCCGGACAAATTGATAAAGTCGGCCAACGCTGCAAACGCTCTCGACGTAATCAAGTCGAACGGTTGCTCGACGACGAGTTGCTCGACGCGGCCGGTGTGTACAGTCAGATTGTTCAGTTTCAGCTCGGCCTTTACCTGAGTCAAAAAAGCAGTTTTCTTCTGCACTGTATCAATGAGGTCGACGCGCATGGCGGGCGCATGCCACGCAGCCCAGATCGCGATCACCACACCAGGCAAACCGCCGCCTGAACCCACATCCAGCAAGCGCCGTGCGTGTACGTAAGCATACAGTGCGGCTAGGCAGTCGAGCAGGTGATGCGTCAGCATGTGCTCCGAATCTCGAACTGCGGTGAGGTTGTAAACCTTGTTCCACTTGTGCAGCAACGCGAGGTAATCGATCAGCTGCTGAACGCACTCGGCTGATAAGTTCAATCCGAGTTGCTGAGCACCGAATTCGAGTTGGGCCTTCAGCCCTTGCGCTTGCATCATGATTCACGCAGCGCCCTTGCCATGGTCGTCAGCTGTCGTGGTTGCAAACCCCCGCTTTTTCAAATGGATAAGGAGCAAAGAGATAGCGGCCGGCGTCACCCCGGCGATGCGCGATGCTTGCCCTAAGGTCTCGGGCTTGAACTGATTCAGCTTTTGCCTGACTTCGAAAGACAGCGCTGGCACCGCGTGGTAATCAATGTCTGCGGGTAATCTGAGATGCTCATAGTGCTCGTGCCGTTCAACCTCTTTAGCTTGTCGGTCAATGTAGCCGGCGTATTTCACTTGGATCTCGACCTGCGCGGCGATGTCTTTTGGCACCGAAGGATCGTCAAAGCGCCGCCCGTCGCTAGCGACCATCGACATCAATTTGGCGTAGGTCACGCTCGGGCGGCGAAGCAGATCAGTGAGCGCATACTCTCGCTCAAGCGATTTGCCAACAACGCGCTCGGCCTCATGAGCCGCAATAATCCGGGGGTTGACCCAAGTTGATTTCAAGCGCTCAAGTTCACGAGCGATAGCTTCCCGGCGTCGCTCGAATGCGGCCCATTGCAAGTCACCCACGCAGCCCAAGCTACGCCCAAGCTCGGTCAGGCGCGAATCAGCGTTGTCTTCACGCAGACTGAGCCGGTATTCGGCGCGACTGGTAAACATCCGATAGGGCTCTTGCACGCCCTGCGTCACCAAATCGTCAACCAGCACGCCAAGGTAGGCCTGGTCTCGGCGCGGCGTCCAGGTTGGTTCGTTATGCGCCAGACGAGCTGCATTGATGCCGGCCAAAATCCCCTGCGCGGCCGCCTCTTCATACCCCGTGGTGCCGTTGATCTGGCCCGCAAAAAATAAGCCGCTGATTGCTTTGGTTTCAAGCGACGCGCTTAGCGCTGTGGGGTCGAAGTAGTCGTACTCGATCGCATAGCCGGTTCGCAAGATGTGTGCTTGATCCAAGCCGGCAATCGACCGCACCAAGGCCAGCTGGGCGTCAAATGGAAGACTGGTAGAGATGCCATTCGGGTAGAACTCATGGGTTGTCAGACCTTCCGGCTCCAGAAAGATCTGATGCGATGACTTATCGGCAAATCGATGGATCTTGTCTTCGATTGAAGGGCAATAGCGCGGCCCAACGCCCTCGATCACACCAGTGAACATGGGACTACGATCAAGCGACCCGCGAATGATGTCGTGCGTGCGTTGGTTGGTGTGGGTAATCCAGCATGGGACCTGAGGCGGGTGCGTGGCCGGCGAGC
>Ga0194133_10004489_pt1 | contig 18636 bp, 18 predicted proteins | sample TA2KigOf40mmetaG_FD_155448 | JGI IMG/M metagenome (GOLD analysis project Ga0194133, IMG submission 155448) | Freshwater microbial communities from Lake Tanganyika, Tanzania - TA2015055 Kigoma Offshore 40m | ecosystem: Environmental > Aquatic > Freshwater > Lake | place: Tanzania: Lake... | reverse complement strand
ATACTTTTTGTGAGGAACCTGCTTGATGAAACAAAAGCCTGATGTCTTCAACTTCAATATCCGGCGTTTTGCTTGCTTGAACTTGGAAAACTAAAAAGCATATAAGCGAAAACTTCATACCCAATTTAATTTATTTTTCACCATACAGACGATCAATATTCCAAGTTTTATGCCATTATTGATCCTTACCCTTTCGGTTAGAATTTTCTGAGGTGGGAGCTTTTTGATTTTGTTAAACAATGATTTATAATAGACATAAGCAATATAAACTCCGCCCCTTGAAGTACCGGGGAGTAACTTAATTCCTTTGAGTGCCATTTTAAAATCATCATCAATATCTTCTTCAATTAGTTTTTTTGCATCTAAATTAAACTCTGAAATATCAACTTCTGGAAAATAGGTTCGGCCTAATATCAGATAATCATCTTTTAGATCCCGCAGGAAGTTTACTTTTTGAAAAGCAGAACCAAGCTTCATCGCATATGGTTTTAATTCATGAAATTTTTTCTGATCACCACCTGTAAATACATGAAGACACATTAAACCAACCACTTCTGCCGATCCCAAAATATATTGTTGATATTTTTCTTTTGTATAATCCACCTTTTCCAAGTCCATTTCCATACTTCGAAGAAAGGTTTCAACCAAATCCAGCCCAATTTTATACTCATTTACAGTGTTTTGGAATGAATTAAGAATTGGATTCAGCGAAATCCCATTTTCAATGGCTTCATAGGTTTCCACCTTAAATTTCGAAAGCAAGAGTTTTTTATCATATCCCTCAAAGCTATCTACAATTTCATCAGCGAGACGCACAAAGCCATAGATTGAATAGATAGCATCTCTAAGACTATAATTGAGGCTATAAATACCCAGTGAAAAACTGGTGCTGTAGGCACGGGTGGTAATTTTGCTTATTTTAACGGAAAGATTATCATATAAAGCTTTCATTTAGATAGAGTTTAAATAGGTAATCAGTTGTGCGGCCGATACCTTACCGGAAATGATTGATGGTGGAACTCCGGGGCCCGGAACTGTTAGTTGCCCTGTGTAAAATAAGTTTTTAATCTTTTTATTCTTGATGCTTGGTTTAAGGTTTGCAGTTTGTAAAAGCGTATTAGCAAGTCCATAGGCATTGCCCTTATAGGCATGGTAATCATTGATAAAATCATGGGTACAATATGATTTTTTATAATCAATCAAGGAGCCAATATCTTCTTGAACATGCTTATTTAACCTTGTGATCATTAAGTTAAAGTATTTTTCCCGCAACTCTTGAGTATCTTCAAGTCCGGGGGCAAGTGGCATCAAAAGAAACAAATTTTCCTTGCCCTTTGGAGCGATCATATCATCTGTTTTGGAAGGACAACAAACATAAAACAAGGGTTTTGCGGGCCATTGAGGCTCTTTATAAATTTCAATAGCATGTTTTTCCAAATCCTCATCAAAGAAAAGTGTATGATGCCTAAGTCCATCTATTGTCCTGTTCAGTCCGATATAAAAAATAAGGCATGAGGGAGCGAAAACCTTTTTTTTCCAATAACTTTCTTTATAGTTTCTATATTTCTCATCCAGTAAGCTACTTTCAACGTGATGATAATCAGCAGAGGCAATGAGTGCATCACAAGGGATATGGTGACCATCAACAATTACTCCACTTGCCAAATTATTTTCGATTGTTATTTTCTCAACAGCTGCATTAAAATGAATCTTTGCACCTTTCAATTTGGCGACGGAAGCAAATCCTTCTATTACTTTTCCAAATCCGCCCTCAGGGTACCATGTACCAAGTTTCAGTCCAGCATAATTCATTAAACTATACAGGGCAGGAGTATCTTGAGGCATGGCACCTAAAAAAAGTACCGGAAACTCCATGAGTGCAATAAGTTTAGGATCTTTAAAAAATTTCCTTACATGTTTTCTAAAAGAAGTAAAAACCTGAAGACGAAAAGCTCCTTTGATTAAATCTAAATCTGCAAACTCCAACAATGACAAGCCCGGCTTGTAAACCAGACTCCCCATACCCGTTTCATACTTAAACTGAGCCTCATCCATAAATTTATCGAGTTGCATGGCGCTTCCTTTTTCTATTGACTCAAACAAATTCGATAAATCTGTATAATTTTCCGGAACACTCATCACCTCCGATTTAGGAAAGACGATATCAAAAGAGGGATTAAGTAAACTCAATTTATAAAAATCAGAAACGTGATATCCAAAATCAGCGAAAAACTTTTCAAAAACATCTGGCATCCAATACCAGCTCGGGCCCATGTCAAAAACATAGCCCTTGTCGTTTAGTTGTCTTGCCCGCCCGCCCGGTTCAGAATTTTTTTCAAAGACATGAACCTCATGACCTTCGGCGGATAAGTAAGTTGCAGCACTTAATCCTGAAAATCCTGAACCTATGACTATGATTTTGGCCATTACTTTATTGCTTTTTGCATTATGTCTTTATTTAAACCAAGAACATCTTCAATATCATCAGTAGATTGAAGATATACAACATTTTCAGGGAATTTTATACTTGAAATTAATCTATGATTACCGGCTAAATATATTTTTTTTCCAAAAAATGAAGCATTTATTTTTTCAATATCCTTTTCTATACGTTCTGGATAATCAAAATGAATTAAGAACATTAAGAGGTTATCCGGCAGAGTATCTTCCAATGTTGACTTTAAGGAAATCAAAGGCACATTACTTCCAAGGTAAATTACTCTACGACCTGAAAGTCTGATTAGTAGACTGGCGTATAAGAGTGGGAGTTCATGAAAATCATTTTCAGGTAATAAAAGCAACCAGGATTCCTTTGAAAGATCGGGTAAGGGCAAACTGTCTATGGCTGATGATATTTTCTGATGAAACAAATTGCAGATGAAATGTTCATTTGCAGCTGGCATAACATCGGTGGCCCACATCAACCCTATTCTTTTCATTACGGGATGGATTACTTTTTTGTAGGTATCCTTCAAACCATAAACTGAAATACTAAGGGAGAAAATATGCTCAAAATGAACACTATCAAAGGCCATACCTGCAGCAATTATCTGGTTTATAAAATAATCTGCGCTATCGCCATCGAAAGATGAATCTGGATCAAGAATTAAAGAATTCAATTTTTCATCAGTCATTGCGCACAACTGAGAAACTTTAAAACCCTTTTCCATTAAACTAACAATATTTAAGAGTCGCCTTAACTGTTTACCATCATAATATCTTGTGTTTCCCTCAGACCGTATGGGCTCAAGAGCATTGTATCTTTGCTCCCATATTCTAATCGTGTGAGGCTTGATCCCTGAAAATTGGGATAATTGAGATATTGAAAATACATTCATTGTTTAAATTTATGAAATAAAATTTAAACATAAATGTATTTCATAGTAATATTACAGTACAATGTTAATAAAAAGAAAGGGAAATGCCTGTTTATTTTACCTTTTTCCAATATTCCTCTACAAGCATCCCGTTTGGCAGAACGCCCTTGATTGTGAGTTTATCCTTATCAATTACAAATTTATAGGCAATTGTTACATCAGTATTTTGAGATGGACGACTACTGTATTTACTTGTGATCAAGAGCGTATCGCCTTTGATTTCATAAATTCCGGAATTGTATAAGTTTGGTGGGTTATTACCTTCCAAGAGGTATGCTTCATAATCATCATGAGTATAGATCCGCTGCATTTGAAATTCAGTTGAAGCGTATTGAACCTTGCCGTTATAAACTCCACCGTTATATTGCCAGGTTCCCTTCAATGGCCCCTTACTACATGATGAAATGACAACCAGAATCAATAAAAGAAGTGAAAAATAATGGGCTTGTTTCATCATTTATTAATTATCAAGGAATCCAGTGGATACCCTTTCTTAGTAGTTTCAATGTATTTTCTTCCTCAGAACCTGAATTTGCTCTAAAATCATAAACCCAGTTTGCCTGAGGTGGCAGACTCATCAAGATTGACTCTATTCTTCCATTAGTCTCCAGACCAAATTTAGTGCCGGCATCATAAACCAGATTAAACTCGACGTACCTGCTTCTGCGTTGGAATTGCCATGCTTTATGCTCATCGGTAAAAGATTTATTTCTGTTTCGATCAATCAATTCAGTATATACAGGTAAGAAAGTTCTTCCAACTGCCTTAGAAAACTCGAAAATTTCTAACCATTCAAGGCTGGTGGAGGATGGACTTAATCGATCGTAAAAAATTCCGCCTATACCTCTGGTTTCGTCCCGGTGTTTTATAAAAAAATAGTCATCGGCCCATTTTTTAAATTTACCATAAAAGTCAGCATGAAAATTATCGCACGTTTTCTTTAACGCGGAATGAAAAAACCTTGCATCGTCTTCAATTACATAATGAGGTGTTAAATCAATTCCACCTCCAAACCATCTTAAACCTTTGTTCATTTCGAAATACCGGATATTCATGTGAATAATCGGTACCCAGGGATGATTGGGATGAATAACAATAGATACGCCAGTAGCAAAAAAATCATCCTCAGTTACCTGAAAAGCTTTTTTAATGTTTTCAGGTAATTTGCCATATACTGCCGAAAAATTAACTCCACCCTTCTCAATTATGTTTCCACTTTGAAGAATTCGGGTACGACCACCACCTCCTCCGGCTCTTTGCCATAATTCTTCTTCAAATTTCGCCGAGCCATCTGCAATTTCGAGTCCGGCACATATTTCATCCTGAATTAGCTTGTAGGCATCTGCTATTTCCTCTTTTATAATCATCCTCAAAAATGATATTTTTTTAATTAGATCGAGAAGTATTTGTCAACAAGAAATTAATGGTTTCAGTTGATTTCGAGATAATCCAGATCCTTACCAAAGGTTTCTTTCAACTGATATAATGCGAATAATGCAATAGCCAATGATAAAAATCCTACCAGCAAGGCGCTATTGATAATACCAAAACCACCCTTTAGAGCTGTAAAAGAAAGGGTTGCCAATACCAATGATCCTCTTACAAAATTTGGCACAGTTGTGGTGACGGTAGCCCTTAGATTTGTGCCGAATTGCTCCGATGCGATGGTGACAAAGGTTGCCCAATAACCTGATGAAAAGCCCAAGAATAAAACAAGCCAAATAAATTGCTGGGAATTCATACCTACTGCATTGAGATAAACGACGATGCTGACTCCTGTTAATAATAAAAACACCAACATTACCTTTTTCCTTGATCGCCAAATCTGGCTCAAGAATCCGGCTACAATGTCTCCAATAGCGATACCAATATAACAGTACATAATTCCTGTTCCGGCGGAAAGTGGTTCTGTAGCCTGTAGTTCCTTACCGAATTCGGGCGAAAAGGTAACCAGTACCCCTACCACAAACCACAGTGGAATTCCAATTAGTATACAGCTCAAGTATTTTTTAAATCTCTTGCCATCAGTGAAAAGCATAAAAATATTACCTCTACTTACCCCATCATTCTTTAAATTTTTAAACATTCCGGACTCTGCCAAACCTACACGCATGCCAAGCAATAATAATCCCATTATACCACCAATAATATAGGATGTTTCCCAAGCATAATTTTCTCCAATTATTGCAGCAGCAACTGCCCCCATAAGTCCTACCCCTGCTACAATCATCGTACCATAACCCCGGTTTTCTTTACTCATGGTTTCAGTAACCAGTGTAATTCCTGCACCCAGCTCCCCTGCAAGTCCGATTCCGGCAATAAACCTGATGACTGCATATTGTTCTACCGTTGTTATGAAACCATTGGCAAGGTTTGCAGCAGAATACAATAAAATAGAGCCAAAAAGAACACTTAATCGTCCCTTTTTATCCCCAAGAACACCCCAAAGAATTCCACCAACCAGCATTCCGAACATTTGGCTATTTATCAACATGGTGCCAACATCCAGTAGGTCGCTTTCCGGAACACCCAAACCTTTCAAACTTTTAATACGAATAACTGAAAAAAGTATTAAATCATATATGTCCACAAAGTAGCCTAAAGCAGCTAATATGATAATTAATTTAACATTTTTCTTATTTAGAGCATCCTGATCCATATCCTATAATTTGAGCCACAATCTACAAACAAAATTGAAAAACCAAAATATGAACTTATTTGATTGCAGTCGATATTTTTAATTATCAAGTCAATTTGCGGATATTTGCAGAAATGATCGTATCAGAAAACACCCTTAAATGGGCAATGCGTTTTTATCCTCCACTATTTTTCCAAAGAATTTGGGTGATTAAGTTTGATAATGGATTTAGAGGCGTACATGTTAAGATTTCCAAAAGCTTATTGAATATGAACTACAATCGTACCATTTTTGGAGGTACAATATTCAGTGCCTCAGATCCATTTTATGCATTGCTTTTTGATCAGATTTTAAAACGACGAGGCTTAAAATGTAGGGTTTGGTTAAAAAGTGCAGAGATTCGTTATCTGAAACCGGGTTCAACCAATCTGTTTTTTACAATTTCATTAAGTGATGAACAAATTAAAGAGGCTGAAATAGCCATAAAAGATGAGGGTAAATTTGTAAAAGCTTATCCGATTAATATATTTAATTCTGAGGGTGTCCTTTGTGCAACTGTGATCAATGAAGTATATATCCGAAACCTGTTTTCAGGAGAAAAACAAACCATTGCCTATTAAAGATGATCCATCATGAATATCAGAAGACTTATTTTGGAAGGTGAGAGCGTAACACAGGATTTCAAAAAAAAGATAACGAGCTGTGAAAAAATCGCTAAAACAATGGTTTCATTTGCTAATAACAAAGGAGGAAAACTTCTCATTGGTGTATCAGATGATGGGACAATTAGTGGGGTTAAGTCCGAAGATGAGGAAAAATATATGATTACTAAGGCTGCTCATTTTTACTGTAAACCTGCACTTGAACCTGAATTTGAGGAAATTTACGTAGATGACAAGACAGTACTTGTCGTAGAAATTAAAAAGAGTGTGACTAAGCCCCACTCTGCATTGGGAGAAGATAAAAAATGGTGGGTATATATCCGTGTCAAGGATAAAAGTGTTTTAGCAAGTAAAATCGTAATTGACGTTTTAAAACGTGAAAATAATGAACATGGCGTTTTACTCGAATATTCAAGCAAAGAAAAAGCACTTCTGGAATATTTGGATGAACATGAACGAATTACTTCCCGGGAATATAGTCAATTGCTGAACCTTTCAAGACGAAGAACCCATCGTATTTTAGTAAATTTAGTACTATCAGGAGTAATCAGACTACATACAACTGAAAAAGAAGAGTACTATACTGCCTCTTGATATAAAAATTGATAAAATATTGTATTATAATTATTTATCCTCCTATTGAAACATATTTACCATAAATATAAGGCACATTATAAGAGTAATTTAACCCTGGCTATTCCGGTCGTTATCTCACAGTTAGGGCACACATTGGTTCATACAGCGGATAGTATTATTGTGGGTCATTTTGCAGGAACAATTCCCTTAGCTGCGGTCTCCCTAGTCAATAGTATTTTTATAATTGCTCTGGTCATTGGTTTAGGTATTTCATATGGCCTTACCCCTTTGATTGCTCAGGAGAGCGGAAAAAATAATAAAACGGAATGTGGAAAACTTCTCGCTAATAGCCTCTTAATCAATGCCATAATCGGGATAATTCTATACTTAATGATATTTTATGGCTCTCTGTTATTTATTGAAAATATGGACCAAGATCCAGCAGTAGTAACAGAGGCCAAACCCTATCTCGGTTTGCTGGGTTTCTCCATCATCCCATTAATGATTTTTATGACATTCAAGCAATTTGCTGAGGGACTTGGATTCACTAAACAGGCAATGATGATTTCTCTGTGGGGAAATTTATTCAATGTTTGTTTGGGACTAATTTTTGTTAAAGGTTTATTCGGAATAGCTCCAATGGGTGTCAGCGGGGTGGGTTGGAGCACTTTAATTGATCGTTTCATTATGGCCTTTGTTATGGGTATTTATATTTTAAAATCTGCCTATTTCAAGGATTATGTAAAAGGGTTTAACTATTATTCGATTGACAAGTTAAGATTTGTGAAAATCCTCAAAATTGGAGCGCCGGTTGCCCTTCAATACACCTTTGAAGTAACCGCATTTAGTGCTTCCGCACTTTTGATAGGCAGTATCGGGGCGGTTGAACAAGCTGCACATTTAGTGGCAATTAATTTGTCAGCTATAACTTATATGATGGCGAGTGGGATAGCTTCTGCCGCAACCATTAAAACCGGGAATAACTATGGCAAGGAAGATTTTATGAATTTAAGGCTTTCGGCCATATCAAGTTTCCATATAGTATTAATTTTCATGTCTTTTTGCGCCTTATTATTTGCAGTCCTCAATAATTATTTACCCTGGATCTATACTTCTGATGTATCCGTTATCAATATTGCTGCACAACTTCTGATCATTGCTGCGTTTTTTCAATTATTTGATGGAACTCAAATAGTAGGTTTAGGAATATTAAGAGGTATTGGTGACGTAAACATACCTACTTTGATCACCTTTGTGGCATATTGGCTCATTGGAATACCTTCGGGATATTATCTAGGTATAGTGCTGGGCTTGGGAGCAAATGGAATTTGGTATGGATTGACTTTAGGATTACTGGTTTCGGCAACTTTACTTTTTTCTAGATTCCACTATTTTTCTAAAACGCTGGTAAGGCAAACTCAATGATAATTGAGACCATCGCCAAGCTGATTTTATAAAAATTATATGATTTCAAATTTTCTCATCGCATAATTCTCATAAAAACCTGATATTCTTGTATCAGTTCAGATTATCATTTCTGATTTCAATAAATTTATAAGGATAACCTGTTCCTGTTCTTGAAATTAAAATAATATATATTATTGTAAATCAATACTTTAAATTACTTTATATTTAGTAAATATTTATAATCAATCAAAAGTAAAGATCATAAGCAATCCTATAAGTATTACAGTGAGCCTCAATGATATCTGAAATTTTAGGTGAATATCCGCCCCCCATACTAATTTGTACCGGTATTTTCAGATTTCGACATTGCTCTAAAACGATGAAATCTCTTTCTTTACATCCGGATATCGTAAGATTAAGCTTACCCAATTTATCAGTTTCTAAAACATCCACTCCTGCCAAATAGAATATAAAATTGGGCTCAAAAGATTCAAGTATAAAATTTAGGTTTTTTTTAAGCAATGAAAGGTACTCCATGTCACCTGTTCCATCATTTAAACCAATATCCAGGTCTGACTGTTCTTTTCTAAATGGAAAGTTCTTCTCTCCGTGCATCGAAAAAGTAAAAACTCTCTGATCATCCCTAAATATCTCTGCTGTGCCATTCCCCTGATGAACATCCAGATCAATTATTAAAATACGATTAGCTAAATTATTGTATAATAAATAATTAGCTGATATCGCCTGATCATTTAATAAACAAAAACCTTCAGCCCAGTTGGAACCCGCATGATGCGTACCCCCGGCCACATTAAAGGCAATTCCATGATTTAAGGCATGAAGACCTCCAAGAACAGTACCCTGAGCAATTCTGCATTCCCGCTGAATTAACTCTGCTGATAGGGGAAAACCAGACCGACGTATTTCTGATTCACTCAGACTCAAATCTCTTAACCTTTCCCAATAACTTTTATTATGGGTCAGTAAAATCAGTTCTTCATCGATCATTTCAGGTGAAATAAGCGAGTGTTTAGTAATCAAACCTTCATGAATTAATTGTTCTGGGATGAGTTCATACTTTATCATCGGGAATCTGTGTGATTCTGGTAATGGATGAACATAAACAGGGTCGAAGGCTAGAAAAAGCAAAGTTTAGGCTATAAAGATGATAGTGACCTCAAATTTTGTTTTTTGAATATTCTGACAATTAAGCAGACTGAAATAAGCGCAGATGCAGTAAATGCCGCATAGATTACATCTTCATAGATAATGGGGTCCACTCCTTTACGTTTCAAAATGATACCATATAAGGCCCAAAGGACAACCAATCCGAATGGTATATTACTCCTCACAAAAACCATAAATAAGGTTAGAAGAGTGGCAAGAGCAATCAATATAATTACCCAATAACTTTCCGAAATTCCAAATCCATTCCAGCCTGTTGATTTTAACCAGGCACTAATATTCGCCAGAGTTGCAATACAAATCCATGCAAAATAAATACTCAATGGGTAGTGGGTGAAAATCATCGATTTGATCGAGCCCTCAGAAATAGAAGTTTGAGACTTAATATTGATTTTAATGAGTGTAAGCAATTGAATTAAGATTAATAAAACTGATACTAGCAAACGCTCATTGACCCAAGCAAGAAGCCAAAATCCGGTGGCTATATTGTTTACAAAAAAAAGCCATCCAATATGGTTTGTATCCTGATTGGTTTGATAGCTTGATTTTTTTACAAATGATTGGTAAAGATGAAAAATGGTGAATCCAAGCAGGGAAAGATAAATCAGCCCCCAAATAGCAAAAGTTAGTCCAGCCGGAGCGAAAACAGTATCATATTTTTCTGAAACCTGCCCTACATCCCCAACAGAAAATAATTTTAATTGTACCATGAAGGACATCAATAACTGAAATCCAAGAGCAATCAAATTTAGAATCGCTAATATTCTTGTTTTCATAAATATTTGACTAATGAATAACTTTAATTTATGCTAGCTCACAGATAAATAAACAAAGGATTAGAACCAATTATCAACCATAGTCAATCAGATTGATAATCTGGTTTAAATATATTGCATCAAATTCATCAAAACTATCTAATTCATTACTGTCAACATCTAGGACACCGATAACATTTCCATTTTTAAGGATTGGTAAAACAATTTCAGACTTTGATGCCGAATTACATGAAATGTGCCCTGGAAAAGCTTCAACATCAGGTACAATTAGGATCTTTTTCTGTTCCCAGGAGGAGCCACAAACTCCCCTGCCTGGTTTTATCCTAGTGCAAGCAACCGGTCCTTGAAACGGACCGAGAACAAGTTCTCCATTTTTCACTAAATAAAAACCAACCCAAAAGAAATTAAATTGTTCTTTTAGCGCAGCACAAACATTGGCCATATTAGCAATTTCATCATTTTCATCAGCAATTAAAGCGGAAATCTGGGGTAATAGCGACAGATATTGCTCTTTTTTATTACCAGAAACTATTTTTAAATCCTCAGCCATGGTGCAAAATTACTATTCATAAATTATTGTCCGGCATTTTCAAAATAAAAAACAGCCACTTGCAAATTTTAAATTCAAAAGATACTGGAACCGCTCTAATTCTCTAGTTTCCTACAACATGATTTATCTGGTTGTTTTTATATAAAAACCTAATAAGAATACATTTGGAAAAATTACATTTGAGGACTGAAATAGAAACCGTCAAGAGTCAATATGGTAGTCTCGCTAAGTATCGTACGTTACCGAACTTTATTCATTCCAATAGCCATTTTATCAATGGCAATTCACCGTATTCCACTATCCATAAACAAATCTTGTTCATTTTGGAAACTTATGGGTTGTGGCAAAAATGGGACCTTTGATCTGCACCCCGACTGGCATCAATGGGCATTACTGACAGTTTGGAATTCAGAAGAAGATTTTATAAAATTCAGTGAACACTCATTTATTGCCTGGTGGTGGAAAAAGTTTACCAAAGAACAATGGACACTTTTAGGTATTCCTTTGGCAAGTCATGGTCAATGGGATGGTCAAGACCCATTCAAAATGGTTAAATCCGCCGTTGATTGCCAGGGACCTGTAGCAGTTCTGACGAGGGCTACCATACGATTAAAGAAATTGAGACAATTCTGGGAAAATGTTGAACCTGTAGCCGAAATCATGTCCAAAGCCCCGGGTTACATCTGTTCTATTGGAATTGGTGAAGCTCCATTTTTCAGACAAGCTACTTTTTCAGTTTGGAAAAATATGGAAAGTATGAAAGCGTTTGCATACGGCTCGAGCGAACATGCTGAAGTCATCAGGAAAACCAGAAAGTTTGACTGGTATAGCGAGGAACTTTTTGCCAGATTTTGTTTACTTTCCAGTAAGGGAACTAACAAAGGAATTAATCCGCTTGAAGAAATTAAATAAATAGGTAAACACAAAACTATGAGAGTACTTGCTGAACTGCCTCACCCCGATTGTAAGATTACCCTATTTTCTATGAATCAAAAATATATCATCAAATTAGAGCGAGGTGCTTTTGAACAGATCTATAAGATATCAGAGCTAGACATCCCTGATGGGGTAAATGGAGTCTTTCAACTACTTGATTCGGAATTCATTAATTCAGCTGTCAAACGCTTCAATCAAATGAGGCTTGATTTTGATCAATCTTACAAAAGATATGACAGTAATATAACATAAATTACTGATATACAGTATTTTAATTGTAAAAACCAAATTATATTTTGTAAAAACAATAAATTTTAATCATTAAATTTTATTTTATATTAAATATAAATTGATATATATTAATTTAACTAACTGTTTTATAGTATTTTATAATATTTAACCAAATAAAATTTCATACCCTAAAAGTACCAAATTTATGGGAGGTTTGGCCAAAATTATATATTTCAATACATTTTAAAAGCTAAGATTTTTTTCTATTTTTGAAACATGAAAGACATCATCTCAACCCGATTTATAATACTAACATTAATGGTTATTTCAGCTGCGCTGACCAGGGCACTTCCCTACTTGATTCCACACATGTGGAACTTTACAGCTATAGGGGCTTTGGCAATATTTAGTGGGGCTCAATTCAGTGATAAACGGATGGCTTTCATCATACCCATAGCCGCGATGGCACTTTCTGATATTTTTATCGGAAACGGATTTAGCGTAGCAGTCTACACCGGATTTGCTGCAATGGTTGGATGCGGATTAATGATCAGAAATAAAATAAATACAACTAATGTAATTTTGGCATCTTTTATCAGTGCGTCAATTTTCTTTTTAATAACCAATTTTGCCTTCTTATACCCTGCTACCATGTATCCAAGAAATATTTCCGGAATTTTAACTTCTTATGCTGCAGGTCTTCCTTTTTTCAGGAATATGTTAATTGGTAATTTGGTATTTTCAACAGTATTGTTCGGTAGTTTCTATCTTTTATCAAAAAGATTCCCTATTCTCATTAAAATTTAGGTCTTGTTTTTAGTGATAATATAGATTAATGTTGAATTTATAATTTTGATTTTAAAACAATTCCCGATTCGTTTATACCAACCATTTACTTTCCTTAGTTTTTTTACAATAAATCTAAATGTATAAATCGAATTTCTTCTAAATCCTCTGAAGGTTTAAGTATCAATGAATTAGGTATTACTTCAGCTATTTCAAAGGAAATAGGCTTTTTGAAAATAGATCCTTCAAAACAGAAGGTATGGTATTCACCATTTTCTCCGAATGCATCAATTCCTTCAGGGATTAGACTAAAGAATTCTTTATTTAGCTTCTTCCCTAGCCAATCTGTACCCAGTTTGTTTTCCTGCACACAACAAATAATGGCTTGAAAAGAACCTTCATAGAATATTTTAACAAGCTTCTCTATAGTCAAGTCCCAAAGTGGAAAATACGTTCCAAAGCCGGCGCTCTCTGCTAATTTTTCTCGGTATGACCTGATATCTTGCAAAAATATATCACCGAAAACCAAAGTATCGGCTCCCATATGCTTTAATTGTGAACAAATCTCAAGGAAGGCCTCAGCATAGGAATTATGGTCAGTTTGGCCTTTTACCCACATTTTTAGATGGGGAAAACCAAGTTGCTTGGTTTGTCGGTTTAATAGCTTTTCAGAAATTTCATGCATAGAAATCCTATTTGAGTCACTATTTAATGTACTCAGCAGTGCAATAATTTCTACATTAGGATTTTGCTTAAGCAAATAAAGAGCCATTGCCGAATCTTTACCACCGCTCCAGAATAAAACTACTTTCATCTAAAACAACTACCGATAACAAAATTAGCGTTGAACCTGAATCTACCCAAGCGAATCATGTTCTACGATTTAGTGAATATCCAGCCTCAAACCTGCATTAAAGTTGATTCCTTTAGTTTGATAACCCGCAAGTTCCACATAATCCTCATTCAAGATGTTTTTAATATCAGTAAATAAGGTTAGTTTTTTTGATGCTTTATATTGAGCATAAACATCCAGTAAGTTAAAGGAGTCTAAATTGGCTTCCACGCTTTTAAAAGTTTTTCCATCAAAATATCTATCTCTGCGATTACCTGTAAATTTGTAAATTAGGTTTATACTAAAGGAATCATTGAGATCTATTCCTGCATTAAGACCTAATGAGTTTTTTGGTCTTCTAAAGAGGTTAAATGAAGAACCAAGAGGTGTAGTCACTTCCCCATCTACGTAAGCATAAAAAGCATTCAAGTTAAGCAGGGCAATAGGATTATAGCTAAACTCAAATTCGTAACCTTGGTCATTTTGTTTGTTTTGATTTATATAACCAAACCTACCACCGGCGGTAAGTTGGCCAAAGTCAATTACATGCTCAATATCCCTTTTGAAATAGGCCAGCGATAGGTTAAACTTTGAGCTCAAATTGAGATCAAAACCGGCTTCATAGGTACGTGAGGTCTCAGGATTTAGAGCTAAATTTCCAAATTCAGAAAATAATTGATAAAGGGATGGCACTCTGTAGGCAGATGAAAGATTAGCAAAAAACTTATATCGGCCCTTGATTAAGTAGGATGGATTAATTGTATAGGTAAAATTGTTACCATATTCACTGTGATTATTCCATCTTCCACCAATTTCAGCCTGAAAACCTTTATTTGATCTAAGAAAAAAAGAACTAAAGAGACTTGTGATGTGATTACCCGCAAAAAGTCTGGCGCTAAAAGGGTTTTGTTGATCGGTTCTTAAACTTCTATAGGATACTCCACTTGCCAAATCCAGAAATTTATTAAATGTATAATTCAGATTGCTTTCAACATGGGTTATATTTCCTGAGTTGTTTGTCAGGGAACCTTGGTTATTATATTTATTTCTTATGTTATTTTGACTGAGGTTAAAATTGAGGCCAATTTTGTTCAAATTTAGTATACCTCCAACACCCGCCAGAATTGAAGTTTTACCGTAATCGTAATCTTTTGCATCTGCAAATGCCCCATTATCCAGTTGGGCGGCATTATTATTAGCCTGAAAATTAGCTCTGAGGCGAAATTTATTGTTGATTTGCTGCCCCAGGTTAAATATCATTGATTTTTGATGAAATCCATCTTGATCAAAGTTTAATTCTCCATTCGTAGGCTTTGCGGATGAGAAACCATCTGAATCCAGGTTTGTTGCGCTGAATGTCAAGGATGTATTTTCAATTTGGCCATTTAGGCCCAAAACTTGCTTATAGGTACCAAAACTACCTCCTGTAGCCAGCAGATTCGAGGTTAATGTTCCCTGTCCTTTTCTGGTGATGATATTAATTACGCCTGCTACAGCGTCAGAACCATATAATGTTGAGTTTCCTCCTTTTAAAATTTCTATTCGCTCAATATTTTCAATCCCAATGGCAGAAATGTTAAATTCCCCGGAGATTTCTGACGCATCATTTACGGGAATTCCATCCATGAGTATCAAAGTATTTCCTGGAATTGCACCACGCAGGTAAACCGCTTTTACGTCAACCAGATTACCGCCATTTCCACCTATAGTTAAGCCGGCTACATTGTTTAATAATTCGGGTAAAGTTCTACCCTGACTTTTGGAAATGGTCTCAGCGGTAATCACTCGAACCACCTTACCAATCTCCGATAATTTTTTTGGCGAACGACTGGCGACTACCACCACTTCATCAAGATTGGTCACAGGTCTTTCCTGTGCCACGATGTTGCTGTTTAGCAACATCAATTGGGTAAGTCCTAAACCTACGCCAATAGAAATTTTTTTTGTTTTCATTTTGTTGTGAGTTTTTGTCCCACAGCAAACAGACAATGAAGGAATACAAGAAATTGAGATGTTTTAAAAAACACTCCTCTCCAAGCTTCAATCCCCGAAAGCTATGAATTATGATGCAGAGGCAGGTCTTCTGACTTACTCCCGGTTATCCAGCCTTCCCATTCGTATTGGACGAAAAGTGACTGATTATGGATACCGTTATGGAGAACACAGCAGCGGGACTGTCCGGGATTCTAACCCGATTCCCTTTTAATTTCGATTTTTATTTCGAAAACCTTAAGCAAGTCAAAATTAACATTAGCACTGCATAGTCCAAAGAAAACTTATCAACATATCAGGAAAATTAAACAGCTATTAGGGGTTGGTAACCATCCTATTAGCGTGGAACTTGCTTGCTTCAATTAGGTGAATAGTGATTTGAATCTGAAATAATCGGCATTCAAGCTTCTTTTTATCTCATCTTTCAGTCGTTTTACTCATTAATTATACTTAGGATAAACCGAAAAGTGGATTTTCAAATTAACCTCAGTTCGATATTAGAAATTATCCTTTTTGATGGATCTCATGCTGCTCCGGGCGCCTATGATTTGATTTTAGAAAGCAATACCTGCGTGTTATCGCTTCGTGCAGTCCTTTCCTCCGGAGTATTTCCGGCATGAAATGGTACCTTATCTCAAATTCTCCATCGCCGGAAGATACGTCCTTCGGCAAGGTTTAGTTTACCTAAAGCTGTTTTTCATCGGCACGGGCAGTCTGGTAATAGAAGCAAAGACCTTGCTAAGCAAACCCGGGTGGCAACTCTATTTTTTTGCCTTACTGAACATTCGGATAAGGATTCCATTTCCTGCAAAAAAATAGGCCAGAACACGGGGCAGACTGAGAAAAATAATCAGGTCCAGGCAAGATCTTACATCAATCTCATCTAAATTAGATTGTTTATATCGAACTCAGGTTAAATTAATACTATAATCTCAGCAAGGGTTAATAAAAAGAAAGTCGGCAGGTTTTTTACTAATTAACAACAAGTCATAAACACCCCAGAAAAATTACTCCATAGTAAAATTAATAAGGGTTCTATTATATTTGTTTAATCCGGCTTGAATAAGCAGCGAATAAATTTTGGCATGGATTCTGAAATTTTTCAGATTTAGCTGATCTGAATAATTATCTTGATTAAAACATTGTAGTCAAGAACCAATCTGAGATCACTATTATGAAGGAATTACCAATTACCGTAAAACGATCAATAGAATTAATGGGCATTTGTCTGTTAGCATTAATTATGTCTTATGGTCAGCAGATTATCATGCCGGTTATTCTAGCCTTTTTTCTGAGTATAGTCCTTCTCCCAATTTACCGGTTTCTGCGGTCAGTAAGAACTCCTGAATTTTTTGCTATCCTTTTACCCATTTTATTTGGTGCCTTTCTAATTTCATTGGTGATATGGTTTTTCACCGCACAAATCAATAGCCTGTTGATAGAGTTTCCGCAAATCAAGAAGAACGTTTCGATACATTTAGCTGATTTAAGTACTTGGATAAATAAAAAAACAGACTTTTCAACTAGCGAACAGTTAAAATTTATTAACGATCAAAGCATAAAAATTTTAGGAAATGCAGGTGTAATACTTGGAGGTGCGGCTAATTCCATTACTTCTTTACTAATTTATGTTGGACTGGTACCCATTTATATTTATCTGTTTTTATCTTATAAATCTCTGCTTTTAAGATTTGTTTTTGTTTGGTTTGATAAATCCGAACATAAAAAAGTAATGGGGGTAATGAAAGAGAGCGAAGTAATAATCAAAGGTTATTTAATCGGTTTGGTTATTCAAATCACTTATATCATTATTCTTCTAGGTGGATTACTATTTCTTTTTGGTATTAAACATGCCCTTTTAATCGGCGTAATATTCGCAATTTTAAATCTGATACCTTATATCGGAGCATTAATTGGCAACATCATAGGTGTACTACTAACTTTAACCAGTTCTCAAGAAATATTACCTGTATTTATAGTTTTAGGAGTTATTGCTGCTGTTCAGTTTCTTGATAATAACATCCTAATGCCACGAATCGTTGGTTCAAAAGTTAGAATTAATGCTTTTGCTGCAATTATTGGGGTTTTTATTGCAGGAAGTTTGGATGGTCTAACCGGTATGTTCCTGGCACTACCTGTAATCGCTGTATTTAAAGTAATTTTTGATCGTTCCGAAACCTTTAAACCCTGGGGAATTCTGCTTGGCGATGAGGTACCTGAAAAAAAAGCAATCAAATTACCTAAGTTGGTAGCCCGGAAAAAGTAGGCTAAAACAATGTTTTAATTGATAATAAAATCATCAATCATATAGGTTCGTTCTGATAATGCTCTTCAATACCTAAGCCAAAAAGAGCAAAATCATATTTTACCGGATCCAGAGGATCAAATTGGCGAAGGTTTTCGGTCAGTTCAGTGGCGGTTTGCCAATCCACCTGCTTTCGTTTGATGAGTTTTAACTTTCTGGCCACACGTTCAACATGGAGATCAGTCGGACAAATCAAATCGGAAGCTTTTATAGTATCCCAAATTCCGAAATCTACAACACCATTATTGCCACGTACCGTGCATCTTAAAATATTTTTAGTTGCTAATGAAGGTTTATTAGGATATGTAATTAAACTTATTTTCTTAAATAAATGAAAATTTAGAAAGGGAAGCTCTTCTAGCTTCGGTAAATGAAAATCGCTT
>Ga0194133_10004488_pt1 | contig 18636 bp, 21 predicted proteins | sample TA2KigOf40mmetaG_FD_155448 | JGI IMG/M metagenome (GOLD analysis project Ga0194133, IMG submission 155448) | Freshwater microbial communities from Lake Tanganyika, Tanzania - TA2015055 Kigoma Offshore 40m | ecosystem: Environmental > Aquatic > Freshwater > Lake | place: Tanzania: Lake... | reverse complement strand
ATGTTTCAAGTGTATTGGTTTCAAATAGATGAATAAATTATATTTAATAATAATTTCCTTATTCACTGTCAAGAGAGGTTGCGTTGTCTGCAAAAAGCCGCCGTCTTTTAGGTCTCTGTGGCTCAGAAAATAGATTTCCGTGGATCGGACATATTTGTGCGTTGTTGTTTTGAGGTTGATCAAAACGATGCGACGCTATTAATTTGGGGTTTGTGAAACACACACTTCCACCTTTTGGGTTAATCTTTTCAGAGTGTCGCTCACTTTCAAGATTTAGTTCTATTGAGGCTCTTATCAATTCTCAAAATGTCTCGCGTTTACGTTGGAGGCTTGAGCTCAAGAGCTCGCGAGAGGGACGTAGAGAAGCTGGTCAGAAAATTTGGAAGAGTCAAAGAAATCTCTATGAAGAATGGATTTTGCTTCATCGACTTTGATGATTACAGGTTAGTGAGCTTGATAGAGCATTAGCATTAAAAGAGGCCCTCAACTTGTTTTGTAATTTCAGAGATGCCGAGGACTGCATCTACGACTTGAATGGCATGGACTTCATGGGTGATCGGTGAGAATGACTTTGTCATGAAAGTGAAAACAGTTTAAACTGTGATAATTTTCTCCCAACAGAATCACCGTTGAAATGGCAAAGGGTACACCGCATGGTCGCGACCGTGATCGATGGGGTTCTAATAGGCGTAGTAGGAGCAGGAGCCCAAGGTAAAAAAAATATTAAGTTTATTCCTTTTACACAAGCTATTTAAACTTTCAATATACTATTCATAGACGAGATCGTCCCAAGCCAATTTGGATGGATAAGTATGGACCTCCCACAAGAACAGACTACCGCGTCATTGTTGACAATTTGTCAAGCCGCGTGAGCTGGCAGGTAATGTGACACGATAATGATTTATTGAGAATTAATTTAACCGAAGAAAGCTTTGTGAAGTAAGTGGTCCTATCTACTTAATAGTATGTTTTAGCTTATTACTGCATTGCCCTTCCTTGATCCCTCTAAGCATTTTTTCACGGTAGAGAGAGACTTTTATGATTACAATGAACCATTTTAAAACACTGTGACAAATATCTTCGCAAACTATAGATCTCTTTTTCACTAAATTTTACACCACCAAACTTTTGAAATTGTTTTGCTCGAGTGGCTCTTTTCCTTGTTGCTTTCAAATTTCGGGAACTGGATCTAGTTGTTGTTCACTCATCAACATTTATTTGTATATCCTTTTTTACAAGTTGAGGCAACAAAACAAAAGAAATGAGATGAGTCTGTCTAACCACTACTTCTACTTCCAAATAACTGGTCTCAAGTCAACCAAAGATTGAGAGGCAAAATGGCGAGACCTCCACAATGATGAAGTGTTTAGCTGACAAACTACCGAAGTAGAATAAACTGATGCATATTTCAAAAAAATGGAATGGTTGATACAAAAGTACAAAGCAAGCCCCTACAACCGATGCCAAAAATTTCAAGTGCGGTCAGACCCACTAGGTTGAGATGAGATGCAAAATCTAATCACTGTTCTTTCTTTTGTCGCCACACTTGAAAGGTAAAACGACCTACCGGCAAGGAAATGGGCTGGGAAATCAGTAATTCGGTGAAATTGTTTCTGATTTCCATTCAATTTTTTCACTTTTAAACTCTCAGAACCTGAAAGATATAATATAAGCTCTTTGTCGGTATGGTTCGTTTGATTTATAGATTTATAAAAATTATAAGTTTTTCTGGCTTGGTTGTCATATTTATTGAACAGTTTCACTGATCATATTCTGACAAATTTATTTTTTGTTTCATCGAAGGATCTGAAAGACTTAATGAGGCAAGCCGGTGTGGTGACTTATGCCGATGCACATCGCAACAAGACTAATGTTGGTGTCGTGGAATTCCAGTCATCCAGAGTAAGTTAACAGCATCAATTCAATATTATAGCCAACTCTCATCTTTAGCACTCATTCTAGGACATGAGAGCAGCCATTGAGAAATTCGATGACTATGAACTAAACGGTCGTAGACTTAAAGTCACCGAGGATAGATCTAAGAAGAAGTAAGAAATTGATTATCTCTATGCTTCGTCAAAATATCAAAGTTTATTTTCAATTAGGAGCCGCTCCCGCACTCGTTCGAAGACCCGAAGCAGGAGCAGGTCCATCAAAAGATCCAGAACCAGGTTGTGCCTATTTCATAGACAATCTTGTCCATTTGATAATTTTCAAACTTTCTTTCCACTAGATCACCATCAGCATCACCAAAGAAGAGAGGAAGAGATTCAAGGTAGATCTTTGAGAATGAATTTTTGAAATCCACAGTCAAATTGAAATTATTTTCTTAACAGGAGCCGCTCTCGCTCTGCTGAGTCTAACCGTCGATCGCGCTCAGCATCCAGGTCTAACTCGCGCTCAAGATCGAGAGACTAAATATCTTTTGTCTGACAGCAACTCAAGAATACACAACCCCATTTTTTTGTTTGTTTCCTTAACAAATATCGGTATACTATAGTGTAAAACCCACAATGGACTTTTCAAAACCAGCATTTCGTCTAGTTTCAGTCCAAGAGCACCCACTTTCTGTTTGTAATTGTGTTTCGAGATTAACTTGGATTTTTTGGCAAGTATTCCTAACGTAGTTTTAATTCTTAAACTGTTTTCTTGAGTGTTCTCCGATTCAATATAAAGATTAAAGTAACGAATCATTTTATTCTTTCAAGATGAAGACTTTTAGTGACAGAATTTAAGATGCAAGCTCTCTGCTTCTATGAGTTGTGCTGCTAACATTTTGCTTGGGATTTGATGAAGGAACATTAGGTAGTGTTGAATTGAGATCACCATAGCTCTAAAAAAATTAAAGACATTTACGTTATGAATTATCCTTTGAGAATTGTAATTAAAATCAACTTCGAATCCAAGCTCTTCACTCTCCAATGCTTTCAGCTCAGCCTCCTGTAAAACACAAAAATGTAATGAGAATAAGCCCTTGGTAGTGCTTTCGGGGTCTGCCTCAGGTTACCAGGTCATCTTCATCAAACTCTGGTCCAAAAGCATCAGGAGACGAAATAGCCTCAGCTATTTCCCTTTAAAATCAAACAATCTCTAATTAATTGAAATATTTCGACGTACTTTTTATAACTTTTAACCTAGAAAATTCTTGTTGCTCTTTGATTTCATTGATCATTTCTTCAACCTTTAAAGAAAGTATTTAGTAAGATAGTTTCAAGACTTATTTAGGTTTAATACTTGATTGATGTCTAGGTTATTGTTGTTTCTCCTTAGTGCCTTGGCTGCAACGTCCATGTTGTAAAAGACGGTGGTATTGATGGCAGAACTTTCCAAAGTCTCCCTTTGTTGTTCCAAGGTTGTTAAAGTACCATCTATCTATAATTAAATCCTCCTCAATTTTTTTTATACCCACCGCCCCCGGCCGACGCCTATGGCCGAGGGTAAGGATATCCGCTTGTGCAGATGTACCCGGTGGAAGGGAGTGTGAGGGGTGTCGACCGAGGTTCCCCGACATCAGGGAAGGTGGCCATTGTTCGCCGAGTCAACCCCGGCTGTGTAACGTGTGACTTCACATTTGGGTAGGGATGGACAGAATCAGCATCGGGCAACTAACGGCTGTTGACTAGGCATCAGCCGTTTGCCCAACGGGGCTTAACCCGGACGGCCTTTCGGGGGTCCAGACGCCCCGATTTGGGTGCCCTATCTGATTTGTCGAACCTTTCTTGGTTGACATTTTCAGCTACCTTACCTGTTGAAGTTGCTGTTCATAACGTTTCTTTCTTTTCAGAGCTTGAAGTGCAACTCGCTTATTGGTTTTTCCATTCTTCTTTGCAATTAATAATTCCTTTTATTTGGAATCACAAAATTCAAAATTAGTTATCCTCTAAAAAACTTTTCATGTTTTCTTTTACTTGCTGAACTTTGCTCTCCAAAAATTCTTGCTTTTTCGTGAGTATTTCTTCACTATCCTTGAGTTTTAAAATAGCTTCACTTGTCTGTGAAGTTGAAGAAGTGGAACCCTTTTGAGCTTTTTTACTAAAGCCAAATCTTTTGGAAAAAAAACTCATAGTTGAGATCTTTTTGAGAATATCAATGCTCTTTTTTTTCCTTTCTCTTATCAATTAAGGCATGTCAAAAATGATACCTGAATGTTTATATACACAGATTTGTGAAATTTTGAAAAAAAACACATTTTCATTTTATTTTCCATTAATTATGAAAATGATTCTAAAGATTAATCAATTTTTTGATAGATTGAAATAATCTTAAATTAAAGTAATAAAAATCAAAAAAATTTAAATTCATCAAAATGTAATTTCAAGCAATAAGATATGAATTCTGTTTTATTTTACAATTTCAAAATGTTTGGTATAATGAATGAGTCACTTTCCAGTTCCTTTGAGTTGGTGAATTCAATTAGATAAGGGGAGGGTGATAAGAAACAAAGCTAATTATTAATCAAACTGGGTGATTTTTTAGGCTTATTTGTGTTTTAATCAACTATTATCAAAAAAATGAACCTAAACCAGTTAAAAATGTTGATGATAATTTAATCCAAGCCAGTGTTTTTGGTCCCTAACCTTGATTCCTGACCTTATGATCCTGGACAATCATGCAACCCAATATGAGACAAAAGAGGATAAGAATTCTACATTGGGATTCGAGTGTTAGAAAAAATTATCTGAATATTATGGAAGGTCAGAGTGGATGACCCTCAGGCTCTGGGTCAGGGTCAAAAAAAGTTATTAGTCAAGCAAAAAATATTGGGTGAATTAACTGACCCTGATTCCTTAAAATTTACTATACCCTGACCCTGAGATACAGAAGTCAGGTCAAGGGTCTTTCAGTTATTATTCTGCTAGCTGGGCTGACTAGTCAACCCAGACACCCCAGGCTAAGCTAGGTTTGGTCAGGATTGCTTAGCTAGTAAATGGTATGGTCAAGTTAGCTTAGCCAATAAAATGTTTTTAGGTTATAGTTTTAGATTATGCTTGGTTAAAGGTTAGGATAAAAAGGGATTATTTAATTGAATAGTTGTTTTTGGCTTGAATTCTCTTGAAATTTAGGTGAAGCGAAGTTAGAAGTGGATCCTGATCTTCCTGTTCTTGATCAGAAAGGTATTTCTTTTGGTTGGTGTAGGGGGATCTGTGTATGCAACAGCATCAACAAACCAAGCCACTTAGCCTCTAACAAAGATGGTGATCTCACCAAGCATCATGGCACGTCGCCTCCCCTCCAATCTCACACCCAAGGGCAGGTCTGTGGGGTTGAATCAAAACATTAAACACAACCTGCCATTGACTATAGGACGAGTTGGGCAGCTGCTCTGTGGTGTAGCCATCGAGGCGTCCGGAGGGGGGCAGTCAAGAAGCTCAGCCCATAGACATTAATTATATATGTAGACTGCGCCTCCTTGCCTACCCTGCAGTAAAGGTTTGCAACGTAGTGATTTTGGGTTTACCAACGGACGAATCTGTGCGGCTCAGGTGGGGTCAGCTGTTGGTAAACCTATACATAAACCCAAAATTGATTCTAATGACCCTTTCACCCTCTATACATCCGATCTCTATGGCTCAGCCCTGTGGTGCTCTGAACACAAACTTAGTCATGCACAAAGTATTTGCCCAACGCATTTTCTGGGGCAGCACTTAAACAGGGAATACAAACTCCTACTCAACCTCCTTCACCCCCTCTCCTCTACACACAAGACAGGCTCCACTGCACATATTCCACGGTGTGTGAACATGTGGCCTCTGAGAAACTTTCCCAAAAAATCCCCTTTCACTGATGGTGAAGTTGGCAACAAGCGGACAACCTGTGCCCGAGCCTGGGGAAACCTGAGGTGGGTCTTTTAGTTGTCAATATTTGAACTCAACAAAGATTTAAGAATGTAAACAAGCTTAATAAAGTTGGAAAGTTCCTCTTCTGCTTTCGACCAGTCAGCACGTGTTGGGGTCCTCTGAGAAAAAAATTGCAGGTTATTTTTCTTGGAAGAGGTTTGCCCTTCCTCTTTCAACAGGATAGCAAGTGCTGAGGACACACCTTTCCAAAAAACCAGACTTTTTGGAAAATACTCCATCACATTGTAGATAACATCTACTTTTGTGAGCTGGGCTATTAGCGGTAATACTCCAGTATTGACTCTGAGCTGTGGGCAGCAACTCCAGAAATAGACTCCTTAGCTGTGAATAACAAATTCGGCATAGACTTTTAAGCTGTGAACAACAAATTCAGCAAAGACTTAAGCTGTGAACAACAAACCTTTGATCAGCACATCCACTGGCGGCTTTTCAGTCCCATATCCTCCATCGCGTCGGAGCAAATACCTCTTAAAGTGAGTTTAACCAACCCCTACGTCAAGTGGGTTGACGAGTGAAAAAAAATAAAGTTGGAATTTTAAACTTATGGGGAAAATTTCAACCCTTGAAAAGTTTGAACTTTACCAAGGTTCTCTGATTTGAACACTTCAAACCACCATCAAATATCACGAATTGAACCATAGAGATCGGATACATAGAGGGAGAAAGGGTCATAAAAATCAATTTTTGGCTCATGTATAGGTTTAGCAACAGCTGACCCAGCTAGCCCGCACCAATTCAGCTGTTGCTAAACCCAAATTTACTATGGTGCAAATTTTTCCTGCAGCCTGGGCAGAAAGGCTCAGTCTACGGATGTAATGTCTATGAATTGAACTACAAACACAATTCAATATTCAAGATATACAATATATATACCCAAAGTAGTAAAATGATCAATTATAAATTGAGATTGGTGTTCAAACCAAGGTAAGCCCAAAACTTGATTAAGATAAAACTTTAAAAGAGTGCAAAGTCATGTTTATTTCAAAAAAAATTAAAAAAAACAAAACAGGGGGCATCCGGGATTGAACCGGAGACCTCTCGATCTGCAGTCGAATGCTCTACCACTGAGCTATACCCCCTCAGCAGTGTCATTGTGCAAAAAAGTAAAACCAATTTAAATAAAAGGGAAGAAATCGTTTCTTCAACTTTACTTCAAGGATTGTAAACACTAATTTCTAAATTAAGTTTCTTTTTTACTAAAGTATGCTTTTTAAAACTATGTAAAATTTATAAAATAATAGTTTTCCTCTCAAAATTAACTTTTTTCGTATCTATCAAATTTTTATTTTTATCAAAAAAAAATTTCATCATTTTTTAAACGCCTTCAAGTACTTTTTATGAAAAATAGTTCTATATATTAGACAATTGATCGAATATACTCAACCCTTTTTCGAGGTCATTCGAAAAGCTAGTTCTATTTATTACAGGTTTTTTTTCACGTGATTTTTCCAGTATCAAGTCAACAATAAGTGAACCATTAAGGAACACCTCAGATTTGATCAAGTATAAATTTCAAATTAATCTCTTTGCTAGTCATGTCTGGTGTTGTTCTTGCTCACGGGGGGGCTGGAGACATTCCGGATTCCAGGGTTGAGCCAAAGGTATGTAAGCAAAACACACTTATTGTCATTACTCTGATATAATTTGTATGTAGCTTGTTGGTCTTCGTGAGGCTGTTTTGTCCGGATACAGACTGCTTCATCAAGAACCGGGTACGGATGGCACCCTCAAAGCAGCCGCAGCCACTGTTGCAGTTATGGAAGACGACTGGGTTTTCAATGCCGGCTACGGATCAGTGTTGAATGAGGTACATTATTGATGCTAAAAACCTTTCCAAGTTTCACAATTAAACGTCAGCTAGGAAAAGTTCAAATGGATGCTGCAGTCATGGAAGGAAAAGACCTGAACTACGGGGGAGTCATCAGCATTGGTATAAGGAAAATTTGCCATAATAGTCGGGCTGCCACAAACCTTAAGGTCTTACGGGTACAGCCCAAACCCTTAACCCACCCATAGCATAGTTGACCCCCATAGTCAGACAAAGATTCTTACAATTCTAATCCTGTAGAAAACTTCAAAAATCCAATTCTTGTGTCCGAGAGAATCGCACTGAAAAGCCCCCATTGCCTTTTTTCTGACTCTGGTGCAAGAAAATTCGCCATCGACAATGGATTCCAAGAGCTACCCGAAGGTGCTTTGGTCGCGCCACAAGCTATTGAAGCTCAACAACACTACTTCAAAACAGTTGAGTTTGAAATATAGATAAATATAGATTTTTAAAGATAAAAATTATTTAGATGAAAAATCTGGTTGCTCCAACAAGAAGGGCTGTTTTAAAGTCAGGTAAAAAGTGGCCCTTTTTTTAAACACTTTATTGAATTGAAAAAGTTTTTTGATCTAGATGAGGGTATCATGGATGGTAAACGTGGAACAGTTGGAGCGGTTGTTTTCAAAGGTAGAGAAAGATGAAAGCTTTTTGAAGTAGTTTTTCTTGAATTTGTTTTAAGGTGGTCATTTGGCTGCTGCCACAAGCACCGGAGGACTCGTTGGCAAGGCTCTGGGAAGGGTCGGCGATTCCCCTGTGATTGGGGCCGGTCTCTATGCTGACGACGCTTTAGGTATAAAGTATTATCTAGCAGTTGCCGACACTCAAGTTTTGACTTTTAGGCGGTGTGTCGACCACAGGCATTGGAGAATCTTTACTTCGCTACACTGTTGCTTTCCGGATTGCGTCTGCCATGGGCCGAGGCACGAGTCCCAATGAGGTGAGACAAAAATGTCTTCACTATAGAGTTAAGAGTGAAGAATCCTCCTGCAGTCGATCAAGTCCAGCCTGGATGACATGACTCGACGCGTGGGAGGCGATGGTGGTGCAATTTGCATTTCACCCTCTGGCGATGTAGGGATAGAATTTAATTCAACAAGAATGGCCTGGGCCTATATCAAAGAGGACGAATGCAGAGATGGGAAAGTGAAGATCCACTCTGGTAAAAAGATCTTTCGACCCAAAGGATATAACCTTAGTCTTAAATCATTTCGTTCCAGGATGCAACAGGGGAGAACACTTCATCGACATTTTGGATTTATAAAAAATTAAGTAATTATCATTAAGTTCCAGCAGGTATTTTTCAGGTTAACCCTGTTCTTCAAATTCCATTTTTCAAAATTGTCATTTCCCAGGTTCTCATTCATAAAGAACGAATTCGATATCCACGTTGCTTGTATTTTTATGCAAATCCAGATTTTCTTTCATTACATTAAAAACTTGCAAAAAAGTACAAATTGGTAGTTCAAGTAGCAGTACAAAAAGTTCTTGGGAAGATTCAAGTACTCGAGAAGAAAGTGCCCTTTCATTAAATAGTTATCCCTAGGTAGAAAAACATTGTACAAGATACGAGGCCTAAATGATTTTCTGGTACAATTTCCTACCAAAACATTAGTTTTAATTCACATGTACAAGAAGAGTAAATACAGTGTTACGCTTGGATAAAATATATCTAGATGTAATTATTTGAAAGCACGACAACAGCGGATTTACCAACGTCGAGCACCACCTCCTCCCCGTCCGTTTCTAAAACCATAACTGCGGCCTCCACCTCCATATCTATTATTTCCATATCCTCCGTAACCTCGGCTAAAGGCCATGGCTTCTAACTGAGGATTGACAACCTGGAATGAAGAATTTCAGCTCTAGAACCAGAACGAAAATATACGAAAGACGTGAAAAGTAAATTATTACTTGGTTGGCCTCTTTTAAGACTGCAACGAGGTCTTTAGCCTTGGGAGAATTCTTGGAAGTAAAAAATGTGTACGCAGTTCCTGTGGTGTTTCTTCGGCCTGTCCTCCCGATTCGATGAATGTAATCTTCCGAATTATTGGGATAGTCATAGTTAATAACGAACTTAACGTCATCCACATCTAAACCACGTGCAGCTACATCGGTGGCTACTAGGATTGAGGTGACCCCTTTCCTGAACTCATTCTGTAAAATGTTTCGAAAAATTCAAGGCTCTTTTCTTTTTTGAACAACGTCGTGAGGTAGCAACTCACCAAAACCCAATCTCTTTCTCTTTGTTGCTTGTCACCATGAATTGCCATGGCAGGGTAGCCATTCCTCCTCATAACCCTTAGTGAAATAGGAAACTGTTAGTGTACAGGTAATTTAATGTCCTTTTTCCTGAGCTTGTTATTTTTGAATCGGCAGACACTTCAATTTGAATTTCTAAATTTACTCACCTAGTCAAATCATCTGCTTTTTTCTTTGTCTCCGTAAATATCAGTGTCTTGTTACTCGAATCACTACTGATTTCGTCCAAGAGTTTTCCAAGCTTTTCTTCCTTGTCATGTTCTCCACATACATCGACAATCTTTTAAAGTAATGGCCAAAATTAAAGAATGAATTTTACAAACGATGGATTATAGAATACCTGTAGGATATTGTGATTAGCATGCAACGAGCTTGCTCCAATGTTGATATGAAGATAGTCTTTCAGAAATTCCTCTGCTAAGCGACAAACTTCTTTAGGCCAAGTGGCAGACCACATAAGAACTTGACGATCTGGACGAATCTGTTCAATGATTTTCCGTATCTGAGGTTCAAATCCCATATCGAGCATTCTGTATCATGGAATTACTCTTTAAAAGGGAAAGGTGATTGATATTAAGCTTTTTTCTACCTGTCAGCCTCATCAAGTACGAGATATGTGCACCTACGCAAATTTATCTTTCCCATTTCGAGGATGTCTATCAACCGACCGGGCGTTGCTATCACAATCTCGCATCCGTATTGTATGTCACGGATCTATTGGAATATATCTCTTGAATAAATTATTTGACATAAAGCCAGTAAAAAAATTCATTACCTGGGGTCCTTTGGGGGCACCCCCAAACAAGCAGGTGTTTCTCAATTTAGATGACTTCCCAAACGTTGTTGCTACTTCTTGGATTTGCTGGGCCAACTCTCTTGTTGGAGCAAGAACCAAAACTATAGGCCCGTCTCCTTGTTCAAGGTAAGGCTGGTTCATAATGTGAACTATTGCAGGTAAAAGATAACCAAGAGTCTTCCCAGATCCTGTTTGGGCAATGGCGACCTAAAAGAACTCTCAAGTTCAAAAAAGTACTAGAACAGTTATCAGAATCGGTCTAACCAAGTCATGTCCGGACAGAGCAATTGGCCAGCCTTGACTCTGAATTGGAGATGGTTCTTTATATTCCTGTAGTTTAATCGACCTCATCAGATAGTCTGGAATATTGGCTTCCTCAAACGACGTGATGGGGTTGGGAATTTTGTCCCCTTTCACAATGCTTATTTCTTTTTCAACTCGAAACTTATCGACTGCTTTTTTCTTCATTCCCTCTACATTTTTGTGAGGAATGTAGAAATTCTTCTCAAACGGTACCAATTCGACCTAGAAAAAGTTAATTCACGCTTGCTAACAGTGCTAACTTCTTTTCAAAGTATAACGCTGAGTACCTCTTTCCAATTGATTTGAGAAAGGCCTCCGCGATTCGGGCCGTCGCGGCCAAATCTTTGGTGACTACCACCTCTCCCTCCGTCAAATCGTCTGAAAGAGCCTCCTCCGAATCCTCCACCACCACCACCATTGCGGCTGCCGCTGTGGTCTGCAAACTTCCTTGCACCACCCTCGAAATCGTTGCCGATATTTAACTGATGTGGCATCTTGATATCTACTTAAACACGAAAAACTGTCTAGCACAACTTCAATCAACAAATTCTACTCAAATTGATTTACTATTTTGTGATATTTTGAGACATAAATCAAGACGAAGAACTTACCAAATAATCCTGACAAGAATACTTCCAAAAAATGCAAACCCAGCAGGTTTATTCGATAATTTTGAAGGTGAAGTACAAACGAAGTTGTATCTCACAGCAAGGCACCGCTAGAAAAGAAAGATTTTCGACTTTTCACCTCGTGTGCCTCAAAGTTTGTTTTGAATTTTTGTCTCCTGTGGTCGACTCGGAGCAGCATCCAGTACACGTTCGTAGATATCAATGTTTTGTTTTGTTTGCAGTATCCACCAGACCACCACCCGCTGCCATTGGCAGAGAAGGTTTAGACCATTGGTGAGGTTGTGGCAGTGGTAGTGGCAAAAAAAGCTAGATTTATTGTTTTTTAATTTATCTGTTTTGTGCATTTTTTTACAGTTGTCAAATAGCTTATGCTGTTTTAAGGAGTTCCTCTTCCGCTTTCGACCGGAGAGCACGTGTTGGGGTCTTCTGAGAGAAAAATTGATGGTCATTTTTCGTGGAAGAGGTTCCCCTTCCACTTTCAACAGGATAGCAAGTGCTGAGGACTCACCTTTCCAAAAAACCAGACTTTTTGGAAAATGCTCCATCACATGGTAGATAAAATCTACTTTTGTGAGCTGAGCTGTGAGCAGTCATACTCCAGCACAGACTCTGAGCTGTGGGCAGTAACTCCAGCAATAGACTCCTGAGCTGTGAATAACAAATTCGGTATAGACTTTAAGCTGTTAACAACTCATTCAGCAAAGACTTAAGCTGTGAACATCAAGCCTTTGATCAGCACATCCACTGGTGGCTTTTCAGTCCCATCCCCCATCTCGTCGGAGCAAAAACATCTTAAAACGAGGTTAACCACCCCCACGTTAAGTGGTTTGACGAGTGAAAATAAAAATAAAATAAAATTATGCTGTTTTGCACTTGTTGGATATTTTGGGATCAGAGATGTGGGGTCCCAGAGCCTCAATAAGGAAACCCACACAAGTACTTTGCACCCCAGGTCACCCATCCTGACCTGTAGAGTTATTGGTACTGATTGAGCTTTGTTGTTTATAAAACATCTCTAACCCTTGCTTTTGCAGCAGACGTAAAGAGGTAATTCTGAGGACAACAAAACCTAGATTCCCTGGGCTTAAATCAGTTTTTCTCATGAAACAGACCCCTCATAAAATTCAATTTCAAGTGGGGTCATTTTTACATCAAACACCCAAAAAAGGCCTTCAGGCCATGCCATTTTCTGTGTGTGACCCTGTAACTCAGTACCCTGACAAAATTTGTATTGAACATTATTCACAAAATATTTTTGGGCTGACGCTGATGGGAAAATTTGATTGTGGTTCAGAAATTTATTCCATCATGCGCTGCACATATCTTTTAACAAATAAACAAAATCAAAACAAATACATGTGATTAAATTTATAAATTTTTATTTTTCATTGAATTTAGTAATTTTCTTCTGTTGTGTGGTGTAAAAATTGAAAAGTTTAAACGTCGATTTTTACCATCAAGTTCAATTATTGAAATACATATATGTACAAAATGGAAACAAAGTGGGACTCCATTGGTGTTGAATTGTGCAAAGAAGTGAAATCTACCTTAAAACAACTTCAATTTCATAATGCAACTCACGTGCAAGTAAAAATAAAATTATTAAATATAGTAGAAAAATTCCTCAGATTTGAGATAAATTCCAGGCTGCTGTGATTCCTCTTCTGGTTCAAAATAAAGATGTTGCTGCCGAGGCTGTGACAGGAAGTGGCAAAACTTTGGGCTTTGTTATTCCTCTGCTTGAAATTTTGAGGGTAAAAGAGAAGATGTTATTTGGCAGATGATACGATTTAGTTTAATTTCACAACTTCTAGAGAAATTCGTTAAAAAAGTATGAAATTGGAGCTCTGATTCTCAGTCCAACACGTGAACTTGCAGGACAAATAAGCGAAGTTTTAGGAGTGTTTTTAGAAAACTTTCCTGACCTAAAGAAACAAGCCTTTGTCGGAGGAAATTGCTCTGTTCAAGACGATATAAAAAAGGTAAGTTTTGTTACTAATATCTACCTCAAAAGAATTGCTTAATGTTGAAAGTTGGCTTATTAATATCGAAATGTTTAGTTTCAGTTGGAGGGAGGAAACATTCTTGTCTGCACCCCAGGAAGATTAGAAGACATTTTGCTTGGGAAGACAACTGGACGCAAAGAATTCGAGGTTACAAATGGACTCAAAGCTTTGGTTTGAATTTTAATATTTTTTTTGAATAAACAATGGTGCAACTAAAATATCTGCTATTCCATCAAAAAATTACAATTGACAAGAGAAACGAACATTTAAATCTTTTACTTATAAACAAAAGGCTTTAAACGTAAAATATTTAACTTGTAAAATTTGAGCCTCATATCACATTTGAAATTTCTGTTAAAAGAAACCACTAACATAATGGGAAGCCAGTAAAATACTATTCTGCTAGGAAGAATTTTTTTGAAGTTCCAAATAAGAGAAATATTTCGATTTTATCCTGCAGGTTAAACGTTGTTCAGGTTTATTGAAACGCTCTATTTTTATTTCCAAACTTACATTTTAGGAACTCCTTGTTCTAGACGAGGCTGACCGGCTTCTAAGCATGGGATTTAAGAATTCTCTAAATCTTATCTTGAATGTCTTACCAAAGCAACGACGAACAGGCCTCTTTTCGGCAACTCAAACAAAAGACGTGGAAGACTTGGTGCAAAAATAGATTTGTTTCTGTCTTTTTTCACAAAGTTATTTTATGCTCTATCCACAGATTCGTGCTGGACTGCGAAATCCTGTTTTGGTCTCGGTGAAAGAAAAAGGTAAAAATTTGCTATAAATGTTAGAGGTCTTAACGACCGGGTAAACTTATTTGTAAAAGGAGACAGTGCCTGTAAAGAAGCCACACCATCTACTCTTGATAATTATTACATGATGTGCAATCCCTGTGACAAGTTCTCGTCGCTCGTCAAATTTCTTCGTGAGAATAATGAAAAGGCTATACTATTCTTATCAACTGGTGCTTGTGTTGAATATTTTGCACTTATACTATCAAGACTTTTTAAAACAACGAGGTCTGTGTTCGCTTTATATTCGAAAAAAGCAAAACGAGGAAATGTTTTCGAGTCGTTTAGAAAATCTTCGGATGGTAAATTTCTTCCTTGTTGCCTAACTAAGGAAAAAATCTTCAACGATTATTTTTTCATTAGGTCTGCTCGTGTGCACGGATGTTATGGCTCGTGGTATCGATATTCCTGATGTTAGATGGGTATTACAATTCGATCCACCTACAAATGCAGAAGCATTTGTTCATAGATGTGGCAGAACAGCTCGAATAGGTCATCAGGGATCTGCAATCATTTTTCTTATGCCATCAGAAGACGCTTACACTGAATTTATAAAGCTAAACCAAAATGTAAATTCTCTTACACGAATATTTTTTTCCCCATTTCACCACAAGGTTTTTTCTTCTGCACAGGTAACCCTCCAGGCTTTCGTCCCTTTAAACTCTCCTCTGCCAAATCATTTGAATGAAATAAGATCATGGCAAAGAAATGACAGATCAATTTTTGACAAGGCACAGAGAGCATTTGTTTCTTACGTTCAAGCCTATTCCAAGCATGAATGCAAGTGGGTTCTTAGAGTGAAAGGTAGGTTCTTAGACTTGGAAACCTTTAGACAAACTGAATTTTTTTTATTGATTTTAGATCTCGATTTTGGTGGCCTTGCAACTTCGTTTTGCCTATTAAAATTGCCGAAAATGCCAGAGCTTAGAAATAAAAAAATAGAGGGATTTACACCAGACAATCATGATTTGAACATGATTTCATACAAGTAATTTTAATTTTTTTAGAGACATTTTCAAAATAAAAAATAAAATTGTTATAGAGACAAACAAAAGGAAAAGTCACGACAAACAAAAATGGTTGTGTTTAAAGAAACTGGAGCATGGCCGGGGCTAAAACAAGCAAAACCAGAATCCAATTCCTGGTAAGGCAACTGTTGAGTTATTTTAATGTCCATCAAAATCAAATCCTCTCTCATTTACACAAGGTCTAAGCAAATCGAAAAGAAAAATCGTAAAAATGATCGTCGTGAGATCAAAGAAATGAAAAGAAAAAGAAAGGAAAGTGTGACAGAGGAAAATGAGGATATCGATGAGTTCCAAAGTGATCTGAAAATGCTGAAAAGGCTGAAGAAAGGAAAGGTTAGGACTTAATAATAACATTAAAATTGAGCTAAAAAATCCTAACACGTCTTTAACATACAGATTTCCCAAGATGATTTCGACAAGGAAATCAACTTAGAAAGTTTTGAAACGGATACTTCTTAAAATAATTTGAATAAAGTATGAATTTTCCCTTATCTTTCACAAAACAATGAAAGATAAGTTTTGAATTGCAGGCATTTTTATGGCAAAGAAAATTTCTCCTTCATTTACAAAGCTTTTTGAATTTGAATTTTATGCTCTCTGGGTAAATGGAAAAATGACTTGTCCTTTTTTGGCTTTATTTTTGTGCCTTGTCCATTTCACCAACCTTGTTCACGATGCCATTCTTCCACAACAAAATCATTCTCATGAACGTAGTAGACCTGAAAATTAGCAAAATTAAAAAAAGGATAAATATTAGTGCTTTCTTCTCAAAATGTACTTGATATTTTGATGCAGTGTCACAACTGTGGTACTGGTAAAGGGTAAGTATAGTTCCCACGGGTAAGCTCCCAAAATCTAGGCTTTCTTCCTTGCATCGTGGCTCAATAAATCCAATTTCTTGTGTCATTTTAACCACAGCCAGAGAGGGGAAGCCCTAAAGAAAAATTCAATTAACGACAGACCTCGCTGCTTAGATAATGTAAAAAACTCTGTGCCTTTATCTCTGCATACGAATTTCCCAGCTTTGTAAACCCTTGCTCAGACAATGCCAAGAATCTCCAGCGTCTATCAGCACGATTTCGATTAGGATAATGACCAATGACACGAGTTATAACAGTGCAGGCAATCTCTTCACGAGTGCAGGATGACAACTGAAAATTTAATTGGAAGTATTAAGAGGAAATCAACTCAGAATTATCAACAAAACTTACCATTTCTTGTTGCAAATCATAGAATACATAATTTCCAGGATGAATCTCAGTCAAAAGCTTCATCTTTTCACCTGAAAATCAAAAGGTAAAAAGAGCAATCCTTGGATAAGCTGAAGTACCTGGATGACTGCAGGATGGTGTTGACCCGATCCCCCACTCTTTTATATCTAAACCATTTTCACTCAACTTTTTTGATAAGATACACAAAGTCTCAATGGTTTCATCTCTAACCTACAAATTTCAAATTTTTTTAAAGATGAAAAATGAACCCAATTTAGATTGTCAAGGAACCTTGTGGACACCCTCCAAGGAATTGGCATAATAAGAGTCACCACAATGAACATAGATTCCCTTTGAATGGACAGTGTCTGCTTTTTCTTTCAACTTGTTTCCAATTTTACACAATGCATTGATGTTTGTGTGTGGCACACCACATCTTGCATTTCCACAATCCACCTTGATGAAAATAGACCTAAAAATATTCCTTTTTTTTCCAAATAAAACTATCTAATCAAATTACTTTAATTTACCATTTTTTTCCTAGAGGCGGATCAGTATTAATGATTAAATCTACGTTGTGTTCACTTGTAACCATAATGTGATATTCTTGGAGTTTGTCACACAATCTGAAATTTCTTTCCAAATGATGTTCCATCAGAGGATAGCCATACAATATATCATCAAATCCAGCTTCTGCATAAAACTCTGCTTCCAGGAGGGTTGAAACAACCAGACCCCTGAAGTAGGGGCAACAGATTTTTCAATTCAACAATCATTCCAACAAAATCCATTGGCTTACCTTTTGGTTCCACCTGTTTGTAAAAGTGCAGCCTCCAAAGTTCTATGGGTTTTTGTTTGAGCTCTAAGATTTATACCCATCTAAAAGAGACATTATTATCATGTGAATTATAAGATTTATTTGTGTTTTGTATTACCTGAGCTGCAGTTTCAAGCATTTTACTGCAATTCTGCACGACTTTGATCTTGTCTACCAATAAAGCTGAAAAATATAACCTTAAAATAACGAAAGAAGTTAATGAATTAAGTGTTTAAAGATACCTGGAGTTGGAAGAGCTTTCACAGAGGCTCCGACAAACGATTTCTTGGCACACATTCTTTTTATAGATCTTTGTGATAGAAGAAACAAACTTCAACTAGCTAAAACTGACAATAATCTTTGCATCCATTTTTCTAATTTAAAAACGATTTTCCCATTTGCTATGCAAATTGAGAAGTCAATTATAACAAGAAGAAGAAACAAGTTTTGGATTTATTGATCAAAATTACGATTGTACATTCTAAATTGAATACGTGGCACAAAATTTTAATTCAAACAAAACAAAATTAGCCAGAATAAAAATATCACTCAAAATCTAACCTTTCGATGTCTCAACACCTAAAGCAGGTAACTTTTTCCTCTCTGCTTGGATAATAGAAAAACTGCATCAAAAGACGAGACATAAAACCGGGTTCTTTTGCTCACAAAAACTAAATACAATGTATAGGGTCAATGGAATCTCATGTTTGAAAAGCTTTGATGTCTTCATGAAAAAAGTAGCTGACTGATGTGTAAAAAATTTCAAAAGTCCAACTGAGAGGGAATTAATCTTGGGCATTTGATTAGGTTGAAACTTCAGGTTTCGCTGAACTCGTTAAAATTTTGTCTTCAAACGAAGACAGCAGTGAAAATTTTCGACGAGGTAATTCTTTGAATACTTGACGCATCTGACTTTGGTGTTTCATGACTGGTATTCACATCAGTGGGGTTTAATATTGTTTGGAAAGAAGATCTTTTAGCAAGTACAACCAGAAGCCTCCATTTGACGTGGCGGTATGGGCATATCTTTAAGGACAACTTCTGTCATATCTGGCTTGACCAAAGCCTCATTAGTCTCCATTCCTGAAAAAAAACAATTCATAAGGT
>Ga0194133_10004487_pt1 | contig 18639 bp, 9 predicted proteins | sample TA2KigOf40mmetaG_FD_155448 | JGI IMG/M metagenome (GOLD analysis project Ga0194133, IMG submission 155448) | Freshwater microbial communities from Lake Tanganyika, Tanzania - TA2015055 Kigoma Offshore 40m | ecosystem: Environmental > Aquatic > Freshwater > Lake | place: Tanzania: Lake Tanganyika... | reverse complement strand
CGTTGCAGTGATAAAGAAAGAAATCTGCGATTGGGTTAGTGTTTTCTTGAAAAAAATTCAGAGTTCAGAATTATCTATGTAATGATTGATTTAATTGTTGAGAACTTAGCTGACCGACTTAGTTCCTCACTTATGTACTTAAAAAATGCGCTCTTAGGTCAAACCCATGCACACAGTGTCAACAGTAGTGTTGCGTGCCGATTCAGATTAGTGCTTGCTTAGGTTGATAAAAAAATAAATTTTCGTGCGACGCTAGCTTATGTGAAATTGGCTCGGGAAATCTTGCAGAGTCGATCCTTCAAAAAAATTTTTCCAAAATTCCGCGGCCAAAAATTTAAATGATAAAAACACTATGATTGCAGAGTGGAAAACGAAAGAAATTGGTATCAATAGACTCACCAGAACTTCATGAAGCCAGTGATATGTTTTTTTCAATCTTTACACGTTCACAGCCAGACTTTCGATAAAAAAAGGTAGGATCTTTTCAAAACACGTCTGAACGCAACAACACCCATGCACATAGAGGAGATTTCTTCAACTTCCACCAATTTCAATAAAAAAAAGAACTTCGTCATCCGATTTTGACATCATTATGAAAAAGATTTTTGGATGGTTCTGAAACAAAATAAAAAGTAGTTTAGAATTATGTAAAAACTTTTAATTGTGTTGAAAATGATTCAAAGAAATGTCTCTTCTATGACTTATTTCTTTTTGAAATCAAATCCTTATTTTTTTTGGCACCATGAAAAAGTTTGGTGAAGTTTTTTTCTCAGAATGACATGGGATAAGATTTTACACGAAATGAAAATTAAGGTTTGACGTCAGCAGAAAAGCTTTAAAAGCAAAAAGAGAAAGATATCTAAAAAGCTGCAAGAAAAATGTATCTAGTTGAATTATTATACTTTTTAGACTGAAAATATTATTTTGTTGTATGAAATACTTGTAACATTTTTATAAAGTTACTAGCGGAGGTACCTGGCCATGACCGGGTTAATTTTCAACCTGCTGAACATCTTTTGCTTCGTGAATAAAGTATCCTTCAGCTTATAGGGTTTCATGCCCCCCAGACCCAGGTAGGGGGAGGGGGCAGGGTCACATTGGCACCAAAACCTTACTTGGGCAGGTTTGGATGTGTGTGCAAAATGTCATCAAGATCGGTGCAGGGGTTTGGATTTCCATTAGCCCTCCACATACCAATAGACAAACAAACATCTGTACGCCCATTTTTATACATAGAGAGAAGAGAAGATAGATAGAAGATTAATGTATACTTTTGGGCTCAATATTATAAAGCTATTTTTACAGCGTAAAAGTTAATAGTAAGCTAGTCATTTGGAGCATAATATAATGAATTGAGAATTGAGAAGGTAAATAACGAAAAGTAAGGTTAGGGTTGGTGGTACATCATTCATTATTTTAAAGTGAGTTTTTGGTGAAAACGATTTTGAGGATTAAGAATTTGAAAAAAAATTTATTCGGGAAGAGGTTGGTAAGTTCAAACATGGACGATTTGAGCAATCTTAATCATAGTCAGTTGAGGGCTCTCAAAAAAGTTACTAAAAAATTGGAGCTATCACGACTGAGAGCTGAGTGTGAGGAGTGGAGGCAATATTTTGAGACTTTGTTCGTGAGAAACTCTTCGTGCCCCTTGGCCATTTTAATATATTTACCCAAACAAGACATTGTTATAAGGCTCAAACATCTGACTGAGAACCAAGATCAAAAGCTGTGGGTTCAATCCCTGGTCATGGCCAGCATTTTTTCAACCACAGATAACAAAAAAGAAGCAACAGGGCGTCCTTAGTTAAGGTAATAGTAATCTGCATTGATTATAGGCTTCTTTGGAAGGAATATTCTAAAGATGTTGATCTTGCATAAACATTGGATGAGTCTATAAAGTACAAGACTAATATTATTCTTTGTAACAAATCAATCAAGTTTAATAAGGATTCAAGGAAACCAAGGCTGTTTTGAAAACTAGGTTCCTCTCTTTTGATGACCCTTTGAGTTCAGAGACAGTTCAGGGTATGGAAAGAGCAATTTATTCACGCCTCCTGCAAGGCAAAAGGTTAAGTCCTGCTCAGGGTCTTGTTCTTTTACAACAACATAAAAGAACATAAAACAAATTACTTGGAGTAATAAATTTAGATGTAATGCAAGAATAATCAATCTTATACAAATGCTATCAATCAATAAAAAAACTAGGCTGATCTGTTTGCTTTATTTTTGATAGATTTTTCATGAATGGTAGTTGTTGTTCATTGATCAGTCTAACAGCAAGCTCAATTATAATATCGAAATGGCTTTTCCATTCAGTTTTTTTTGTTATTTTGTCTGACATGAAATGTAGCAGATCACCACTTTTCTCCTTTTATCATATTTTTTCCATAGCTCGATCTGGAAGACAATTCAATCAAGATACAGAGAGAACTGTTCATACACTGCAACTAGCTCAATATAGTCCACGACTTGAGATAAATCAAGGACAGCAAAAAAAGTAATTTCTTGGTCAAGAGGTCATGTGAAGAGCCTGACAATGACTATCATTGAGACAAAAAAAATCTTGCTTTGACTTCATTATTATGGTTTTCTTCACAGTTCACAAGCCATTTTTTTGTCTCTCCTTAAGCTTAAATGAAATTGTTTCGCCTTTTTTTGCCACCTTTTCCTGTAATTATTGGTTTGCTAAAAAGGAATTTTATTTTCAATATCAATAGGCAGTAACAACTGTAGTTTCTGATTTCGATTTTTCCATGCTTTTCAAATATCAAAAAAATATTGTTTGTTATATTGAATTTGCAATGGCTTGAGGAAAGCAATTTGCCACAGAAATCAAAGTCAATAAATTAAGTCAATATTGTAAAAATAGCTTTATGGTTTAAGGCTTAATTATAGAAAGCAAACAAAGCCAAACAACTCTTCTCAACAGTTGAAAGAAATAAGAGCTAGGCTCTATATTCCCAAGGTTCCTTAATGCAAAATTATCGTTTCCAATCTTTTGTTCTGATAACAAAGCAAAAGTCACAACAAGCTCTTTGCTTACAACAATAAAATCACAAAAGAGAACCTTTTTTGGAGTAAAAGTCTTCTTGTGAGAAATGCATTTGAAAGTGGTTAACTGAATGAGAAAATTGTTGAAAACTATTTTTATGGTCCAGTTTTAAGTCCCATGGGAGTAAGCAATGTATGTAAAACGAGGTCACCAAGCACACTGAAAAGATTTTGTTTGAAGAGATAAAGCCAGTCAAATTGCTATTGCTCTATGATGTTTTTGACAGTGTTTGTAATACAACGCTTCTCCATTCTCATCTTGCTGATGTCAAATGTTGTCAACCTTTAAGGAGTTCTGTCATTAATGTCGGACTTGCTCTGAAGTTTACTGCTGGATTTGTGGGAGAATTTCTTTTAAATAGTATGCTATCTATTTGTTCTAACCCAATTTTATCTAGCAGTTGTTCTCTGCTATAGTTATTACCAAAAGTCTCCTAACATAACTCACAAAATGTGATAGTGGGTAGATCTGAGCCTAACTTTCAGTTTGTAACTTAAGCTATGGATTAGCCAGGGCAGAACTTATCAGATGTAAAAGAGCAACCCATGCAGAGTAGGTCAGGTACCAGAAAGCATCTGCATTGATAAAACTACATCCAATAAGGAGCCTTGATAGGCAACTTTTATGATAACTCTAAAAGAAAAATTGGGAGACAAAAGATCAACAAAAGGCTGAAATTCAACTCTCAAATCAGGGAAAGCTGCAGACAACTGATTAGTTTTAATATATAAGAATTGCTGGTTCAATCTCTTACACCCAAGACATATTCATTACAAATAATAACAAGTAAAACTTTGATTCTCAAGAAATCTAAGCCTTGATGTGATAAAAACTAAAAATGATTGATTTCTTTACTCAAATATTTTTTATCAAAAAGGAAAAAATCAACTCATTTTAGCTCAATGAGAGGAACTTTAATGTATAACAAGTAAGTCTACAAAGAGATTCACAAAATGAGATTCTGATGTTTTCCAATATTTCATTTTATTTCTAACATCAAAATTCTTTTTGAAATTTTTCGATTTCAAATAAAGTTCTGTAATATATTTTCCAATTTTTTCTGTTGTCAAAAAAGGACAAAAATTTGAAATAGACCTATAGTAATGGATTATTTCCAGAAGTACAAAGTCTTGATTTCCTAGTACAACTTTCTTATTACGCTCCAGCTTATCGAAGATATAGGTGTCGGTGTCGGTGTTTGCCCCAAACACATAAAATAATATATAACACATAAATGTCAATCAAAAAACTGGTTCTCAGAAGCGTATCCCTCCACCCCTCCCTACGCTTCATTTGCCAACCCTGGCCTCAATCTTGGGCGGGTGGGTGGGCAAAAATCTTGCAACAAACGTGCTTCCTCCTTGAAAAATAATATATAATTGAGGCTAGGAGGCTGGGAGCCTCCAGTGCTGTGCTTCATGGGCCCCATGCAGCCAGCCACTTGTTGTGTTTGGTCCACAAACACCTAAACCTCTACCCTTGAGATCTGTGGCTGGAGCTCCACAAGAAAGTTGACTTTCTTTGGACTTCGTTAAGAAAGTTTTAGAAGATATTTTGGGTAAATGCAACATAATCTGAAACGGCTAAGAGTTATATTATACAAGTACAATTTTTCTTGATCTTCACAAAATAAATCTTTTTTCAACTGTTTATATATTTGTTTGCCACTTCAAACTTAATTACTGCATATTGTAATTGAACTGTTTTAGTTTTTACTCTTAATAATTTAACAGCTGAGATGAAAAACAAATTTTACTCTTTCATATAATCTGGTATATGGTCATTTTTTGTGCGGGGAACCCAAACCCTCCCAGACGACCCTTCCTATACCCACCATTATCCTGATTAACAATGATTTTAAAGGGCCAGCCCATCTTGTTTACTAAGTAACTTTAAACTTAAATATCTCAGTATATAGGCAAAACATCAAAAATATGATTGATAACTTTGGAGCCAGGCCTCTCGCTTCACTGATGTGGAAGGAGAATGAGGTGATGGATGAACTTGTGACGTCACACTTGATCCCTATACAAAATTTCTAAACTCCCCCTTGCTTTGCTTCAATAGGGATAAGACAAATAAACATTTGTTCCTTCCTCATAAAATTTTCTCCTATTTTAATATTTCTTATCTACTTGTCAAGATTTAAATTGTCTGTATATGATTCCATATGAGAAAATAGGACCATAGACATAACTTTGTTGAACCAGTGTGAAAAAATAAGACTTTTTTATTAATCTGAAAAAAATATCACAATTCCAGGTAAAGTGAAATTACTTTTACAAAAATAAAACACTTCAGTTTTTCACCATAGTGTCTGAAGATCATTAATCTAGAGGTAAGGTATATAGAGAGGCTCAATGGTTGGAATCTGTCCAGCAGTTCTACAGACAATAAAAATAATATTGTGCAGTATAGACTCAGGCAATGTTGATGCACGACCAACGCATTTATAAGAGTCCCGCCAGAGAAGTCACAACAGTTACTATTACCCTGACTTAGAGAGTCTTGTTGATTTTTTTGGCAATCCGGGGTTGAAAAATTGCTGGCACGGGAGGCTGGGGATTAAACCCACAACCTTAGATCAGGTGCCGATAACCTCTCAACCAAGGCAACCCCTTACTTTAATTACCATATCATTAAGTAAATACTCTGGTTTATAAATTAGTAAGAGAAGGGGGTCGCTAAAAATGATAACTATTTTGTAAAATAATTTATTAAGGAAAATAAATCCTAGGTTGAAAGATTTTGCCATAATTCCAATTCTCAGTCAGTTCCCATAACAATTTGGCCATGGAACTTGTTTAGCCCCCTTTAAGTTATTTGAGGCTACATTGTTGTTTCTTTGATATTGTCTAATTAAACATTTCATCACAAACTGGGTGTGTGTTTTTGTGTGATTTTTTTTTCAAAAAATGCACTGGAACTGCTGTTTGCTTTGTGATTTATCATCTGCAAGTTGCAAAGAACTCTCTGGAAAGTCATATTTTCAGATTACAGTTAGTGCTCTGGACATTTATAATTGATATTAATATCACTTTTCCATCTGTTTTCCATTAAGTGTAAGATATTTCCTCATGTTTCATTATTTTCTTCGAGTTTTCAAATGAATCAATGATAATTAGTACATATATTTAAAAAACTTTTGTTTACAGGCTAAAAAAAGACCTTTTTACTAGTGATGGGTCCAGGTCAAAACTTTTTTACCCAGGTCGAGTCGGGTCAATTTTTTGTGGTTAGGGTTGGGTCGGGTCAGCCACTTATGGTTTGGGTTTGAATTTGGAAAATTTCCCTCTAAAAACTTCAAATTTTTCAATTTTTTGCCCTTCGGGTCAAAAAAAATCACTTCAGGTCAGGTCGGGTTGGAAAGTACCCGGGTCGGAGGTGGGTAGGCCTCTTATTTACTGCGGGTCAAAAGCAAGCTCGGGTCGGGTCAGGGCCCATCTCTACTTTTTACACAGTTTCCTATAGAGATTGCAACAAATCAAAAGCCTCAAAAATATTTTTAGCTTTTTTTCTAACCTGATATAGAATTGATCACGAAAATAAAATTTTGCTCTTTGTGCAAACTTGGCTGTGTAAGTAACATGGATTAAACATCATTAAAACTTTTTGACACGTGAATTTTTAAGGAAGTGGTTTTTTTATGTGTGCTTCGTAAAAGTTTAGGCTATATTTTCTCTCCTCTATCAAACTATTTTATATTTGACTTCGCCATTGAAGGGAAAACAAAATGTCCATCTTGTGACTGACTCTTTGTGTTAGCAATAAGTAATCATGTTGTTACAGACTGTGCACTTTGACAATTCTCAATGGAAAAAAGAGCCTTTCGTGGCCTTGAATATAGTTGTTTCAGTCATGCCCTGCTCTTTAGACGGCCATTAAAGATTGTGATTGAATAAAAAAAAAGTACACAAAGGCACCTTTCAGAGTAATCAAAACAAAAAAGACATTCAGAGTCAAGGAAGTAAGTTATTTGGAAACAGTTTTGTTGATTTGAAAGTGGTTCTTTTTTCCAAAAATATAGATTCCCCCTTTTTTTACAAAATTATAGATTTTACTACTATTGTTTTTGGACTTACTATTCCGAGGGTTAGGCTTGTTGCGTACCGCGAGTTTTAGTTAAGCAACGTGGAACTTATAACACTTAACCCATTCTTATGAGAACTAAACCCCTTGGTTCTTAATAAAAAGGCCAGGTATTTAAATATGCTCATAATACTTAATTTGAGTAAGTTTATAATACACACATAATGTTTTATACAAAAGGTTGTCCTTAAAGTTATTTTTAGTTATCTACTCTGAATGACTTACGTCTAAGTACACGGAGAATAATTATGGGTACTCATCTTAAGGCATGCATGCCTTTTATTGACATGTGAGACAGGAGCGTGCTGATCAGGGGCGCTTGGGAATCAGAGGTGGGTAAAAGGTCACGTGATCATGAAATACTTAAATCTAAAGGCTGAGAACCGAGGCTGACCCAGATACTTTTTGACCTGCCCAAAGTAAAAATAAATTGGAAAATTTGGGATTTATAGGGGAAATTTTCTGAACCCAGACCCAAACCAAATATGCTGAGCCAACCCAACCGGAGCAACAAAAAATTGACCTGACGCTACAGAGATCAAAAAGTTTTGACTTGGCCCCATCACTACCATCAACACACTCAAACACCGCCTCCGCATCCACCTGAGCAGATTGATCTCCAAAAATATTTATCCTGTTAGAAGAACTGGACAGACTATATCATTTGGTGCTGCAGAGAAAAGGATTGGCAAACAAGCTATTGAAAACAGGATAAACCACATCTTATGTGCACCAATGACTAGGTAACCAAAGTCAACAAACACGACGTCAGGACATATCCAAATAAAAGCTTTGAATTGAATCGGTGCAGGGATTTGACCTCCAACTCAAATAGCACTAGAGATGGGCCCTGACCTGACCCGACCCGAGCTTACTTTTGAACCGCAGTAAATAAGAGGCTGACCCGCCTTCGACCCGGGTACTTTCTGACCCAACCCGAAGAGATTTTTTTTGACCCGAAGGGAGACAAATTGAAAATTTTTACATTTTTAGGGGAAATTTTCCAAATTCAGACCCAAACCATAAATGGCTGACCCGAGCCACAAAAAATTGACCCGACCAGGACCCATCACTAAATAGCACCTCACCACATGCTTTACACTTCACCACCCAAAGCTCTTCTTGCAAAGTACTTTTTCAATCCTCACTCCAGCAAAATATATTAATATTGTTAAAACAGATTCTGGCTTATGAATAATTACAACCATATGTGAAAAATAATGGCTCCATCAAAGCCAATAATCTTCTCTCTGAGGTTTGGAATTGTTAATTCTCTGTATTTTTTAAGTCAAACTGAAAGCTCATGTTCAACATTTATAAATGTTTAAAGGGGTTGACATTTTAAAACATAAAACTCATATTGGTTGTGAGACAAAAAAAGCAGTACTTACATTCTCAGGGTTTTGGTTTTGCCCAGAATTGGTACTCAATTGGTAGGTACATTCTACACAAAAGTATGAACCAAAAGATGAGGAATCCAAAGACTCCGATGCACATCACAAAATGAAAGTTTGTCCAGTTCCAAGAACCATCCTTTCGACGACGTTCCAAATTACAAAGAGATAATTCTATATCAACCCTAAAACATGGCAAATAAAAAATTTCAAATTTGACAGCCAAGCAATAATTAAGTAGATGGGTATTTTTTGTGCAGGGAAAAATACCTAACACTACTTAAAAAATTCATGGCTCCGTCAATTTTAAAGCAAGGGAAGAGTTTATTCAACAACATTTTTATATGTAAATGGTTTGAGCAAAAAATGTTATTTTATAAACTTTTCTGTAGCTTTAGAATTATGGGAGCTATTATAGGCGTGAACTTAAATATCTCAGCTTCTAGATAAAATATCAAAAAAATTGATTGATAACTTTGGAACCATTCTAGTAAGGATTATGCATGCCAATTTTCAGGCCTTTAGCTTCACTGGTGTGGGAGGAGTGGGAGGTGACAGACCTATGCACACGGGATGTTAAGCATTATTAAACAGATCCCTATACAAAATTTCTATACACCTCCCTCACTTTGCTCGGTTACCGAATGTCATGTAAAATTATTAGAGCTGAATGTAAAAAGGGAAAATTGCGATTCATCTAATGACAGTTTGCCTAATGTTGTTTCGCATACTATTGTTGTTCGTCTAATGTCTAATGCCAGTTCGCCTTCTGTTCGCTTTGGGGGAGGTTCAGGTCAGGTTAGGTTAGGTTAGGTTCTGTTAGGTTAGGTTAGCAATAAATAATTAGGCAAACAGAATTAAGCAAAATGGCAGTTGGCGAATTGACTATTAGGCAAATCATTGTAGGCAAAATGTCTGTTATTACGAAAGATCATTAGACGAATCGACAAAAAAAAGTATCTGAAAATCTGGAAATGTCATAAGATTTTTTGAAAATCATTTGATTAAGCATCAATTTAAATAATATGATCATTCTTAGGCTTAACTCTTCTTTTTCTTAATAATTGCAGATTATTTCATTGATCGGCATAAATGATGATGACCCTTTAGCTCAAGTAAGGTTTACAAAACTTTGACAAGTCTCTGAACAATCAGTAAAGAAAATTTTCTTTTTTGTCAACTTTGTCAACTTTGTGAAAAAGTTCAAGCCAGGGCTTTCAATTTTAGAACTTTATCAATTGTTTTGTACAACTTAAACCCATCTGAAACAAAGTTTACGATTGAGAAAAGTCAAAAATTATGATGGGTCCAGTTCAGTTGGGTCAGCCAATCCTCTATTTAAATAGTCAAAGGGGTTGTTTGTAGAGATGGGCCCTGACCCGACCCGAGCTTACTTTTGACTCGCAGTAAATAAGAGGCTGCCCTGACTTTGACCCGACTCGAAGATATTTTTTTTGATCCGAAGGGGAAAAAATTGAAAAATTTGACATTTTTAGGGGACATTTTCCAAATTCAAACCCAAATCATAAATGGCTGACCCGAGCCACAAAAGATAGAACCGACCCGATCCGGGTCAAAAAAATTTGACCCGGACCCATCACTATTTGATTGGGCGAATAGACAATATGGCATTGGGCTGGGAATCTGAGGGTCCTTCTAATTCTCAATGGATACTTTAAAAATTGAGTACCAGAAATAAGCTTGTTTTGGCTCAAGGTCCACCTCTTTTGGATGAAATCAAAACAACCCTTTTATATAAATCTTAGTATAATTAAACCATTGAATTTTTTAAAAACTTTAGTTAGTGGCAATAAACTTTTACATTCTTTGAAAGTTCTTTAGAAGGAAAATTTTAAAAACCAATTTATGATTATGCAGTTTATATACACATCCAATATCAAATCAAAATGAGCATTTTGATATTTAACTTTTGAATTTCACTGTTAAAATCTATACTAATATGTTAATTTTGGATTTTGCTGATTTAAAAGCTAGCTGGCTTTCTAAAAGAGTAATGCCATTAATTATGTAGATTGAAAATATAATGATAGCTACATTTTTAAACCTTTGAAAAGTACAAATTAATGTACATAAAAATCACTGAAAACTTAATCTACTGCAAATGATGTTGGAAAAAAAGCCTAAAAGTTATTTTATAGACTGAGATCCACCGACGAGATAATCTTTCGTGTTGGAAGATCTTTTATGGCAAAAGCTCCATCAACTTTTCCACTAATAATGGCTCTTCTCTTTTGAATGCCTACTTAACTAATGCATTTTTAAGCTCTGAAGAGACCTAGATTATGGTCGAACGCTCGCAAGACCTTTGCTGCTGACAGAGCAACGACCAATTTAAACTAAAGTTACATCTTTCCGCAAGATGGGAAAAAGAAAAACTTTTTCCATTACAAAAAAAAGATTGATTATTGCTTTATAGCTTACAAAAAGATAAAGAAAAATACAAACATTCAATGAAAATACGTACCTTGGATCAAGTCCTGAGATTCCACCGGGTCCTGAATGTGTTGCCAAAGTGGCCACAGTTGGGATTGTGCCCCCTTTCAAAGGATGTTTGCTGATAATAGAAATGCTGCTCAACTAAAAAATGTGTAAAAAGCTTAACTTTACATATGCAAATAAAAGATTTTCCAATTAGGTAAAAAGCTTTTGGTTGATTCAAATTTATACTTTGAATCAAAGTTAAATAGACTAAAAGTAAAAACATCATCAAGATAAAATTCCTTTCACCTCCAAAAAAACAAAGATTATTTTATTTTGTGGATTTGCCTGGATTTATGTGTTGAAGCCAAATTTTATATCTTATAAAGCTACAATTTGGGATAGGAAAAGAGATATAAAATTTCAGGACACTGTATAATAATGCCATGAAAAATGACATTGGAAAAATTAGGCGCTTTTCTTGTTAGTTTTTAAACAAAAATGGTTGTAAAAAAGTTCTGATTGATTCAACTGGTTGAAATGCCAAACAGTTTTCACTGATAGCAGATATATCTGGCTTAGAAATCAAATTTCAAGGGTTGGACATAGAATTTTTAAACATGGAAAAATATTAATTTTATTCTACTAATCAGGAATTAGCCTTATAGCATTTAATGACATAGCAGTGAACCCAAGAATGTTGCTCCATGCAAGATTTTTTAGACATTTCAGGTTAAATGTTGATTACATATATAAATTCATGCAAGTATTGGTGCTAGAGATGGGCCCTGACCCGACCCGACCTGAGCTTACATTTGACCCGCAGTAAACAAGAGGCAAACCTGCCTTCGACCTACTTTTTGACCCAACCCGAAGAGATTTTTTTTGATCCGAAGGGAAAAAATTTACATTTTTGGGGGAAATTTTCCAAATTCAAGCCACAACCATAAATGGCTGACCCGACCCGACCCGACCCGAGCCACAAAAAATTGACCCAACCCAAAAATTTTTGACCCGGACCCAACACCAATTGGTGCCTCATACAAGGTTTAGTCCAAGATCCCTGAAACTTGAAACTATGATTGCATCCAAGAAAGGTTCTTACAATGATCTAAGTCATAAGTTTAGCTAAGGATCTTCATGAGATCTCTTTTCACATGTTATAAACCCATCATTTCCACAGGGTTTGGAAATTTAACAATTAAAATCAACAAATAAAGCTTAAGGGCTCATAATAATTGACTTTAGGATTGTTTTTAGTGACCATCCATGAACTCTTCTAGTTTTGGGGCTCAAATTTTGGGGAAAAGGGCTTCCCAGTGCAAATAGGAAAATACCCTATTTTGAGTATCTAACTTTTACATCAGTTTTACACCAAAACTATTAGCATTTTTAGGCCATTAAGCAAGTATAATATGAGCATAAAATATGTCCTTGATCATCTGAGCTTTCCATTAATAAGAAGCCAAATAGAATGTCCCACACTAACTCTTGGCTGGATCCATGGACTGATAAAAATTCACTGACTTTTACTTTTGATCAAAACGTTATGATATTTAGCTAATAATCGTTCTAACAATTTTTTTCATCATCCAGATTACTCATAAGAATTCCTATTAATGCAAATATTATGATTTTAAGCCTTGATCTGGATGCTTATCCATCTCAGAATCGATTTTGATCAAAGCTTATATGGATTTTTGGAGACATCTATTGCCAAGCAATTTGTTTCTATTGAAGACTTTGACTTTCCAAAATGATTATACGACAAGAAAGGTTTTTGGTTTGGTAAAGATTTTGCTTTGTCAAGAGTTTAAAGGTTAAAAAAAAGATTAGGCCAAAAAAAGAAAAAATGAAATTTTTTTAACACTCTAAACTTCTAAAATAAATAAAAACCTGGCATTAAATAGATGGTACAAACCAAATAAAGAAGGAAAGTGTCAAACTGTCTATTTTAAGAAATGTCAATCTTATTTGGAGTCATGTAATGAATTCTGAAACAAGATGAAGTGGCTGGTCTTAAACTGGCAGGTAATCTAAGCAAGTCAATAAAAGCTGCTTACTGGATGACAAGGCCATGATTCTGAACAAACCAGCTTTTATTATCATAAACAAGGCCACCAAAAATAAGTCACTTGTGTTTTCAAAGAATCCTATTTCTTAACTGAAGCTCTAATAAACACAACAATTTGCAATGCCAGTCTCTCATTAGTTATGAAAATTACACGGTTGTAAGGGCTGTAACGCGACAGTCCTCCAAAATAGAAAGGGAGGGTTTTGTCATACAGCAAATAACAACCTAGAGAAAAGTATACATTTATGCTATAACAATTAAAATATATAAACATCTCGAGACGATACATCATCACTGATGTATATGTGATACCACGTCATCCCTTTTTGTGGCGCTACGTCATTGTGAAGCAAATACAGCAAAAGAGGAGGACGGCTTAGCCACTCCAAGATGGATGTCTATGTACTTTAAACAGTCTACCTTTCTTTATGTGTATCTGTCTTTGTATTTCCCATATTCACCTAATAGCCACTCGACTGAACGCCACCAAATTTTGCGCAAGTGCTTTCCACATACTCTAGGAATGTTTTAAGCCCAATTTGAGTACCATACAACCCCAAGGGCCCAATTTATCAAGGGTAGAGCTGTGCCCTGAATGGTCACTACCAAAATATATTAGAGGGTCAGGAAGTTCTTGGAAAATGAACTTACCTCGTGATTTTCTTCATCATTCATATCTTTATCTTCTACAGTTTGTATCCTAATAGCTGCATTGTGTCCAGAGAAGTTTCTTCGTGGGATAGCAGGTGTTTCCCCAACAGCCACTTGGGCCAAGGGTTGATAAGCTGAACTTGACCGTGAAACCATTACAAATGGTAGCTAGATCTATAAAATATTGGAAGAAGAAATTTCAATCCAAATTGCCAATCATTTTTTGTCACTGCAGATATTCTAAAACAACATGAAATTACTTTCCAATTTCCCCCAAAACTTTTTTTTATAAGACTGAGCCAATATTTACTTTACCTGCAATTGTCAATCTGAAGATTTCACACAGAAAATAGAAAATCCTTTTTATACCACATATTATAAACTTTCACTTTATTTTCATTAGTATAGTGTCAAAATGAACGACAGCAACATTTTTTTAAAAAGTTGGTTTAGCTTTTGAGAATTATTTCATGTCAAAAAAGCATAATTTTTGACACTTTTCACTCAGCCTTTTCAATATCTCGATTAAGGAAGCACTGAATTGAACGAGCTTCGACGGCAGGACGTTAAAAAAAGAGAGCACACAAAACTTCGAAAGGGACAGCCGAAAAGCTTGGAAAAATCTTTTCTTTATTCTCTTTCAAAAATGGTTGAAAAAATTGAAAATAAACTACATGTAAAAAATTTTGTCTTCGATTTTTCCCATATCAAAAAAAGATTTTTCTCATGACTTTCGTTGAATTTTGTCTGTCCCAAGATCCAGCCTTCATTTTATTTTTCCTCCATTGAAAGTCGCTTTCTTGAAAAGTCCTTCAGCTTAGAGATACAAAAAAAAAATTTGACTCCCCCGCTTGTTTTTTCACTTGACTTTTTAGATCGTAAATTATCTTTGCTCCAAAAATTTTATATCTTCAACTAACCTTAAATGCTAACTGAATTTTGATGTAGATTTTGCCACACAAAATATGAAAAATAGTGTGTTGAAATATTCATATAATATAGTCTGTAAAAGATTTGAAGGTAAGTAAACACGGACATGATTTTGAATTATTCATTCGAGTTCTTATAGAGAATAGGGGGATAATATTTCCACATGAAGTAGGAACTCAAATCCTATAAAGGTTTTTTTTTGTTCAACATTTAGATGGACATAAAAGCAAGAAAATGAAAAAAACATTGATTCATTGCATTACAAATTACATCCAATGCTGTTTCATAGATACTTTTTTTAACCCAAATGTCTTATTGTTAGTTCTTGTTGGAATCCTACATCTATCTATCATCTCTTGTGCATTTGCTGTGATTTATTTTCTTACCATCAGAATACTGCCTTTGGGACTTTAAATATTCTTCAATCAATCCCTTTGAATACAATGGCATATATATTATTTTAAGAAGACAGTATATGAAAGAGAAACAAATAAGTGTGGTTTATTTTGGACAGATATTTGTAACAATTAGATGGAATCTATAGGCTAGTGATGGGTCCGGGTCAAAAATTTTTGACCAGGGTTGGGTCAGGTCAGTTTTTTGTGGCTTGAGCCGGGTCAGTCATTTATGGTTTGGGTTTGAATTTGGAAAATTTCCCCTAAAAACATCAAATTTTTCTGTTTTTTTCCCTTTGGGTCAAAAAAAATCTCTCCGGATTGGGTCAGAAAGTATCCAGGTCAAAGGCGGGTCAGCCTCTTTTTTACTGCGGGTCAAAAGTAAGCTTGATTCATATACATGAGATCAAAGCAAGTTTATACAAACAAGAAAATTCAAAGAACACCACTCAGGATCAGAGAAAGGGCAAGGGATGTAAATTGCCGTGGATAAATATCCTTCACACTCATACGGAATATGGTTCAGAATAGAATAATCGAAACTTTCTGGGGAAAGGCTTTTATAGGGCTTTGGTTTAGTACTCTTCCTCCGTTTCTTTGGAATACTTGAGGTGTCCTTGAGATTGCAGTTTGTAGCCATTGGTCCGTTTTGCCACCTCATCAGTGCATGTCATCTGATCATTGTATCTGATTGGTTGACGCCAATGTTCCAGATACTGTATTTCTATTGGCTAGTAGGATCCTTAACCTACCTGACAATGATTGGCTGAGTCTCTTGGTTTGATGACCTGCCTTGTGTGCAAACTTTTATAGGCTGCCTCCCCTTTTTATAGGAGCATGAGTTATTTAATTGTGTAGAGTCTTGATGGTGTGTTTGACCTGGTTGCTCATCCGTTCTTTATTTTCCAGGATAGAGCATCTCCTTATCTGCTTGCTGTTGGCAATTCTGATACTTTCACGCTTTCCAGATCAGATTTCCATCTTTCTCTTGGAACTCTTTGGTGTTCGCCCATTCTTTTTAAGAGTCCTGCAATAGACATACAATTATGTCTAGGTTACTATTATACTGACTTTTGTTGCCTTGAGCTTTTTGCGATCCGGGGTTGAAACATAAGAGGCATGACTTTGGTTTGAACGGACAACTTAAGATCTCAGTGAGATGCCTATGACCTCCTAGCCAAGGCGATCCCTAAAGCCTAATACTTATATGCCTATATATAGGAAATGAATGAGTCTAACAAATGAACGAATAGTAAGTTTTAGTAATGGAAAAGTCTCAAAATTTTTGTCCCTGTCTACATTGAAAAATAGCCTAAATTTGCCTTTTCATGGCTATGCGATTGTTCAAGTTATCAGGAAAGGAAAAATTTTTGGATGGAAACAAGAGAACATTCAACTTGAGAGAAAACAAATTACTTTTTCTAAGAAGAGTTTCAAGTTGCTTCATCTTGAGAGAAGTGCCAGACAACAAAAAGCTGCATGTACAGACCATTAAAAAATAACTTGATTTTTATTTCAAAAACTTTTAAGTTAAAAAAAATCTGGTAGCTTTTGCATTTTGCCAAGAGAAAATGAATTGCATGCATTTACATGAAAACTATAGTGTGTGAAATCACCTTATTGAGACTTGCAAATACTTTCCTTACATTCTTCTATCTAACATTTTTTCTGGCTGCCCCCCTCATAAGATCCTTTTGAGGGAAAAGTTACATAATCGGGGTCGCCATGGTAGATTGCCATGGTATTAGGCTAGGAAATGGAGGGTCTGGGATTCGAACCCTGGCACTGGCAGCACCAGACAACCTTTAACCCCAGGTTGCCGAAAAAATAACAAGTATATTATATACTTATAATATTAGGGGTCGCCATGGCTGAGAGGTCATAGGCACCTGACTGAGAACTAAGATCTAAGGTTGTGGTTGTGGGTTCAATCCCCGGCCGCCCATGCCAGCAATTTTTCAACCCCGGATTGCAAAAAAAATCAACAAGGCACTCTCAGTCATGGTAATAGTAATCTGCAGTGGCCATAAACTTCTATGGCGGGACTCTTATAAAGATGTTGGTTGCGCATCAACATCGCCTGAGTCTATACTGCACAGGATTATTATTATTATTATTCCCAGCCAAAACAGTGTGCCCTTGATAAATAAAAAATTTGCAAGGCGCACTTTAAAAGATTTAAAATTCTAGGTACTCATCAAGGTTGTCATTTTTCAATCTCAGCAGAAAGCGTATTGGTTGTACATCATTTGTCAATCGATTTAAGCGCATTGCCAAGCTAATTCCATTCGTATATTGGGCTGACCTCAACAACTACACATTTTAGAAAATGGCTGGAGAAACAGTTCCCATCTACATGCCTTGAGGAGTGGAACAAATAGTTGCACAATGAGCTGGGATGGTTTTTTTCCACTGGTAGAGGCGCCAAGAAAGGAAGAAAATCCAGTTTTTTCTTTGGTTCATCATCGTTAATCTCTTGATAAGGGAAAACGGATCAAGGAAAATAACTGACCTTTTGGAAGAGGGTATTAAACTGAAACGGTAAAAGAAAATGCACCAATGAAAACAAAGGCAGCCTGTTTGGAATGACTTACATTATATGGAAGGAAAGACAAACTAATATCAGCCTGTTTGAAAAGACTTTGAGCTTGAAAAGTGAAGAATATTGTAGCGAGAAAAATAGGGTCTTTGAGCGTGTAGTACTATAATTGTTATAGTTTGTAGATGATGTGCTTGTTTGTTTTCCTTATTGGAAGGGCCATCACATTCCTCTGCAATCAATTTCCATGACATTCACTTTGCCATAAACGAATTATGCCCAGAAATAGTGCATTCCAGCCTATGGTCATTCAGAGACTGATCAAAGAACTGAGTTTTGAGCAAGCATTAAGTAATTTTTGTTTCCTAAAAGAACAAGAAACTAACAATATTTTTTACAAAACAAAGTTTCTGCAGCAAAAAATTGAGATAAGAAAAATAGTGGAACTCTTTTTCGGTAATTTTCCTTCAAAACTTTAATTTATAATGTCAAGCTTTCCCTAAAAATGAGAGTAGTTATTAGTTTCTTTTTGTTAAAAATTCTCCTCAGAGAAAAATTGATCTGTTTTTGAAACAACTAGGACAGTATTTTTTTTATGACACTGGAATGCCAAAAAATCATGCACGCAATGTCAAGACATTGTGGAAGCTCCTTTTTACTCAACTTGGTCTTTTTTCAAGGATAAAATGAAAATTCTTGCATTATATACCCTTTTAAGATTCTTTTTGCTTTCATTTTTCAAATTTCAAATCTATCAAAGTATTGATATAGGATCAAAAATAGTCTTCAATCGGTTCAATTTCTTGAATGTCCAATCCAGTTTTCATTGGCTCAAGCATTTTTAATGTAAAGGTTAATGTTATGGTACCAAAGAAAGAGTCTAGCTGTCAGATACAAACTGATTTATTCCTTGAATCACAAATATTGACATTGGTTTACAAGAGAGAAAATGGGAATGCAAATTTAATCTATTTCTATTTATTACGGCTCATACATTTTACATCACACTGGTAAAACTTTACAAGAACTGGCGTGTCGCTCGCAAGAGCGCATGAACACGCCATGAAGACGGACGT
>Ga0194133_10004480_pt1 | contig 18664 bp, 15 predicted proteins | sample TA2KigOf40mmetaG_FD_155448 | JGI IMG/M metagenome (GOLD analysis project Ga0194133, IMG submission 155448) | Freshwater microbial communities from Lake Tanganyika, Tanzania - TA2015055 Kigoma Offshore 40m | ecosystem: Environmental > Aquatic > Freshwater > Lake | place: Tanzania: Lake... | reverse complement strand
TTATGTATAGGGAGTATTAGAAAAACGATTTCGCGCCATGAACAGTTGGCATCCGTCCGTCTGTCAGTCACCTCTATCTCCTTTCACAGTTTTAAAGATGGAGGACTGAAATTTGGCATGCATAATTCTCACATACATGGCTCAAAACGTACCAGACAAAATTGTTATATTTTGTCTAGGAGCTGAGATATTTAAGATAACCCCCCCATGACCTGTTTAAACCACCCATGATCCAAGAAATGAATAAAATATTTAAAACAATGTCAAAATTCGAATAAAAAAAATCCCCTTAATGAAAGTAGCTTTTTTTAACCCCCTGTTCAGTAGATTGAGGATTATTCCTGCCAAATTTCAGCCCTCTAGCTTCAAAACTGTGGGGGGAGATGGAGGGGTGACAGACAGACTTCAAATAGTAGGGGGACGGATTGCTCAGGAGGGTTTGGCATTTTTCCTCCCACAAAAAATGCCCCTCTAATTAATTAGAGGGGTTATTACTAATCCAACCAATTGCTGGAAGTTTTGTCTAGGCTTTGTAATTAAATGATGGTTTATTAACTGAAAGAATATTCTGGCTATTATTTACAAAAAATTGACAAATCTCAATATTTTGGGTTGTTAAAGTCTGGCTCATTTTAAAAAATAAGAAAAATAAGCTCACAATATCATCTTTTGCAGGAAGCTCTTGATAAGAGATTTCTATCAATTATTTTAAGGTTGTCCAATATCACAGCCATAACTTGTTGTATAAAAAGGAGTGTCACAATGTAAACTAATTGGCTGAGAACTTGAAACTTTGAAAAAGCGGTGCTTTTTAAATGTACTTGAAGCACTTTTGCTTATCTTGGGGTATTCTTGTTTTGAATAATACTGAATCAACTCTGTATTGAGTGTAAAGAAGAGGATTGTAGCCATAAACCTCGACAAAAAAATTGATGCAGTGGTGGCGCTCTTGGAAGTGTGAGTCATCTTCCGACAAAGAGACAGGACATCCCTGGCATCTAAATGTCCACCTAGAGGTAACTTTCACTGGAGGTTTTCTTGTAATATGAGATATTAAAAAGTTCATGGCCTGAAAACGATAGAAAGCCAAAATTAGTTGTATGCCTCTATCTTCAAAGTAAAGTTTCTTACTAAATCTTCACAATTTGTAAATTCATCCACTTTATCTCTGATAGCTTTGGGCATAGAGTTGAAATAAGCGTAAGAGTAAAACTTGTGATAAAAGGCAGCTCCAGTAAGAACCATAGATAACTCACAACTAAATAATATTCAAGAAATATTTATCACCATTTTTTTGAAAAAAAACTCCAATCAGATCCAAATAATCTTAATTACCTATAATTTGAGTTATAGTTCCATGATTTGTGCTCCATATCCCATGCATGGTACCGACCTAAAAATTTGAATTATTTGACAAAGTTCAATTTAAGGTTGGCAATTAGTTGGGGGTAAAACCAAACTTTTTTTACCTGGAAATCCGACAAGGCGATCTCTATTTTCTCTCCAAACTCTGAATCCAAAAATGATTTCATCGTGCCTCAAATGAGCATCATCGTCAACAGATAAAATGGCTTCAGTTTCAATTACATCAAAAGGTAGGAATCGATTATTGAGACTGTTCTTTTCTCCTCTAATAACAAAACGGTCAAATTAAATCATAGAATGAGACAAAATTATTTCCTCATCATACAGTCAAAAATGTGAGGTATTAAAAAATTTCTTGTACCTTACAACAATTATTGGGACACCAATATCTGGCCACCTAAGATCCTCAGATGGTGGATCAGGTGCATTCCATACTACAACAACCTTGATGGAAATTTTTTTTATAAAACATTTACTTCCTATAACTTATAACTTATAACTTTTTCAATCTGAAAAACCTTGTTTAAATATGGGAGAGCATTGAGCCTTGCAAGAGAATCAACCAAGACCAACTCTCTCATGTATGTAAGCATAACAACAGTGAACTGTTCATGTGGTGTATTCCCTCCAATAGCCTGTAAAAAGATAAAGCTAGTAAGAGCTTCTGCTTACACTAATAGTAAAATTAATTATTTCTTGCCTGGCTAAACTCATAGCCAGATCCGCCTTCTCCAGATCCGATAGGTCGAAAGCCTGCCGATGATCCAAGAAATTTTCCCTCGGTGGGTAATATAGGTTCCCATGGGGTGTACGGGGCCATGTTTGTTGAATAAAAATGAGTGTTCCATATGTCGTAACCATTAGAAATAAAAGATGAAAAGTTTCGTCTGAAAGTTAACGACGGAGTGGGTGACTCTAATGGTCCTAATGATTCACTTGTTTCCATGTCAGAAGGGATTTGATCCATGAGTAGAGGCCTGAAAATGGATAAGTCTTAGAAAAGAGTAATAGAAAAATATTGAAATTCAATTAAAATATAAATAGATTGCCTGAAAGTCTCATTAAATATTTGAGTTGAGGCTTTGTCCTCCATAGGTGCTGGTGGAAGTCCGATCCTGTGACGCACCAAGCTAATTAAGCCAGATAAAATAGCATGTGTGCTTCCAAGATAATTTTGCCATAGAAGGCGTCCCTGACGGCGCATGAAAAACAAGTCGGTGTCTGGAATAGATCTTATGAGAAAATGCATTTCTGTAACCCGAGCAATTGACATGACTAAAAGAACTCTTTTGTAGTCAATCACTTCAGCAAATGGAAGGGCCTCTGGAAAAAATGTAATTCGTTTTTCTTTTGTAACATTTTGTAGCACCAGCACTCTGAGATTTACCCAAGGCAAAATCACAATCCGTTGCACATACCAGCAATGGAACAGAGCCTTCCTACAAAACCAAACATAAGAATGTGGTTAAACTGAAAATAGGACTGAATTAAACATTCCAAAATTGTATTAGCTACCTGTATTGCCTCTGATATTTTTCCAATCACATCAGGAAGATCTAAAGTTAGGCCTATTGGAACTAATGTATAAGTTGAATTGCGTAATAGATCCTTATGCGATTGTGCATCACTGCAAAGATTTTTTCCAACAACAGTGCAGTCAAAGTTGATGTGTATCTTATCATCAGTCTGGTCTCCATTGATGTCAGGGAAATGGCTTGTAGAAAAAAATTCAATTAGCTTCGGTGGTTCAAGTTTGCAAACTCCAAAGTGTATTATTTCACTCTTGAAGGCAAACTAAATGAGAGCTTACCTTCTAAATTTTAGCCACACTTTTTCATTTGGCAAGGTTCCTTCATAAAACAGGAGAAGTCTCCTTCTGATTGGAAGAATAGGATTCAGCTCAACCCATAAGTCAGGGATTGGGAGGCGATTGTGAACAGGAGGTAAGGTGACATCAAAGTGCCTTCGAAATCTTAAAGTTTGACCACTATCTTTTGAATCCAGATGTCGAAAGCTGCCAACCAAAGCATTCCCAAGCTCTAACTGAGAAAGCCCTTCAACTACAAATCGTAAAAACAGTGATGCTCTGTTAAAATAATCTGACTGATTTAATATAAAGCTTTAGAAGTACCTGGCACTTTTTGGAAACCAAGATGCTTTTCCCAAATTGTCACATCTACTAAAATATGATTCCTGCCATCGCCCATCCAGTACTTTAAGCTCTATGAATGAATGTTAAAAATTATCATATATTTATCTTTATTGTCTGTTGGAAAGAATGATTGTGACTTGGCGAAAAGCTGCCAAGAATGATATCTATTATGATCCTTTTGGAAAAATAGCAACTACTTTTTTGTTCTAAAGACTACGTGGAATTTCTAGTTTAAATAGCCACAGCCAAAATATCAATCATTCCGTTAAAGTGAAAAAAGTGAGCTTTGGTACCAATGATTCAACTCTCCATACTAAAATTGTTACGGTAAGACTATTTCAAACCATCAGTAACATAACCAGTTAACCAAAGATATATTTATTTTTACCTGATTTGGTTTGACGTTGTCCGAAAAGTTAAAACCAGCAATAAAGATACATGCTGTTTCAGGGTCATGTGTGCGGTGTCCAAATCCGTTACCATCAAGTAGCCAGGAAAATTGCGGTTGCTAGATAAAAAATAAAAGAACTGTTATAATGGCATAGTTTTGTAGATGTACTGGAGAAAGACCTCATAAAAATATATGGGAAACCCAGATGACAACGGGCATCTTGAAATGTCGAAGCAGGTTCCAATAGTGCATCTAAATAACAGATCAAATTTTAGTGTGTCAAAGATGTCCAAAGTTTTACTCAACTGCAAATACCCAGGTTGATTTTTGTCAATAGCTAGATAGTTGTTGGGCAAATCATTCAAAATTTTTAATGGAGGCAAAACTTCTGGATTGTTTCTCTCTCTTAAGTCTTTTGCAACCAATTGAGCCTGGCTAATCGAAACGCGTAACCTTTCTAGATCACTCTAAAGAATTTTAATTGACTTATCATAATTGATAAATGGTATAAGTTTTAAATGCACTGATGTTTTAAGTTTTAACTATCACAAACCTGTTCTCGATCAGCATCTTTTCTCAGTTTTTCAATTAGTTCATCAAGGGATGACTTTTTCTTCAACTTCTCTGCTCGGTCCTGACAGAACTTAAATTTGAGAATGAGCATTACACTCACATTTAAAGATTTCTTTTCACCTGCTCAATATATCTAAGCTCTGTCAAAACTGAATGTTTTATCCTCAGCAAATCATCTAAGAGCCTCTTTTGCTCCTCTCCACTTCGTTTGTCAATGTCAAGTAGTTGCAGATTATGTCTAAAATTTTGCAAAGCAAACATAGCATCAAAACTTTGACCTTTAGAAGCAAATGGTTCATTTATATTAAAATACCTAGCTATGTCGGGATCTGATATATCTAAATCAAATCCCGATGAAGAACCTCTTTCGACGCAGTTTAAAAATTGATAGATGATCAAAGGAGTTGAAATTAGAACTACAAATAGGAGAACCTGAAAAAGATAAAAATGATTATTAATCAATAAAATGAATTGAACGAATAGTTAGATTATGATAAAACCCACCAAAAATCTTGAAAGTCTGATCCTCGTGATGTACTTAATCAACGAATAAAACATTTTAAATCAAGATTGCTTCACATTGTCCTATTTTATTTGTTAACACAATTGTAAATGTAAAGTACATTTAAAGTCTTAAATCTCGGGTTGCTTCTTCTTTAATCTCGACTCAGATGCTATTTTGTTGTTATTGTTTGTGACACTAGTTTGAGGGAGCAGCTATTTACTACGGCATAGACATCTAAATGAGATGTATTTCAAGCACAGAGTTGAGTGAAAAGTGCCCATTTAATGCCACCAGACAATTTAGTGCAATTTTCCCCCAAAACAAAACCCTGCTAAACCCAATTTGGATGGAATGGATGTAAATAAAAAGTATAGCGTTAATTCGTTTAATACAAAACTCGAAGTCGAAAATAGAAAAGCTGAAACTAAAGTCGTAGATTGTTTTGTGAAAGTTTTAAGTTTTTGGTGAAAAAGTTTATCAAAATGAACTTATTAATAGTTATGAAAGACATACAAATAAGGAAAATAAGTTTTTGTCAACCATAATAAGCAAAATAAAAGTGGACGGTAGAACAGTTTGGTCCTGGTAAAATACTGTCTAAACATAAGGATACTGGTCCATGATAAAAGGCAAGTTTGTCCTTGACATCAAAAATAAAGATTCAAGTTAACTTACATCCGATTTGCCATTGCAGATACACAATGAATAACTGGCCTCAAAGAAGTGCTGGTGAGGGTGACGTTCGGCCGTCAAGTGGAAGAGTTCCTCCACCTCCTCCCTTGATTTCAAACAATAAAAGATATGAAGCTCCAGATTCGAAAAAACAGGGTGGATACAGTCAGTTTTCTGAAGCGAACAAAAAGGGTAACATCTTTACAGATATGAGAAAAACCTTTGACGAAGAAGATTCTTCAATGTCATTCAAAAATATGCCTTTAGAATCTAGAAATTTTTCAAACTTTGAAAAAGGCATCTCAGGATTTCGCGACTCCCCAGAAGAGCAAAAAAGTAAACCTCATATGTCATGGTATGATCAAAGAGAGCAATTGCCAATTTCTAGCAAATCACAGCTAGATTCCCAAGCGTTCAGAAACCAATCTCTGTCTAGGCCTCCTCTGGGAGGCCCTCTAAGCAACTCACAGGACCTTAAGGGTCGTATCACAGATAATGACAGTTCTGAATTTGGCCTGAACGAGAGAAATCGTAGCTTTCTACATGATGCAAGTAAGATTAATGAAAGAGAAGAGTTTTCAAGGCTCAGGGCTGAGAGCGCAAGAGGTAAGTTATCTGGTTAAAGATATTTTTTCTCCAAATGAACAAGTTTAAATTAATGTTCGATGATGAAATAATATTGAATTACAGACCGACCTTCGTCAACAAAAGAATCGGATCATTACTTGTTAACCAGAGATACAAAAGACTCCTATTCGTCTAACCGTTCTCCAGAGTATAAGCATTTTCGTGGTCAATTTAGATCGAAGTCTCCCCCTGAAGATTCAGAGAGAAAAATACCAAGGATAGCCGATACAAAAATTCTGGATGACGATAGATATCGAAGAAATGAGAATATTTCTGCACGAAATGAATCATTTCAAGAAATTCAAACTTCTGCCATAACAAGATATGACAGGAAAAATGCTCCTGTTGAGAAACTCCCGCCAAGTAGATTCTCAGGTAAACTAAAGTAAATTTAACGAAACTTAAGAATTTTTATTTGCTTCAAATTAACCCATGAAATGTAATAGTAGTGGAACAGATCATTTAAAATTGCTTTCTTGTTTTAGTTCTTTATTCTGCAGCACAAAATACTGGTTCTGAAAGTCCAAAAGATCCAAGGCATGAAAGATATGCAAAGAGGTCTTTAAGTAGATCTATCAGTCCGTTCAAAATAGAAGAAAAAGATAATGCTTTAAAAATGGCTCAAGGGCCAAGAGGATCTTATGGCAGATTCGACTCAGCAGACTCAAAAGAAAGGAGTCTTCAAAGTTCTCATAGTCTAGAGGGGTTAAGATCCCAAAGCTTTCTCAGGCAAAGCTGTGAAAAAGGTGAAAGTCAGTCACCGAGAAGAGAAAACTTTATGGACTCAACTTCTAAAAGAGATTTTCATGATGAAAAGAGGGATAAGGAAAAATTTTTGAGCTCTTTCCACACCCGAGAACTTGAAAGATCAAGAAGCCCATATGAATCAAATTCTCAAATGCTCAAGAGAAGTCGGGATAGATCCAACAGTTTTGACAAGTTCAACACCCACCAAAGAACAAGAAGTCCCAGTAGCTATAAAAACTTAAGAGATCCTGAAGAACATTTAAAATCAAGTGGTTATCAAAAGTTGCGTGACTCAAAAAGTCCTCAGATGATCAGAATATCAAGGAGTCCTGAAAAAAACAGAAGATCAAGGACTCCTCAAAAAAACAGGGTATCAAGAAGTCCTCAAAAAAACAGGAAATCAATTAGTCCTCAAAAAAATAGATCAAGAAGTTCTCAAAAAAACAGGAGATCAAGAAGTCCTCAAAAAAACATGAGATCCAGAAGTCCTCAGATTAGCAGGAGGTCCAGAAGTCCTCAGAAAAACATGAGATCAAGAAGTCCTCAGATAAGCAGGAGGTCCAGGAGTCCTCAAAAAACCACAGGAATTAGGAGTCCCAAAAGGTTTGATCAGTCTTCAAGCTTTCCAAAAGATGTAAGGTCTCAAAGCCCGCAAAAATCTAAAAGGTCTCAAAGTCCATTTAGATTTGAAGGTGCAAGAAGCCCAGAAAAGTTTCAAAGGTCTAGACAGTCAAAAAGTCCTCAAAAGTATGGAAAATCTAGGAGTCCTCAGAAGTATGAAAAATCCAGAAGTCCACAAAATTTTGGAAAATCTAGGAGTCCTCAGAAGTATGAAAAATCCAGAAGTCCACAGAGTTATGGAAAATCTAGGAGTCCTCAGAGGTATGAAAAATCCAGAAGTCCACAGAGTTACCGAAAATCTAGGAGTCCTCAGAAGTATGAAAAATCCAGAAGTCCACAAAGTTATGGAAAATCTAGGAGTCCTCAGAAGTATGAAAAATCCAGAAGTCCACAAAGTTACCGAAAATCTAGGAGTCCTGAGAAGTATGGAAAATCCAGAAGTCCTGCCAAACGTGTAAGGTCTAGAAGTCCTAACAGACATAAAAGACCCATAAGCCCTATAAACTTGCGAAGTCCAAAGCAAAGGCGAGAGTCCAGAAGCCCCATGTCAAATCGCTTTTATCAGAGTAACCCCAAAGGTTCTACGAGCCCTGAAGTAGTTATTCTTAGTAGCCAAGGAGTAACCTTTCCAAGAAAAGAAACTGTAAAAATTGTGACTGAAAATTTTAAAGCTGACCCTATGCGTCAAAGTCACCGTGATTTCCTTCCTTTGAATACCCAGCCGATGAAAAGTCAGACGTCAATGAGTGAAACAGGATTTTCATCATCGTTCAACCTCCCTATCCCAGCTCACAATTCTGCAAAAAATGATCAATATAAACCGTTTCATGATCTCTCTCTTCTTCATCACGACAAATCAGATGAGAGAAGAAGAACCGAAAGGTTTTAACAATTTTTTTTCATACAATATCTTTTGATGGTAAGTAATTATGTTTTTAGGTTTGACCTTGCCCCGCTTCCAGTTTCGTTTCCAGGTAAAAACTATTTTACAAAAAGGCTTGAATTTGATGAAACGACCGTACAAACTTACATAATTTCAGGAGCAGAAGACGTTGCTAATCAAAGGGTAAAAATACTTAAGCAGCTGTTTGTTTTTTTATGATATTTTTCTTTCATGTTAAATATAATCTAATTGTTTAAAGAATTCTCGGGAGCTTCCACGTCCATTTATGGCAGAGCCAATCACGAACTATAACTACGATTTTCACGACAAGAGATTTCTTTTGGCTGGAACCGTTACGGTTTGATAATTTTCAAACTTAATCTAGAGACGACGAATATAACCTGAATCCTTAAATGCATTTCTAGGAGTTGATCAATTCAAGAACAGGAACTCTGGAAGTAAAAGTAAATGATCTTTTTCATATAGATAAGATTGAAATATTTGCTGTAAAGTCAAGTAATCATTCATTATTTTATAAAAAGGAAATAGACAGGAAGATACTCTCAGAGCCTGCAACAGTATTTTTTCACATTTCTGTTTTGTGGGTTGCTAAACCCAACGGGAACCCTTTTGGACCTCCTGTCCAATTCACTAGTCTTCTAACGGATGGAGTTTCCCTTAAAACGTGCCTTCCTGTCGGAACCAGGTAAGTTGATTATACACAATATTCTAAATTATGAACATTTTCTACTTTAAAGATATCGTAGGTAGATTGTATTGTAAACATAATTTATTAAAATTCTTTTAGGGTATATCTTCATGCAATGCCAGTAAAATCACTTTTTTTCCAACTTGGGGCAATATGTGTCTGGCCCATATCTTCAGAAAATCCTCCTTTCCCAGGTATCTTGTACCTAAGAAAATCCTTGCTTCTCAAAGGATCGTCTCAAGACTTTCAAAAACTACCTTTAAAATATTTATTTACAAATTTCAAAAATTTTGCTTCTAGACTTCAAAGAAGAAAAACGTCTACATACTTTCATCGAAGAATTTACAAATAGTACATGTCTTGTTCAGGCTACGTTAACGCAATTTCCATATGAAGGTAATAGTATTTCTTTCAAATCTTGACATTAGTTAATAACTTTCCCTATAATGGGGTGTACTTTATTTAGATGATCCTTTGTCCAAGGCTATCGTTTGGCAAATTAAAGACAACAATTACGGCATCATAGAAGTGACAGGGGGTTCGAAAACGAATCCTTACAGATTTTTCTGCTTGTTCCATAAAGATCAGGTGAATTATTTTCTTTATTACGTCAGAAGGGATGAGAGTGTGTCTTGCTGAAGTCTGGCTCATCTCTCTCAATATAAGAATGTAAAAGCCTGTCTATCGATACCACGATAATAAAAACAAAGCTTTTAGTATCTTCATCAACCAATGCAATTTAGGTATGGCTCAAGGACGGCCAAAGAGCAGTCGACTTGCCCTTCTTCAGAGACAGCCCTATCGATTCGTTTTTGCGTCAAGATCAAAACGTTCAAATAGTTGCCAGAAGCATAGTCAACACTAGTGGAAGTGCTCTGAAGTCGACCATTTTAGAACTTCAGGCCATTATGGTTTACGTCGGCAACGACAGAGATTTTCCCCCAACCATACCTAGACCTCACAGGTATTAAATCAGACTTCATTATTTATACATTTTATTGAAATTATACCAGTTTACTTAAATATTAAGAGATCTTGACCATTTATTATTTAGGTGTCCGATTGGAACAGGAACCTTTAACAAGGAAGGGTCTATCTCGTGGTACTTTTTTGACCAAACCTATTCGATTGGTCTTAACAAGAGCTTGCTGATCTATTTGGAAAAATTTCAAAAGACGTACCCTAACCTGGATCAGTCTTGCTTGACTTTAGACTTTTCTGTTGCAAAATTCACACCATCTATGCTGATGGCAAACCAAAAGCAGCAACATCCATCAAGTGTCCAGATTTCTTCAAACAGGTAATTTCATCAATACTTTTTTCGTAATTAGAATGCTATTTCTATCGAACCTTTCTACAAAAACATTTTTCTTATGGCTTAAAGCATGATTGGTAATACACTTTGGGAACATCAAACACCAACTGCAGAACCATTGCCGAAACTTGAACGATTCGAAGGTTACGTTGTTAGCCATTGTTCCCAAGACAGCTTTGTTCTCAAAGGGATGGATCAAAATTCCTCTGCTTGGTATGTCCTGGTAAGTTGTTTTCAGAAAATTAATTAAAATATTCTTTGAAGTCATGCCTATTGGAAAATTAATTTGATGTAAACAAAAGTACGCGTTTTAAAATCTAATAAATTGTTTCAGGTACCATGTAAAGTTGTTTTCAGCAAAGAGCCTTTTTACAATGTCCAGACAAATTTTCCTATTAACCTCAGACTGTTTGTAAATGCAATCCTTATAGATGAGTCGGCATCAATACAAGTAAGACTTTTACTTATTACATTTTTCTAAAGTTATATCCAAAAACAACTTTTTTGTGCATTTTAGTATGTTGGAGTCGTTGGATGGAATCCTGAGAAAATTGTAATGTCCAAAGACGAGGCAGAGCTCAGAGAAGTTCAACTCAACATAGAGACACTCAGATTGTATCATTTTACCCACAAACTGGTAAAACCCGAAACATTCAAAGCTAGAGAGGGACTCGTTGTCGAGATTCTTGATCAAAACTATGGGATTGCTCGATGTGATCAGGATCTGGTTCTTTTTGATACTTGTGATGTATGGATTAACCCATCTACAAGACTGAGTCAAACACAGAATTCCGTCAGATCTTTTTTCAAAATTGGGGATCAAATACTCATCAATGGAACTTGCGTTTCTAGCAGGGAAGAAATCCCATATATTGCCACAGCTGTGTGGATCAAGACAGACGATGTTGCAGTTAACGATGCCATGAAAAGCTTGAAATCACTCTTACGCCATCAAGTATAATACAACCTTTCTTTCTCAAGTATGCTCCGTCTACTCTAATTTTGCTTTCCTTATAATCTTTACAGATAGGCAAACCAAAACTAGACAACTTTTCAGTGGTTACCCAAAGTCTAAATTCTGACAGTTTGAAAAGCAAGCTTTTACCGAGTGCAAGAGCAGATCAAAAAGGGGACGCAGTTTTTAAATCATCTGGAAGCATAATTGGATACTTTGAAGAAGGATCAGGTTTCCTTGTGGAATCAATGTCCAAGGTATTATGATTTGTTCCCGAAAATAAAATTATCACATAAGTGTTTGGATATTATACTCATGTTTTGTGGATAAGGGAAATCTGAACCTTTTTTTACTACAATAAGCATACCCAAAAGCTTTCTTTCCTTATTTCTTAGAATTGGCGTTGTGTCGTGCCCGCCAAAGTCATCGAAACTGACTCTGCCATCATCGGTCATTTGGCGAGGCACTTCCAAGTTGGATCTCAAGTCTTGGTCAATATGGTTTTGATTGCAAAAAGTCGCCCTGTTCAATACCTTGCAACTGCCTCTTGGAAACCTGAAGATGAAAGGAATTTAAACATTGAAAAGGTTGAATTTATAAAAGTAAAACGATGAAAGAAATTGTTTGATGAAACTTTGATACTTTAGCTTCAGAACCAGAGAGCCTCAATTGATAATACTTCTATTGAACTTTATCATCGCACCTCATGGAAATCTATTCTTTCATTTGATGAAAAAGTTCCTGCTTGCTTAAGAGGAAAGCTTATTTCAAAGTTTGTTCATGGAAAAGGGACGATAACCAAACTTTTTGATGACAAAATGGGGATTATTGAAGACGATAAGCATGGCCACAAGGTAAATCTGTTTATTTTTCGATATTGTTATGCTACATTTTCATCACACCCAAACTACTAAAGGTATTTTTCGATGTCATTGACGTCCTTACGCCCAAAAAGGCACAAAAAAAGGCTCCTTCTCCGGTCACATTGCAAAAAATTGTCTCTACAGAGGCAGATCGTCCGAGTGTTAAGATTCCATTTGTGGTATTATCAAACTTTTCACTTCACTCCATAGTATTCTCACTGACCAGAAATTGAATTACAGGTGGGCGGCAAAGTATGTTTCCATGCAAGCTTGGTCGATGGATCCGTCATGATTCCTTATATTGCCTCTGATGTGTGGGAAAAAGGACTAAATAGCTTGAAAGCTAGATTTTGCATACCAATACCTGTACAAACGTTAACGCCAATTCCTGATTTCAAGATGAGAAACTACAAAATTATTGTAGACCAGGTATATAACGACAAACTGACTTAGACATGAAGTACCAGCTTTTCTATTTGTAACAAATTTGAATCAGCCTGATTAATATTAAAGGAACATCGGGAATCAAATTTACAACCTCATTTTGAGAAAAAATCATCCTTTTTGGATCCCCTTCCAATTGGTCCCATCCCATTCAATGGAAACAATTCATCATCGATTGTCCCAATGCAATGGACGCCTCCCAGACCCACTACTGCTGCTGGAAATACTCTGGGCATGGTTCCTCCCGTTGGTAACCAGGCTGGTTGGGTTCCGCCTGTTGGAATGCATCCAGGGTGGATTCCTCCAATCGGAACTTTTCCTAATCAATTCCAATTTCCTACTATGCCTGGCATGATTTTTCCTGGAGGCCCTGGACAAGTTCGACCCGTCCTTCCCGCAGTTTCAATGAACCAAATGATTCCACCAACCCAAGCACATCACACGATATCAAAAGGCCCTGTACTGAACACGGTGAAACTCTTGCTTTTATTTTCATCGAAAAATTAGCTAAATAAAACTGTGTATTTTTCTCAGGTGGTAACCGGCTCTGGAAAATCTTCGTCTTCTACAACTTCTAAAACGAAATCAGCGTTTTTGAAGGTTTGCAAAGTAGCTCTAGGTGTCATGATAAACCATAATTTGCACGACAAGTATTTTACAGGAAGTACTCTTCGGTCAGATCGGAACAGTGCTCACACTCTTTAAAGAAAAAGGGTCTGAAAAGACTGAAACTTTTGGCGGTCTCGTAAGATTAAGTGACACAAGAAGATTATGCTTCTTTTTGAAATCATGTTGCTCGGAAAAGTTTGAGATTGACGAATTTGTCAAAGCTGATGTTCACCCATTCAAGTTATTTGACCGAGCTGAAAACAAAAAGCAGGTAAGTCACAAAGGCCAAAAAAGCTGATCCTATATTTTTAGCATCTTTTTTAACCAGGTTGAGGTCCATTATGTGGCAGTTGCCATATCAAAAATGAGCAGTGCAGAAGTTTTGCCAGAGTCACGCCTGATCACAAACTCTGTGATGTCGTCGGCTAAAATGGCTTTGATTTATCGCATCAAAACTAACATTCTTGTCACTGACAATATCGGTGGGAAAATTGTTGAAGTAGCTATGACCACTTCAAACGTTTCTACTCTAAAAAAGATCAGTTTCCCAGCAACTTTCCAGTTCCTCGATACAGTGATCAATGATCAATGTGGTGTAATGTGCTGCCGATTAAATGGTCAACAAAAAATGCTCTCTTGTTTCTTTGAGCTCAATACAATTAACGTCTCTAGTAAGTTAAAGAAAAACCTTACTTTTATGAAATTATTTTCTCTTCAATCTTTATCTTAATTTTAGATCAGAAAGATTTGAAAGATCTAACTCAGTTGATAGAAAAAAGCCAGGGTTCTTTGTCAGCCAATTGTGAGATCAGTGAATCTTCAGACTCCATTATTCCATACAAAGTTGTCAGCTTTCGTCTTTCTGGAGACTTCCCATCTCGATTCTCACAACTCGTAAATAAAACTGTGCCGCAAGTTGTTGATGATCCATTGTTGGAAGTAAGGTTTAAAAAAGCTGTGCAGCTCTATAAAGATGGAGTAATCGCCTGGAAGAGATCAAATAGTGACGAAAATACTTCAAGGTAAGTGATTCATCTAAGATGCTTATTTATCATCCCATTTTATTAGGATAATGTGTTAATGAAAATAATTCCTTTTTTTGCTTTAAAATGAATGACATCTGGCTGGGGATCAGAAGGTAATGGGTTCAAACCCAAACACCTCAAGTCCACCTTTGACCCTAGGCTGACATAAAAAATTAGTGAAATGGTTCCCAGCACAGTTTGTCTTATTAGGATTGAGTTTGCAAGGTGTACCTTTAAAATATGGATTTTCTGGTACCTAGAAAGTTATTACTTGTTGCAAACATTCAGCATTATTGTTTTATTTATGTTTCTTTTGCCTTTTTACTGATTTACAGACAACTCTAAAAATATTTATATCTTTTTTTAAATGTAAATTTCATTTTTAAAAAAGATGAAGGTTATTTTAAATTGCATTATAAAATTCTGAAAAATTATAATAATGGATGACAACAAATGGTAAGGCAATCTAAACTATTAGAATTTCTTCGAGAAAAAGACAGGTAATTAATTTGTGTCTCAAATATAAAGCACAGATTTCTCCAGATTTCCAGTTCCAACAAAAAGGTTAAATAATGAGAGAATAAATAATAACTTTTGGCAGATCAATAGAGACAAAAGATGACATCGTTCTTGGAAAAGGTGTGGTCAAAGTAGTCCTTAATGAGAATTTTGGGCTTATTTATGGTCCATCACACCTTCCTGTGAAGGATAGGTATGTTATTTTTTTCCACTTTTTTTGTAACTTTACAGACTCTTGTAGGGCTGTGTGACTTTCAGACTGAGTGAATATCACTCAACTTTAAAATGATATGCTGCATAAACTTTGTCCTTTAAGAATTATATCAAGTGATATTTATAGAAAGATGTTATATAATCAGAATAATAGTATGATATTAATCACGTGAAGTGTGGATGGATTCATGCGAGGTAATCAACCTTTATAAAAGTCACTGCAGATTATAATTGTCCAGACTGAAGATGCCTTGTTGACTTTTTCGTAACCCAGGGTGACAAATTGATGGCGTGGCTGAGGATTGATCCCAAAACTTTAGATATTAGTTACCATTCAGGTACCCCTGACCACTTGGCCACAACTACCCTCTATACTTTCTTTGAACATTTATTTTTTGGTATGCATGACACACTCAGTACCACAGATGAATAACTATGAAAGAGTAAGCTGAGTATACTAACTACATAGGTATTTTGAACACCAGAAATCATGAACTGTGTGTCTAATGACTAAAACTTGGTGTTTAAAGGTCTTGTAGCACCAAGTTACATAAAATATAAAAATTGATAATAATATAATTACAAGAAATGTGAAGTAATTATTACTTAGTCACCATATAAAAATTATGTGAGGTCATTAGGAGCAAGATCTGAGTTTGTAACAAATTTACAAAAAACAGTAAACTGAGAAACGCATGGCAAATCTGAACATCTGCTGGTATTGCAGGATGTAAAATGATTTGGCCTAGGCCTGTAAAATATCAAGTATCAAATAATACAGAGACCCAAACCCAGCTTCTACCCTCTATGTGTTTGTATTTTTATTGGCTGATTATTATTGCTTCCTTGCCTTAATCTTGGCAGAGAGGAAAATTTGATTTTCTTTAGAAATGATCCGAAAACTGCTTCTTTATAAAATTTGAATGTCAGACTATGGCTGAAAGCAAGAAAACAATGTAGTTTGAATCGAATCTTTTTTCAACTGAACTTAAGATTCCATATATATGCTCTTATATACTCTACTCTCATCAGGGTAGCGATAGATAATACACATAAATAGTTTAACAGACTTCAGATAAGAAACGCGATGTATGATAGAGATTCCAGACATGGGAATCCTGAAATGAGGAAACCGGTTGAAAGAAATCATTATAATCTTAGGTGTTACAATATCGTAGTACACGCTCTTTTACCCTCTTTTCGCGCTATGATATTTTTCCTTTTACAAGCTCAAAGTCGTTTCAAACAGGCTGCCATATTTAGCTTCATATTCCCTTATCAGTAGTAAGTTCACCTAAACAGGCTGCCGCTGTTTTCACTCCCGCACTTTATTTTCCCGCCAATATTCTACCCTCTTCTAAGAGGTCCGATATTTCTCGATCCGATCACCTTGATCCGATCCCATTCCTTGATCCGATCACCTTGATCCGATCCCTCCTCATCTTTTGTATATAAAGCATTTTTTCCCTATCAATAAACAGTTCAGTATTGATTCTTTTCTTGACTGGGAAGGTCTTCTACTGGGATTTAAGCTTCAAGATCACTTCTCCTCCTGTTTCCGTTCTCGCACCGCATCCATTCCGACGCCGCAGCATCGAACGCGCTAACAAATATACGATAAGAATAAAAAAGTTGCAATTCAGAATCAGGCTGTGTTATTGTTAGATTCGATTCTTGGTGTGTGACATACCAACAATAAATCAGTTAGTTTCTTGGAGTCGTTTCCTTGGTTTACACCTCGATGTTGAGATTGACTAAACTTATCTTCTAATTTCAAATTATGATCAATGATCTTGTTCCTTCTTTATATTCATTCTCCACAATTCTCAATCACTTTCAACTCATAATATTCTTTGGATTCTGGCTTGATTTCCATCCATTGTTGTGTAATGGTTCCAAAGTTTTGTAGCTGTAGATCATGAAGATATGCAGGTGGGTGACAAAGTACTAGCTAGATGGCTGTTCCAACTTGAGCTTTTCAATTTTCTTTTTTTATAAGCTGTTTGATAGCTCTAAGAAGCCCCCTTTTTCATTATTTCACTTTTCTTTGTGTTTGACTTTTGGAACTTTTCTGCCATTTTTATCACATTAGGTTTTTCTTGAAGTAGATTGCTTTGGTTTTCTCCAATTTCACAACCATTCAAAGATCCAAAAGTGCATCAGTATGTACACTTCCTTTCAAGTCTTTGATGCTTTAGTCTTCCTTAATGTGGGTGTATCCATTGTCTGCGTTCACAACAACTTTAAATTGAACATTGAAAGGCAACATTTTTTAAAAATTTTAATTATAAAAACATGAAACATCAGGGCCACCCTGACACGAGAAGCCAAAAAAGGATGTCTCAGAAATTCCACCAAATAGAGGACTAAAATGAGGGAAAAAAAGTGAGAAAGAAAATAAGCACAAACCCCCCCACACACTACCCAAAAAAAGAAACCCACCATAACTTTGAGTTTAATTTGAGACGTCGACAAAGACAGTCAGAAATTGCGTAGGTGAGATTTGTTCAAAACTTGTTAATCTTGGAAATTAGAAATACATAAAAATTAACACAGGAAGAGATGGTGTTGATAATCAGTGCAATACAAAAGAGGTAAGCAAACTCAACAAAGGGTGAGGATCGAGGCCTGTTGATCAGAGTGGAGATTTTTCATCTTCTATTGGGCAACCCGCTTGCCTTGGTGACTTTGCTTGGTGACAGAGATCAAGAGGATTTGCAAGACTGAAGAGACGGCTCTGGAGTTCATGATAGGAAAAGGCCTCCGGTATGTTGAAGCATTGGGGGCCCAACAGGAGTATGAATGCAAGGAGGCTTCTTGTAAGTGGACATGTCGTAGATTTGAACGTTCAGTTTCAACTTGCCTCATAGAAAGAGAACTTTGATTAATATTGCGGATATTTGGAAGGCAACATTTAAAGTATTCTGCAAGTTTGAAGTTTGATCATCTGAGGTCTCAAGATTTACAAAGTTGCTTGGCTTTAGATGAGGCCTAAAAAGCTATTAATTAGTCACATGATTATTATCCAAATAGGACCCCGGAATTGTGCTGAGAAAAAAAGCAAGTAACCACAAAAAGCCTAAAAAGGATGTCTCAGAAATTCAACAAGAAAGAGGACTTCAAAGAGAGGAAACAGTAAGAAAGAAAATAAGCACAAAAGCCCCTACACACTGCCCAAAAAAAGAAAGCCACAATGATTTTGAATCTGATTTGAGACGCTGACAAAGATGGTCAGAAATTGTGAGTGGTTTCCAAAAGTTCAAAAATGTTTGAAAAGTTAAGTGAGTTGAGAAAAGGGAATAGAATTGATATTAAGTAAAGTAATGTGAAGGGAGACTGCTTCCTTAATAATGGTTCAGACATTTTTATCCTCCATGGCCAATTATTCCTTCAAAATGGAGGTCCTTTGCCATCTCCAGCCTTGGCACCTTGGCTTAAGGTTATTCAGCTCAGGCTTGCCCTGTGACCCTCCCCAT
>Ga0194133_10004477_pt1 | contig 18673 bp, 4 predicted proteins | sample TA2KigOf40mmetaG_FD_155448 | JGI IMG/M metagenome (GOLD analysis project Ga0194133, IMG submission 155448) | Freshwater microbial communities from Lake Tanganyika, Tanzania - TA2015055 Kigoma Offshore 40m | ecosystem: Environmental > Aquatic > Freshwater > Lake | place: Tanzania: Lake Tanganyika... | reverse complement strand
ATAGGTTTGTCAGAAAGATTATATGAGTCATAAAATGGATATCCCTAAAGCTGGCTGGCTGTTTGGATTTTGAATAGGACACAAAGAGTGAACCTTTTTTTTATACATAGATGCATAGTAAATAGGTACTTACTGCTTCTGGACTTGAAAAGTCAATTTTTAATTTCTCATTTGTAGTCAAGGCAAGAATCAGCTTGAGGTAAAATGTGTGGCACTTAAATCTTCAGGAGTTTCAGAGAAATTTTCAATCTCAGAGAAAACCTTGGGATCAGTTAATCCATTTACCAAGGGATTAATCCCGATCTTAAATTTCTAAAGGTAAGAGGCCATTCATTTAAGACTTTGTTAATCCTTTGTGATGTGATAACTTTAACTGGTCAGATCTCAAAAAGGATAAATCCAATTGATCTGGATTTAGACTTTTAATGGTTGCTTTCTACTCAAACCTTTCAAAATCTTCCACAGTAGCATACAGCTAAATTGTTTCATTTATTTGATATTTAAAAAAAATCACATTTCAAATTTACATTTTTGTGGGTTTACAAAGTAAAGGTCTGGCTATCAGAGGGATGATATAAATAGAGTGCTCGCCTGCCTGCAAGCTGGGCAGAGAAATTTCAGGGTCCTCTTAGCGGCACGGTTTCAGCTATTGAGAGCATTCGCTATTAGCAAAAGATTGGATATTGTGACTCCATAGCACTTGTTTCAATCAAAAACTACAGTAAAGTCATCTATGGAGCATCTAAGCTTTAAATTTTGATATCAGGCTGTGAATCTTAAGACCAGGGTTTGAGCTTAGGTTTATACAATCTCTTGACCATGTGCAATTAGCTTGGGTCTGCTTTCATAAATAATAACAATTGCTCCACTGTTTGCTCTCGCTCAGCCCTAGTCAACATCCTATGGAAGTCAACTTGTAGATCTAGAATGACCAAATTCAAGGAATCTGCCATCGCTCTCAAGGTCTCCATCCTAGTCTATACATAGGCAAAAATTGTACTTCCAATATCAAAAGGTTGTTTTAAGTCTGGATTACCTGCATCTCAGCTAGTGTGAGGCTCATTTTGGAAGAATTAAAAGTCAAAACCGGATCAATCAATGAGATTTGTGAATTTGATTATTTGAGCTCAGTCTGTTTTTCGCGCGATTGTTTATCTTTTGACCACCGATGTGTATGATAAAACAAACTCCACAGATATCTTGAGACCAAGAGTTGCGATCAGTATCTGCCATCAGTAAAAATGGTTCTTAACGTCATCTCTTGGAATTGTGCTGGTGGACTAAAAGGAAAAATAGACATGGTTAGGAAAATTGCTTATGACACCCTTGCTGACTTTCTTTTCGTCTCTGAAGCAGAATTTAAGGGTAACAACATCGAATATCTTCAAATAGATGGGTTTCACCTTGATGTTGCAAACTCCTTACTGACTGGGAAAGCAAGGTTAGTGTGCTATGTCGCTAACAACATCAAACACCAGTTCCCACGTCTGACAGCTCTGGAAGGAAATGAGCTCAACTTGATTTCCTATGGAAATAAAAATCTTAGGATTGCAGGAGTTTACAGAGGATTCACTAGTCAAAAGTCTACAAGTGATGAGCTCACTGAACTATTCTCCAGCATTAATAACATCGGAAGACATGATGGTAGGACAATAATACAGGGAGATTTCAACATAGACCCTGTTAGAGATGCCAACACAAAGCAGGGTAGGATGCTTGGAGATTGTTGCACTGAAAATGGCTTCGTGCATTTGATGAAAAAAGTGACAAGAAAGAGAGTAGTAAACAGAGTGAGAGGAGTCAGGTTTGAAGAATCATGTATTGACCTTGCACTCTCGAATGATATTAACGCTGACTGTGTCAACTTTGATAGCTCTGTTAGCGATCACGACTTCATCTGGACAAAAATACCTTTTCAAAAGGAGATCCACACCACCAAAAAAGTCATGATGAGGGATTACACAAAACTAACTGCAGTAAGCATCAGCCGCCACATAAGTAATGACATTAACTCACCATCAGAACTCGAATTAGAGCAGAAAGCCATCTTAGAAAAACTAGCTCCCCTCAGGGTTATTCGTACACGACTACCAACTCATGTTGAGAATCCACGTGTTGAAAAGCTGAAAAAAAGAAGAGACAGGCTATATAAAAAATACAAAAAAACAGGTGACAATAAATACCTAATTAAGGCAAATGACTGCTCAAAACATCTCAAAAAGCTTATTAAGCACGAGCTACGAGAGAGTTTCCAAAGGAAGGCACAAAGCCCAAATGTTAAATGCTTTTGGAGTACTGTTAATCAGCTACAAGGGAAGAAATCCAAGCCTAAGTTGGCATTGAAATTAAATGGTGTAAATACAATGGATGAAAAGTTGCTAAGTGAACATGTGGCTGAATTTTTTGACACAAAAATCAGAAAACTTACATCAACAATGTCACCAATTTCCTTCCCTGGGATTGAGAATCTTCAATACATGGAGGACTTCACTGATGAGGAAGTGCTTCTAGCACTGAAAAATGTCAAAGCTAAAATGAGTGCAGGACAAGATGAAATCCCACTAAAATTAGCCAAATTGTATGGTGTGTCCTCACCAAATACATACGTCAAAGTATTCAATAGTGTCATCAGAAATGGTTTCCCACAACAATGGAAGTGCGCTCGTGTAGTACCAATTCCTAAAAAAGGCGATCTATCAGATGTCAGTAATTACAGACCAGTTTCCAACCTCTGTTCAGTGAGTAAGATCTTTGAGAGATGTCTGTTAGCAAGACTTGAGTCGTTGCCTGACTTTGGTAGATGGATAGGTAGTCATCAACATGGTTTCCGAAAAAACCACTCGACTACCTCATGCTTGATGGAATTAAAAGACTATGCTGCCAGCTGTATGGATAAAAACAGACATTGCATTGTTTACAGCCTAGATCTGTCTGCAGCATTTGATATGCTTAGGCCGGATACATTCTATGAGATTTACAAGGGACAAATACCTGACGGAATTCTACGATTATTATTAGATTTCCTCCACAAACGTGAGTTTTTTGTGTCAGTTGGTGATGCAATGTCAAACATGAGACTAGTGGAGAGGGGTTGTCCACAGGGATCTGTACTGGGACCCGTCCTTTTCAGTCTATATGTTGGAAAAATCATGGAAAGCCTAACTTGTGACTTCTTTGTCAGCTATGCGGATGACTCGTACGTTGGCAACTCAGGTACTGATCTCCCTCAAGTCATTGATGCAGTGAAACTGAACATCAAAGCTCATGCAGAAGCTCTTAGAAAGATTGGCATGGTTGTCAATGAGAAGAAGACAGAGGTAATAGCTTTTCAAAGAAAAAACACACCAAACAGGATCATCATTGAGTTATCACCTGATGAAAGCCTAACATGTGCTGAATCGATTCAGGCCCTGGGTGTGACAATTGACAATAAGCTAAGTTGGATGCAACACCTCCAAAAAACCAGGAATAAGATAATGAAATTGATCAGTGGAATGAAAATAATCAGGAAAAAAATGAGTTTCCAACAATCACTATCCGTCAAAACAACGCAAGTCTTCAGCATCCTGTACTATGCATCCCCTGTTTGGTTGACTCCATCCACTGAAAGTAGAGTCCTCAAGGAAGTTGAAAAAATTCATTTCAAAGCCCTCAGAGTAGTAACAAGAGATTACAAACAAAGAATCAGCAAGGACCATATATCCAAGGTGACACAACGGTTACCACCTAAACTTTGGCTTCGTTTTGCAGCAGCATCAACAGTGATGAAGATGTGGTTTAATGGAACTCCTGTTCGCCTGAGATCTGAAGCTTTTTGCAACACATTCACAAAAAGAAGAATGGAAGGACTTCTCTTTGGTTATGATGACTCAACCTATAAGGTTGGAAAACAAATAACCAGAAACTGGTGTGGAAGTGTCGTAGCAGAAGTTAAAACACCCTGGACAAATATGGTGTTCAGCAAAGACAGATTAAGAACCATTTTAAAATCCACATTTTATCCAATTGATTTTTATGTTTTTAACCATTGATATTTTTATTGTGTTGGTTTTATTTTACTGTCTTTGTGCTTTTTGCATTATCTTAATTTTTTTGTGAGACTCTTATTAATTTCAAAATAATTTATTGTGAAAGATTGAGTCTTTATCGGATAAATAAATAAATAAATAAATAAATGGTCACAGGCATTTCTGGTGACTCAGATTTCCAACTTTTATATATAAGAATGGAGAGTCTGTCTGTCTGTCTGTCATTTGTATGTGTCTTTGAACAAATCTGATTGGCTGAGCAGTTTAGGGGGCGTGGCAATATAATATTTGAACAAATCTGATTGGTCAAGAGGTTCAGGGGCCATGTTGTTGTTTATTTGTTTGTATATGTGTTAGTCAATGAAAGCTGAAAAACTGCACAATTGGTTATCATCTAAAAAAATAATCATGCTTAAATGGTTACAAGTTTCAGAAAGATATTGCTTAATTGATTGACAGCTTACAGTCGGTTATGTGACTCATTCTTCTAATATCGAAGTATTAGACTTTACAACAATTTCCTACACAGTTATTGTGTCCTGCAGTCACCTGAACTATCCCTGGTTAAATTTTTGGGAATGGTGTTTTCTAATGTATTTATTTTGGTTTTTGATATTTAAATCATGTTTTTTGTTGACGTGATATCTGCGCAACCATCAATCCTGACTGTGGTAATCCATCACGTAAGATGATTATTTTAAGACAAATCCTGGGGTCAAAGATTTGCTCTGACCAGGGATTGAACCCCAGTCTCCCAGTCCACAGCAACATTTAGGCCCTCAGATTTTTCAATTTTGTGTCTAAACAATTCACTCTTTATTTGGGAAAATTTTTTCTCTGAGCATGAATCTGGAAAAAAAGATCCAATCCAACTTTTTTTACCTTTACTAAACATTTATATGTTAGCAATAAAAATTTTCTTATCAAAGATTCCAAAAATTGTTTTTGCAGGACTTTTTCAAACAGATCTTTTTTGATAGATGAGGCACAAATCGCTGCTCTTTGCGATTTTTGTTGGTAAAAAAACCCCCATATTTTTGCTATTCAGTGGTTCAATTTTAGTTTTGTATTCTCTAGAAACATGAATGAAATGAATCAACATCAATAAAATGTAAATTAGGACATATTTCTTCTTCAAAGACAAAGAAAAAAGTACAAATTTATTTTTTTTTTCATAATTAAGCTTTCTTTAGACAAAAAATTATCTTTGAAATGTGACCTTTTTTTCATGTAACTTTTTTTATTGTCCTATCCCCAATGCGGTTAGAATGAATAAGATTTTGCATCTTCCCAAATCTAGATTTGTGATTCGTTGATTTGAACCTAAAATAAGTAGCAAATAAGATGTTGAGGGATTTGTGACTTTGAAAAAATTGCTGCATTGGGATTGCAAATAGACTTTTTCTTATCTTGAGAATAGATTTTAGTGGAGTAAATAGTTTTCTAGGTTGGTAGGAAAAGTTACAAATAAGAAAGTAAAAAAAAGAAGTGTTTGTCCAAAGATGAACCATTTTATTTTGGCCCTGGGATTGGGAGCTATGGGTCCAAATGTGTCAGATAACCTTTTGTCGAGCAAACTTTTTATAGTCAACAATTTTTAAAAATTGTTTTTTCAGCGTATGACCCCCTGGGCCCAGGGAAGGCCCTTAAACATTTCTAACCTGCCCTATGTTTGTTCGGGAAAACGTCGTTTCGCCTACTGCCATTTTGACTACTGTCGTTTTGCCTACAATGGTTTGCCTACTGCTGTTTCGCCTACATAGTAGGCAAAACGATGACGGCGACGATGACAACCGTTTAGGTAGCCCCGCAGGGCTAGGTTAGGGGGTTGGTTGGGTTTGGTTAGGTTAGGTTAGGTTAGGTAAGCAATAAAGTCGTCGTTGTCATCGAAACATCATAGTAGGCAAACCGTCATAGGCGAAACGTCATAGTAGACAAAACGTCGTAGGCGAACCGACAGTAGTCGAAAAGACATAGACTCTGTTTGTTCTCCCATTCTCAAATGTCCAAAACTGAAATTTCAACATGATTATGGACTATCTATTTTGAATAGAGCCAACAACCTTCCAGATTCAGTTGGTGTTTAGGTCTGTGCAAAATTTGGTAGAGATTGGTCCAGCGGTTCATACATGATTGAAGGACACTGGTGCAAACAGTCTGTTTTTATATATATACTAGCTGAGGTACCTAACTTTTATTTTGACCCTAAGCCCAGGGGGGGGGGGAAGGAGCCGGGTCAAAACTGCATTAAACCTTCCTTGGACAGGTGGTTTGGATTTCCATTAGCCCTCCACATACCAACAGACCAACATCTGTACGCCCATATTCATATATATACTAGCTGAGGTACCCTGCGCTGCCCAGGTTAATTTGCAACCTGCTGAACATTTTTTGTTTTGTAAACCGTTTTCAAAAATGTGTTCTTCAGCTTTTAGGGTTTCAGGCCCCCTAGGCCCAGATGGGAAGGGGGCGGGGGTCAAACCTGCACCAAAACCTTCCTTGGACAGGTGGGAATGTGCGCGCAAAATTTCATCAAGATCGGTGCAGGGGCTTGGATTTCAATTAGCCCTCCACATACCTACAGACAAACAGACAACTGTACCCCCATTTTTATATAGATAGATAGATATAAGATAAGAAGATAAAAGATATATATGATGTGAATAAAAAAAATTTAAAAAATGATGAATTTATAGCAATGAGTCTAAATAAGAAATGACAAATCTTTCAAAGTTGCTGTTTTTATCAACAGATGTCGCCTTAGGTACAAAAATATAGGCTTAGAAGTAATGGAAAGCAGCTTGAGGCGCCATCTATAACTAAATTTTTTCTCAAGCTTTCTCACAAAATACAATATATATCACATTAAAAAAAAGTGAATGATACCCTTTTTCCTCCTATTTGAAATAGATTTTTGCTCAACTAATTGAGCAAAAAAACTCCCACGAGACTCCCAAGGGACTTTGAAGAGAAGCAAGAAGTTATGGCTAATAATCAATACTAATTGAATGAAACAAAGAAGACTTTTTTTGCTCAATTTAAGGATGGTCTTTTGAAATATAGATTCAACACTTTTCACTTAAATGGAAAAGTTTTTTGACTAGGATATGCATTATATGTTGAAAGGCCTGCAATGTGAAATGATGACATAAAAGCGTAGATAGGTTTTGAGAACAGCTATTTGTTTAATTACTCCCCATTCCACTTTTGCTGTTTAGTGGTTTGTAGAAACAAAATGCAGCAACGCCTTTCCATAACCTGGCCAGGCCATTTAGTTGGGTGCGTCTGTCAAAACACGAGACCTTTTTACCTCAAAATACAATCCATAATGACTGGATCAACAAATAAAATCTAATCCAATCAACTGCCATTATGTTTTGTTAGAATATATTTTGGTAAATGTTTACAAAACTATTCCATTTAAAGAATATTCAGTTATTGTCCTTGTAAAAAAATGGCATTAGTAATCTCACACAGGGATTAGAGTTCTCATCTAGAAGATCATTTATGGCCTATGGAAGGATAATCCCTAATATTCCCATCAGACCATTCATTGATTTGTACTGATTTTTTTGTTTTAAATCTTTTTTAGTACCCCTTGCAAAGTTTTTTCATTTAAGACACACTATTTGGCTGGAAATGAATTGGTTTTATCAATACTACTTGGTTTAGCTTAATCTAAGTTTGCACAATCTAAGTTCGCACGATCTAAGTTCGCCTACTACTTTTTGCCCAGTGTCATTTCGCCTAATGCCATTTTTGCCTAACATACAAGTTCACCTAATAAGTTTGCCCCCCAAAAAAATATTGCTAAACTAACCTAACCTAACCTAACCCTGCGGGGCTACCCAAAGGGTCGCCGAATAAAAAAAATTTACCCATTGGGTGAAACGCGCATTGGGCGAAACACGCATTAAGCAAAATGGCATTGGGCGAAAAGTAGTAGGCAAACTTAGATTGGGCAAAACCAAGTAGACCCGGTTTTATCCATCCCAAGCGAAGGAAGGGAAGAGTTTTGAAATTTTGTATAGGGATCTGTTTAAGAGTGCTTGACACCCCGTGTCCGTCCGTCACCTCATTCTCCTACCACACCAGTGAAGCTAGAGGCCTGAAAATTGGCATGCAGAATCTTTACATGATAGGCTCCAAAGTTACTGATCTGATTTTTGATATTTGGCCTCGAAACTGAGATATTTAAGTTCAAAGTTTTATATTTACATCTTTAAAAGCTTCCATGATTTTAAAGCTAGAGAAAAGTTCAAGAAATAACATTTTTTGTTCAAACATTTAACTAAAAATGTAGTTTCATAAACTTTTCTCTAGCTTTAAAATTGATGGAGCCATGAATTTTTTAAGTAGGCAGGTTGCTTGGGGGGTTAGATATTTTTCCCCGCACAAAAATACCCGTCTACTAAATTTTTTTGACATTATATCAGTCAGGGTGGTTAAGTGGTAAGAAGCCACTGGCACAGGCTATTTTGAACCCTGAATTATAGGTATAAGTATACTCTTAAAAAAGTTTTGAATTGTGTAAGTTGCTTTGGCTAAATGGCCATGACATCTGGTTGGGAATCTAAGGGTCTTGGGGTTGTGACAGGCCCCTACATTAACCATTGTTCCTGGGTTGACAAAAAAAATCCACAAAAAATGCTACCTGACCAGGTAATTGCAACTGTTATGATTCTGTTTGGTAGACATGTACAAAAAACAGTGATGGGCACGAGCTGGGAAATTTTTGTCATTTTGATGAAAACCTCGAGGATTGGAAACTATTATTTTGTTCAAAAGTTTAGAGATATCCATTATTGAAACCATAAATATATTTTCTAACACAAAATTTCCTTTGAGTGGTTTTAATTTTTTAAATGTTTAAACTGTTAAGAAAAACTTATTAACATAGCTCATCAAAAAAATTTGGCTCTGCTTGGAATTGTTTGACTCGACTCGGCTCAAGCCAAGCCCAGCTCGGCTCGCACCAGCTCGCTTCTTTACACTAAAAGCTCGACTTAACTTGGGCTAAAAATTTGGCTCATGCCAATCACTATAGCTTACAAAAAAATTGTCCTTTTATGTTAACACCAATCAATCTGGCATGAAATGGTTATAATAATGAAAGACCTTATCTACTGGTCCTTTTCTCAATGACCTTACCTGAGAAATTTTGTTTCCAATCTCTGAAGAATTGATGGTCTGACCAGGAAAGACTTTGTTTGAACTACTATCATCAGCCTGTAAAAGATAAAAAAGTCAACATCAATAAAAAGATTAAAGTTCTTTTTCTGATACATTATTTTGTTGCACAATTTGTAACAAATTTAAAAAATAAAAGTTTTTCCAAAAAGAAAAGAAAAGCATGTAAAAAATGCTCCTTTCTGTACATTTTATCCACACTTGAGATGTCATTTCACTTGAAATTATTGATAATTACAATTCATATTGAACCCCCTTTCTCTTATCTGTAAAATTTTTGAAATTGGAGCATCAACATCAACATTTCTAATGTATTTGATTAAAGTTAAAGAAAAAATTTGCTTTAATGTAATGGCCGATAATGATGGAATTCTCCAAGAATCCAGTCCATTGTTAATTTGTTGTTAGTGTCTAGAAATTGGATCCTTGGAAGAGTATTCCAATTACAATTATGTTCTTCTCAAGAAAAAAATGCATTCAGAATAAAAGCAATTGTTTTTACATTGTTGATATTTTAGTTGGGAAAATCATTAAGCAGGTTGCAACTATAAGCTCAGATTTTGTACTTTATTTTTTTGGCAGCTGTAATTATGCTGTTTTTAGAAAAGACCTTCATGAGGCTAGAGTTGGAACTTGGAGAAGCTAGGCATTGATTTAGTTGACAACAATTCAGGAGATTTTATCTTTTCTACTAACAAATTAGGTGTTGTGAGAAGTGTTTGATCTCTGAAGTAGCAAAGAATGTGCTCTGAAAAAAAGCAAGAGCATGAACCTGCTGATCAAAGGCTTAAAGTCCTGTGATGACCTTCCCAATCAAGGGAAGAATCATTACAGAACAGTTTATTGATTGAAAAGGATCCCTTTTCTAAGACTGGGAACAATTCAAACTAACATCAATGTGAGGGGGCATCAAAGAGCATAACATCTTTGGCTGCCGGCTGAAGGAATGTTTCTGTTGTTTCTCGCAAACTATAGAAGAGCGGTGAAAGAATTGAGGGAATGAAAGATACTTTGGCTTACAATAACAATTAGCTTTGAAAAGGCCTGCCAGGTTATTGTGAGCATGATCCGTGCTTGGTCAGAGTCATTTAAAATTTGACCTGGGTTGCCCCGGGCCAGGTCAGTTTGTAAGTTAACACCCAAAGGCAAGACTATCCTTACATCAAATTGTTGCCCAAAATCCAGGAATGTCGAGACTTGCGAATAAAACGCAATTTGTTTGTTTTTATTTTACATTTTGGTACTGTAATTTTTGTTGCGTAAAAATTTAGAGCTCTCCCAGCAATCAAATTCTATTTTCCAGACCTGACCTGGGCCAACAATTGGTCTTCAGGCCATGTTGGTAAATATACGGGTCAAGATTGGTCAGCGCTTTTTATAGTGATGACTAATAAGTCATTTGAATCGGTCTGTGCAGGGTCATTACCCACTCTACTTTCTTCTTGATCAAGCAAGGTAGCATTTTTCTTGATTGATTGACAGCTTACATTCTGTTGAGGAACTGATTCTTCTAATACCGAAGTATTAGACTTGACAACAATTCCCCACACTTTATTGTGTCTTATTGTCATCTGAACTATCCCCGGTTAAATTTTTGGGAACGATGTAGTTATTTTCCATTTTTAATAATTAAATATGGTTTTTTTCTCATGTGATTTGCACAACCATCAATCCTAATTGTGGTAACCATCATGTTAGATGATTATTTTAAGATCAATACTGTGGTCAAAAATTTGCCCTGTTTGAAATTAACTCATATTTTATACTTTTAATTAACTAAATATTATAGACATCAAATATCATATTTGAAAGTCAGTTGAGGTCAAAGGGGTAAACACCTGCAAAGTTCAATTTAGAAAGCTACCTTGATGTCAGCCCCATTTTTTCCAGATAGCAAAACCTAAGTTGCAAAGTTGAAATTTCACATCAAAAAGTCTTACATTCCATCAAAATTTTGCATATTCTGCAGATTTGTGTTTCTGTGCCAAGATTCTCATAAATCACACCAAATTTTCAAAAATGCTTACTTTTTTGGCTTATTTTTGATGGATTGGTGCAAATTTCAAGAGTATCTAAAATATTACAAACAAAAGAGGCTAACCTTCTTTAAATTTAAGTATTTTATACAATAAGAGAGCCATTTTTCTTCCCCATCTGTCCTGGAAAAGTTAAAATCTGACCATAAACTAAGCCACAAGTATATAAATATCCCATGAAAGGTTCAAAAGAAAGCAGATCCACAGAAACATGATTTTTGTGATAGAACTATTGATTTTATTAAATTAGGAAATCTGAAAAATGTTTTAATGGGGATATAAACTTTTCCTTTTTGACTCTCTGAAAGTCTCTAAATGTGGTAAGGAAGAGAAGTTGACAAGTTTGTTAAAAGTTTCTGCCGATTGTGAAACTCTTAGCTGTTGAGGTTGCTGACAAGGTAAGTCTAAAATCATATGAAGAATATCTGTTTCTTTTTGTATTTTGAAAAGACAGAAAGTGGTTGCCTGGCACAGAAGAGAAAAAGAAGTTGTTTTCGCTACTTCCTTATTACGTTCTAGCTTTTCTATTTCATAGATAAAGGTGTGAGGTTGCCATCTTTTTCGGGTCAAGTGGGTCTTTACTGTCTCGTAAAAACTCATCTCTCCCAACAAAAACTGTCACTAATCCTCTCTTATCGATCCTCCCTTCATAAAACAGGTAATCTGGTGGAGTCTCTTTGACACCTTAGCGTCTTTCAACACTCGGTTCTTAGTGCTCGGCTCTACCAGATCTCCTTTGTCGCCAGCAAACGCTTTCAACTATCCATATGCAGAATGAATCTCTTACTATGGACCTGGTTCCACTACATGTGGTGTGACCTTATCTACCGCTACTGAGTGAGCTGTTTCTCGTTAGGCTATGGGGTCTGGTACCTTTATGGTCCCTGCTTGCTTCAGCTTGATTTGGATCCCGGGTGCGAGCGTTTCATCAAACTGCGGGTGGAGTTAGTGCGATGGCCGGCGTCCCTGACAAGATATGCTCTTCTGAGTCTGCAGACTCATCAGTGAGTCGCCCAAGTCTGACGAAGATAGGGATGAAGATTTTAGTCCTGTCTTCTCATTTCTTTATATATTTTATGACAATCAGCCTCTCAGAATAAATGAACCCTAGAATCATTGAAATATGAAAACCATCCCTCGTTTCATGTTGCTTTCCTCTTCCGGCGGGGAGGCGGGTCAAACTTGTAAACTCAAATTAAAAACTTAGAACTTTTCTCACTGAAAATTCAAATGTGAGTGGCCTCAGTGTAGTGATTTCAAAAGCCTTATGTTCTGCTGGTAGAAATCATGTATCTATGCTTCATTGTCCATAGATGCAGTAGTTTATAACATGCTCAGTACATGTTCATTCAGGTAGCAGTCATATGTGTTTGACTCACAGAGATCAAATATATAGAGGGAGAAAGGGTCATAAAAATCAATTTTGGGTTTATGTATAGGTTTACCAACAGCTGACCCCACCTGTGCTGCAGGGATTCAGCTGTTGCTCAACCCAAAATTACTACGGTGCAAATTTTTCCTGCAGTCTATGTATGTAGTGTCTATGGTTTGACCTTTGAATCGTCTGACGTGCACAAAAATATAAAAGAGATCGCTTGTTCAAAATAAACAGTTCAGTTGATCTAAATCTTTTATTTATAAATGAATAAAGATACAGTCCACCTTAGCAAATTTCTTAGCAGTTTTCCTCAATTTGTAATTTTTCAGTTAACAAAAAAATTATCTCTGAATCTTTTTATAAAGAGTAATTCCCAAGGAAAGTTTTTAGCTTTCACAGCTTTTTTTTCAAATAAGCCACTAATGCTTCAGAAAAAAGTTCTTTTAGTGGTTCATAGTTAACAGTTTTTTTCAAATAAAAACAAATTACTTCTGCCCAACCATTTCATTTTTGCATTGGAAAGCTACAAAGTGTTTGGCAAGGCTTAAAACCATGTTGGTAAGAGGAAATTAAAAATTCGATATTCCACCTGCAAAATTGAGTTAGTTTTCCATGCAAAGAACACTATTTTTCATGTAAAAAGCATATTTATTTTAAATTAGTGATCTGTTAAAAACTTTCATATGAATGAGAAATCTAATTTTATTCTTCTTTTAGAATCAACATGCATATCTCTCTGACCATGGAAATGTTCATAATGTCTTATTTGTAACATTCTTTTTCTTTCTTTTTACTTTCCCATAATAGTATTTTGCTCCAAGCAATTTTCTCTCTTACTCAACAAGTAATTACCAGCATAAAAATCGATATGCCCCCCAAAAAAGACTTAGGCACAATTTTCACAAACTTGTGTAGGGAAATTAAAAACAGAGAAAATGAAAAGACAATATTTTGTTAACAGAAAAGAAGGGTCTATTGTGACCAATAAGCAAAATGTACCTGGCTGAAAACTAAGATCTAAGGCTGTCGCTTCAATCCCTATCCATACCAGGTACTTTTCAACGCCGATTGCATAAAAATTGACAAAGCCTTCCACAGTCGGGGTAATTAAAATCTACTGTGACTGTTGTAAATATGTTTACCTTGTGTAATAATGGCCTGAGTCTACATATTGCAACCTACTTTTAATAGGTTGTGAAATGAGATCTTGGTTTCATCTCATTCATAATGGGAACTAATTTCATGGGTAGGATTTTGAACTGTGAATATTTCAGGACCAAAAAAGAGTGAACCATGTGAAATATATTAATGATATCCCATAGCAGAAGGTTTTACAACTCTCCAATTTTTGAAACCATTATTCAGGAGTTGTGCAATAAAAAGTAGAGATCGGGTACCTCATGTCAAAAATGGCAATAACGTACCATGGTGCATAAATTTTTCTATATTCTCAGAATATTGTATGATAAACTGTGATTTTTCTAATCGAGCCACAAAGGTTTTTTCAGAACCACCTAAAGTTCAGATGCTATGGCCTAATGGTTGTAGCAACTTGCTGAGAGCTATGAGACTGGGGTTCGATCCCTAGTCCCGAGCAAAATCTTTCTGCCCCTGGATTTGCCTATTTAATCACTTCCATAAGATGATTATCACAGTCAGGATTGATTGTAGTGCAGAAACTTGATTACAAAAAATATATCTTAATCTTTGATTCACAATTATCAAATATAATCAAGTTGGCGTAAGACACAACTTTCAGTGACAGGAATTGTTGTCTATAGTCATCACCATGAGGTTCCTTAACAAAGGCTGTCAATCAATCAATCAATAAATGTTCTATACATCAACACTAAAAATTGGTACATGGATATGTTGTCTTGGGTCAACGTGACTGAGAGGTCATAGGCATCTGACTGAGAACTAAGATTTAAGGTTGTGGGTTCAAGCCAGCAATTTTTCAACCCCGGTTTGCAAAAAAAATCAACCAGTTACCCTCAGTCAGGGTAATAGTAATCTGCGGTGACCATAGAGTTCTATGGAGGGACACTTATAAAGGTGTTGATCAGGTATTAACACCAGATGAGTCTTTACTGCACAAGATTATTATTATTATTTTTCAAAATAGTAAGCGGTGTTGTTCCTGCCTCAACTTTCAAGTTCAGTTTGGTTTACCTTAATTATCATCCTAAACAAGGGTGTTTCCCATCAGCACAGCATGGAATCTCTGACCTTGGAGGACCTTTTGGGGTATGATCAATGTAAATGACCTGGAAATCAGCTCTAAGGGGGTCCCAAGTGTTGCACCATTCAATCTATACTCAAAAAGAACATATTCAAAAATATTTTAAAGTAATAACATCTCTGCAGAAAATGTCAAAAATTTATTGGTTTTCTTTTTTTTTGGATCCTCCAAATTTAGCCAAATTTTACTGCAATCTATCACTCTTTCCAACCAAGAAATTTCCCAATAAAAAGGTTTGCCTTTTTTCATTCAGTTCATTGTCAGTTTCATTCTTTTCAAATTTTCTTTTTTAGCTTATAGCTGAAAAAATTGATTTTTAGCTTTTATTGACATGCCATTCATTTACAGAGGCAGAAGACGATTTAATCCTAAGTTTATAGCTATAAAATATATTTTTACTTTAAATAAGTTTTAACTCTTAAGCCGATATTAAAAGCTTTCTTCGATTTCTATCACCAAATCGATCTTAACATATTGCAATAATCAATATTTCAACACGCGAAAGCTCAAAGATATGACAACTGGCTGAGATCTTGGCGGTTCAGGGTTCGATCCCAGGCCTGGGGAAAATCTTTGAACCCCTGAGTTAGCTATCACAAGTCAACTCTTCATATTTAGCAAAGCCAGGGAAGTCTTTGGGCCAACTTTGCATGAAAAATAATTCTTTAAAATAAAAATAATATATCTCAAAGCCAATGTGAAAAAAGTTTCAAGCAAGTAATTCTGGTACGGAATTTCGAAAATCTTAAATGCTTATATTAATAAAAAAATCTTTAAAAGGTGGTATTCATATATATATTTTATATAAAGCATGATTCTATTCTCATTTCAAATTAATATTTCACAGCTTCGTGATGATTTTTCAGCATTGCCACCACCAGATCGATGTTGGTTCGTGTTTCAACTTTCATGTGGGGAATTTTGATTGGAAAAAAGGAGGAAAAAACTATAAAAATGTGTGAATTTCGTTTGCAACATGATAAAAAATTGCTAAATTCTTGGCGTCTCATTTGGAAAACTTTTGCCCAAAGTTATCAAATCATCTGATTGGTTGAAACTTTACGTTTCACGGTCTTTGTTTTGATTGGTTTTAACAAGGCGTGTGTTTGTGGGCGGGCGTTGAGTGCACTGGGTGGGGGAGGGGCAGCGCGCGCCCACCGGAACACGTGGAACTCACCTCGAGGAAAAAAACGTGGAAAACTGGAATAAATAATTTGCAATTTGTTATTATCTTTTTTATTACAAAATTGATCTGACATTCACCACTCATAGGAAGTTGAATTAAGGGTGTCATAAAGTCTAGAATAATTTTCGTGTTTTCAGACTCTTATTTTCGTCACGCATTTGCCAGTAGGTCATTCCAAAGCAGAAATACCTGTCCTATTTGAACTTGATTCAATATAACAGAAAAGATAATAAATTAAGTGGATGATAATTTAAACTTCTTAATGTAAATTGGCGTCTTGGTTCGTCAAATGATTTATTGATGAAATGTTATTAAATATTCTCATTTTAGTTTGGAATAATAAATGTGTTGGAATGAAATAAAGTCCAAAAAATGTACACCACTTTCCAAAATTACCTCAATTAGTTCTCAAACCTTAAAAAACTTTGGGATCCAAAAAAGTTCTTGGAAAGATACCTTTCAACTGTCCTGTAATTTGCTGGCAATAACTCATTCAGTTTGTAATTACATAACAAAGTATAAATGGTGGCACAAAAATAAATTTCCTAAGGTTTCTTTAAAGAACTTTGAAATAAAAGACTTTGCTGATTAGAAAGCTCAAACCTGCTGAAAAAAAATCTGATGTCTTCAAGTTTTCACACTGGTTTTGCTAAAGGAAAACTTTTCAAACAAGATTATATTGTAGATAAGAAATCTTTTTACTTTACAAATTTTGTTGAATTTAATAAAAAGAAAATGTGAAAAAAGCCACATGACAGATTGTACTTTCATGAGGAGGAAAAAATTTATTACAAAAACTACTTTGCCCAGCCCTCAAAACTATTTAATGTATATTTAGAAAAATGTCTTTGTTCACTTTTGTGTTTTGTGTTTTTTGAGACAAATTTCTCCTGAGCTTTTTATTACTGTGTTAAACTCATGGAGAGTAAAAATCTGTTTTATGTAAAAAAGGAAATGCTACTAATACTAATTTCCTCCAACAGAAGTCACTCAATATTAGTGATGGGTCTGGGTCAAAAATTTTTGACCCGGGTCGGGTCAGCCATTTATGGTTTGGGTTTGAATTTCAAAAATTTCCCCTAAAAATGTCAAATTTTTCAATTTTTTTCCCTTTGGATCAAAAAAAATTGCTTCGGGTCGGGTCAGAAAGTACCCGGGTCAAAGCCGGGTCGGCCTCTTATTTACTGCGGGTCAAAAGTAAGCTCGGGTTGGGTCAGGGCCCATCTCTACTCAATATTACCATATGACCAAGTCAAATCTTGAATTTTTAAGTAGCAATAAGAAAACATCTCCACAATGTTCATGGTTCAATTTTTGTCCTATCAATATTGACTGAGAAACTACTTAGAGCAACACCACCAAAAAAAGGATGACTTTTTTATTTCAAAAAATATTGTTGATTTGGTTCGTTGGCTGTTGGATAAAATAGATTGAAAGGAAGGGAAAAAAGCGACAGCAGGGCTTAAATTTTCTGTCCTAAAATAATCAAAGTGTTCTTTTAAACACATGAACAAAGTCAAAGAAAAAAGATAACAAAGTCAAATGAAACTGGTTGTGTTCTTTCAGAACTTCTTTGGCCAACAAGCACCATGAAAATGTAATCCTCAATTTAGGCTCTTGGACCTGATCAAACAATGAATGCAGAATTACTATGGATTACTAAGATTAGGAAGATCTTTCCTTCAAAAGGATGTACCTTTTTTCCACGAACGACAGAGCTTTTGAATCAATGTTGTCCATTGTTAGCAACTATCATCCTTCATTCAGGGAAATAAGTTACAAAAATTAGTTGTCACATATATAAAGTAAAACTTATTTTGTGCTTTTCTGGTGAGGTGTTTGAAGTTATCTTGTGCCTATGATATTTTAACTTTCTCGACACTCTAACTTATTCATAGCTGGCAAGCGACAAGCGTTGGTGGGGGGATCCACTGGCTGAGTTGGCAAGCATATCTTTTCACCTGTGGCCTGTCCCCACCAGATTTGTTGCCAACTCTGCAGCTGCATCATTAGCAAAAGGCTCTTGGCAAAGAGACACGTACTGCCTCTGAGGTCATTCTCGATCTCAACTGCCCTTGTTTTTCTACTCTGGGTCTCCAGACCCCACGTCCTTCTTGGACCCCAGCTCAGCATGCGATAAGTGATTTCTTATCACTAGTCCTTCCTTGGACATGTTTGAAATATCATTTTCCCCCTAGTTTTGGGCCCGCCTTCTGACCACTCTCATCCAGATGCAGGTCTTGTACTACGAGACCCTTTACATGGACAAACATATAGGCGCCCTTGAGGCTGACTTGGTCGATCTGGATGCCAAAATTTTATCTTTGTCTGAATAAATTTTGCCATCAATTATATTCTTGTTTCCTTCCGGCTGTAGGGCGGGTGAGCTGGGTTAAAATCTCAGAAAAAGCTTTCAACGATGCTAACTCTTTGAAAAGGAAAATGGTAATGACCCCAGAGATGAAGAGGCTACGGCACCCTCCCTCCTTTTTTGTTTGTTTGCTAGAGCTCCTCGAGAAAGTTTACTTTTCGGTCTTTGAGAAATGTTATTCACTTTCAGATCTTGTCCATTGATAAATCATTCAAAGTTAAGCTGGTTTTATTTTACAAAAC
>Ga0194133_10004476_pt1 | contig 18676 bp, 12 predicted proteins | sample TA2KigOf40mmetaG_FD_155448 | JGI IMG/M metagenome (GOLD analysis project Ga0194133, IMG submission 155448) | Freshwater microbial communities from Lake Tanganyika, Tanzania - TA2015055 Kigoma Offshore 40m | ecosystem: Environmental > Aquatic > Freshwater > Lake | place: Tanzania: Lake... | reverse complement strand
CAAAAGATTCAATAGAAATATATGGATTGTTTTTGAGAACAACTTTGTTTTCTGAACTAGTTCCTGAAAACATTTCGCCCTCCTCCCCGCCATCTCCAGAAACAATTAAACCAACTTCATTATTCAAAACTGTACTGTCTATGTATTGCTGAGAAAAGTTTGATATATCCAAAAAATAAGAAACCAGATAAACAGAGTCTTTATTGAATTTATTTAAAATTACAGTTTTATTAAATTTATTTACTGAGTAGGCATTTGAGGGTAGGCGTTTTTGATTTTCATAAACCTTTAAAGAGGTTTCCATTGGGAAGAAGCGTAATTGAGCTGAAGAGTTTAGGGGGTTTATAAAAAGCATTTCTGAATGCACCTCTTCGGAATCACTAAGGGCCAATGGAATCCAGTCATTCTCAGAAACTGGATTTTCCTTTAGGGAAATAGATAGCTCATATGAGTTTTGATATTCAATATCAAAACTTTTATCAATTTTATATTTATTATTATTTTCTTGCAAATTTATTTTTGCCTTTATTCCATATACTTCTCCAGGAATTGTTATTCTATTACTAATATACGAAGCTTTTGCCAACGAGTTATTTTTTGAACTGGAGACTAGCGTCCTACCAAATTGTATATTTTTTAAAGAAAAAGAATAATTATAACTATTAAAAGAATTTTTGTTCTTTATAAAAAATGGACTTCTTGACAGGGAGGAGCCTGGAATTATTTGCTCTTCAGACAAAAACATATTTTTATTTAGCTCAGCATCGGTGTTTTGTTGCATTTCGTATGGTGAAGAGACTATTCTTAAGAGACCATCAGAAAGATTTTTATTTTTTAAATCTCTAAACATAACATTCTTAAACATTTTTATTTGAGATCCTAATGCTTGAGAGACTATGTTCTGCACTATTGCAGTTAGTGGACTTCTCTTAAATTCTAAAGCGTTATCATCAATACTCAAGTTGTTGTTAAACTCTTGCAGAAATTCCATCGGCTTTAAAGAGGGATGATCCTTACTGTAAATTGGAAATCTGCACGAATAATAATCTGATATTGAATCTATATTTGTATTTTTATTCAAAGATTCTATAGAGTTATTTTTTAGAAAGTAAGATATGACTATTTCTTGTAGGGCACTAAACGTATTTTTTCTCTTTTTTCTTGAGCTTAATATGAAGTTATTTATTGACCTAGAGACTAGTTCTTCAGACGATGGAGAATTTACGGATCTTGTATATGTACTTTGATTAAATATAAAAATTGCCTTTTTTATCTTACTTAACGGGAAGCCTATATTTACAGTTGTCTGCAGATTTATTGGAGCGGACAATATGTTTTTTGTTACATACCCAATTGAGGAGCTATTCGAAAGAGAATCAGTTACGCCTCTTATTCCACCCGCAGACTCAATGGCGACCTGCATCAGGTGTAGCCCGTTTCCACCAGAGGGCATTACCGATATGTTATCCGATTCTATTTCTTTATTAAAAGTAATCTCGACAACGACCTTTGCCCCAATCAAATAAGAGTAATCATAATCAATATATTTTGAAATATTTTTTATAGAAGAAGTTAAGATCGTTGGAGATTTGATTGATACGTTCCACGTATCCGAATTATCTTCATTAAAAAGAGAAAGCAGATTTGATTCAGAAGAAATATATTGACTATAGTTTGATTGTGTGGCGGTGTTTTTTATATTGTTTAAAATATTTATTTTATTTATACCAGATCCTATTTTAAACACAGAAGAAACAGGATCAACATATCCGTTTCCATTTTCTGCAAACGGTACTCCACCCCTGTCGGTGTATGGTACTTTTATCGAATCATATTCATTTGAATTTATGCTATTATCAAAGTTTTCTATATAGGAAAAATTATACAAATCATCATTTCCAGAAATAAATTCATAGTTATCAACATAGTTTTCAAAATAAGAGAGTATTTTTTCTTCTTTTTCTATTTTTGATAGCATTATTTCCGTCATTGAATTCAATATTGCTGATACAGAATTTGAAATATCAAAAAATCTAGAAAGTTGTATTTCTAAATCTCTAAATATATCAACAAAAAATTCTGAACTTATAATTTCTCTTGATACAGAAAGAACAGGAAGTGGACTGGTACTCGCAGAAAATCCTGTTATATTTTTTACCAATTCAGAAACTTGAATTTTATCAACTTTTATATTTTTAATTAGTGAGGCAACTGTTTTTTGAGAATTATTTGAAAATGTTGCTATTGTATCTGGAAGAAAGTTTTTCATAACCTAAACACTACCCCAATCATTTCCATCCATATCCTGAATCTTAAATGATACACCAGCCGTTATGTTTTTTCTAATAATAGAATAGACTTCTTCTGGATAGAGAAAGTTTTCTAAGACTTTCTTAGGAATTTTTATGATTACAAATCCGCCCTTTGGATACGATTCTCTATCTGGCGGATAAAAATCCCAAAAAGAAATTGCCTCTTTTAGATCTTTCAAAATAGTATCTATATTATTATCAAATCCATCGTAAGAATAATTGACCCCACCACCCCTAGTTCTTAAATCTACAATATTAGTAGACGCAGCGGACTTATTATTTACCGATCTTATTAACGCTATGGGTATGGCAAAAGGGTTATATAAAGAGGGTTGATATTGATCAAAAATTGAATTATCATATGTAAAATGAATTGCACCAGTGTAAATATATTCTGGCACATGCGAAGGCGGCATAACTGGACGAGTTATGTTGTTATTAGTGGAAATATTTTTACCCTTGTTTTCTATAAACTGAGGGAGTATGTAAATATACAGGGGTTTTTCTGGCTCAACATTGTCTTGATTCAAAAATGGATTTAGGGGAATTGGAATTCCATTAACATGTTTTATCGGAATGCCGTTTGCCTTTACTGCATAAGTAACCCTGACTAAATCGCCATCTTGAGGAAGGTCAACAAGAAGATCAATTACCCCAGTGTGACAGTTTACGTTTCTTATAAGCTTTGAACTAACTGTTTCCCATGGACTATTAATATCTTTTCTTTTTTCTATAAAAATATATTGTTTTAATACTCCAATAATATTTGAAGATGGTTCAACGAATGAAGCAATCGGCGTTTGGGATAGTTGTATTTTGTTTGAAGAAAGAAAAGTAGGATATTCATTTGGCACATCGATGAATGGTTTGCCAAGAATTTGAGACCAAAGAACGCCTGAAGTCGAGAGCGTTGAATATGTTGCAGATAGATTGTTGCCAGAGTAGTTACCTATCCATCCAGCGTACGGATTGGTTGGGTTAATGTAGAAATTTTTAACAAATGATCCAGAAGTGATATACAGTGGCCAAACTTCAAACTTGGAAAGATTTGAAGGAATTGAAGAAATGGATATTTTTGAGGACGGTACATACTTAACCTGATAAATCGGACACGCCATCTTTACTGGAGCTATCGGTGGTCTTATTGTTGTATTAAGAGTTTTTACACCCAAGAAATCACTTGAGGCTAAGTTTCCGTCTGCATCTATTGCCATGACTGCTATGTATATATTTCTTGGTCCTCTTGAAACATAATCGACATAGTACAAAACTTTACCTAAAAACTCTTTTTTTACCCTGTCGTAAAAACCATATACAAAACCGTCGTTTTGTTCTGCGTAGTTTTTCAGAACAAAAGCTCCGTAGTCTACATTGAGTTCAGTGTTTGCTATCGAATTTTCAAAACCTTGAAGATTTATTCCGTAGGGCATCCCAATCTTATTTGGATCTAAGCTTGGCTGACAAAGCATAAGTAGACCGTCTAAAACACTTACGGTATTTATACTTTTTCTTAAGATAGTTCCGTCCGTCTTCATCATCCAGTAACCCTCTATCGCGACCGTGTCGCTTTTAACTACACTTGAGTTTTGATAAATCAAACTAGATGCCTCAAAGTATAATTTATTGCCCTGAATTGTTGTAGTTATAGAAGAGGCACTGACAGGATTTTTATTTAGGGATACAACGTCGTATACTGATAGTGTATTTTGTTTTATTGAAATTGTTTTCTGAGAAGTTAAATCTATCTTTATTGATTCGTCTTTAAATCTTAAAGCACCGGGAGTCGCTTCTGCAGTGGAGGTATCAAAGGGTGGTTTATATTCGGTTGAACTAAAATCTATTGACGTTCCTTTAAGGTCCATCGTTTTATTTCCACTGAAGGTTGGATAGGTCATCAGTAGTGGTTCTGTTTTATATTTTACTGACTTTAAACCACCTAAATCTATAACTTCTACATTGTTTGGTGAAATATTATCAACATCTCCGAGAAATCTTATATTTTATGGTGACGGGAGCCGTAACGGTTTTTGGCGCATAACCAAACTCCGCTTCGGAGTATTCCTGTATCCATCTAGAGGAAGATGTTTTGTATTGCACCGTAAAGGTTATTGAGGTTATTGAATACCCCTCAGCCTTACTACCAAAAGCGCCACCCAAAGATCCGCCCGTTAATTTTATTGCCAATGTTCCAGTTGACATAACGCTTGCATTCACGGGAATGGATATAGTTCCTCTAGAGAAAGGTTTTTTCTTAGATATTACCCTAGAAGAAGATTCGGGGCCGAGCACTACCCGAGGCGGTAAATGGAATTGCTCTTACTTCTTCTATTTGAATTCCTTTATAGCTTTTTGCTTTTGCGAAATTACCAACTTTGATTTTCACATCAACCACTTTTGTATCAGATAATCTGGCGTCTCTAAATTTTTCTGGTACCGACACGTATATAGTATCGGACAAAGAAAGTGGATCATTTGTACCTGTAAATGTTACTTTTTGAAAATCAAGATCGGTGTTTTTTAGTTCCCATATTTCTGCCACGGTTGCAGAATGCTGAATGTATTTTACCGATTTGGGATTATTACCCTTAACTCGTTCAATTACGGCATTAAATCGATTTGGATCTGTTTGTAGCATTTTTTTCCAAACCTCTCTACAAAAAAGCGATTTAGTTTCTGAGTCAACTACGCCATCTACCAACCTTGCGTCGTGCCTTCTTTGAAATTTTGTAACTGCGGTTTTAGTTTGATTATCGTATTTCTTTGTTAAATCGCAGTCAATCCCATGCTCCCTAAGGGTTATTTGTATAAAGGCAATATATTCCTCAAGAAGACCCTTTGCGCCTACGGCGTAGGCTGTTGCCACGTTACCCAAGTCTATATCTCTGGTATAAATGTATGAATTTTTTGCGGCTTGTGTTGATTTTACCTGCAATCTATATTTGCCATTTAACCTATCATCACCAAGGGCATATATTTCCGTTTGACTTGGTCTCACCTCTACATCAGCTTCTGTTTGAAGTGCACTTAAAACTACTTCATTTTCTCCAATCAAATTACCGTTTGCATCCCTGAGAGCTTCAGCTGCCTTGTACCAATACTCCTGCCTGTATAGAGTGGCCTGATATGTTGCTTCTATTTCCGCAGACCAGTTTGCATTAAATGAGTCAGATGACTCTTTGGAAAAAACATATGAATTAAAAATTGTAAAATTAAAAGGATATGATTGATATATATTTCTTGCAGATATTTTACTACTTAAAGAATCTATTGTTGAGCTTGAGCTTGAATACTCCCTTTGTCTCATTACGTAAGCCCCAAAACCGCCAGGAATTTTAAATTGTGCAGAAGGAGCGTCTGTGTAGGCGAACAACGAATTCCTAGTAGCTTGCTCTGTTAGGGCATATAAACAGTATGAGGTCGGTATATTAAAGTAGGCCCAGGATGGCACTGACGTAGGATATATGGTGTCGTTAGTGTCTTTTGTTTTTACAGCGTTCAAAATTTTTACATCTGGATTGGTAATTTCAATAAACATTGTTACGTTTGATGCGTCTATTTCCTGCAGGGGGATTGAATACTGATCTGCAAGATAGTCGTAAACAGATCTTTTGTAATAATCCAAAAGCGTAGGGTCAGATTTGAGGATTTTTTTGGCATATATTAATGAGCTATTAAAGTTTTTTAATAGAGAATATTCTTTTTCTTTTTCCTCTTCTAAAAGAACATTTTGATTTATTACGTAATCACTATTCCAATCAGAAACGTGATAGTAAATTGACGATCTTACATCCTTGACTCTAGATGAATAAATTCTGGATACTAGGGCAACCGAAACGGCATTATACAAAAGTTTAAACGGACCGTTCCGTGGCGGCTGTTGCGACCATTTGATTTGCTTTTTCTTCTATGGAAATTGATCCACTATTTGAAGTAGAGATATCAAAGATACTGGATGGTTGGTAAATGTCATTCACATACCTTAGAGTGGATGCCGTAGTTGCTAGAATGTTTCCAGAAATTAATGCATCCGTGGGTTTTGCGTAGCCAATTCCAACAACAATCGGCTTGGATCTAGAATTGAACAAGGCCACATTTTCATTATTAAAATTGGCAGTGAATTCTTTAATTTTTTTATAGTTTGCTTGACCCAAAGATGACGATCCAGAAATGCTTCTACCAAAAACAGAATAGATATTACTAGTCGTTGAATTAATCTCAACAGTTTCAAAAAATGAATCATTTATTGGCCACGCACCGTTTTTTCTTTCATCAAAAAAAAGATTATTAGAGTTATATGTCCAACTGTTAAGGTCATAAACTTCCGAAGAAGCAACCAAAGAACTGTCTATGTTTTCTGCACCGGCGGCTTGTGATAAGTCTAAAAACAAAGTTCCTTGTGTATCTTTAACAAAATATTTTAACTTCTGCCCCTGCTCTCTGGTTATATCTGCGTTTGGAGACCATGTCAGTATGTCAAACTTTGCTAAATCCGATTCACTAACTTCATCAATTGAAACAAGCCAATAATCTGCGGTTGTTGGTGATCCATTTCTAATTGGATTTGAAAATGTATATTTTGATAAATTGTATACGGAATTGGCTAATCTATAAAAAACATATGGATTTGACGATGCGTAGTTGTTTTGAGAGCGCATGGAAGACAACTGCGCTGTCGTGCACAAAACGGCGCAGCTTACTGTTTTTTGTTTTAGGTTTGATTCTGAATCAATCTCTTCTGAATTATTAACCGAAGAAACATCAATGCTTCTTTGAACTGCAGTTATTAATCTCCAGTTAAATGTTTCGTATGTTCTATTGTCAGATACAGCTTTTTTGGGTACTACTATTTCAAATCCATCTGTCCTAGAAAGATTGCTTAATAGGTTGTTTTTTTCTGTTATTGATTTCTGCGAAAAAATTTTATTGTTTCTCATTGAATTATCTGAGGCAAATGATTCCTCCATAACTTTATTAAAGAGCGAAACAGTATTTATATTTTCCCTATACCCAACAACAACCGAAGATATAGATTCAGTTGACGAAAGAGTAACCTTATCGTAAATCAGTTGAAGATTTCTTGGTTCTGGATCGTCTAATAAAACTATCACTTTATAAGGACGATTTGTTCTTTCTTTATAAATGTCTTCAAAAACTTTATCAAGTATAATTCGATATCTTTTTTTTCCAGTAGTGGCGTCTATATATTCGTTGTTATTTTCGTCAACAACTTTTATTGATTTTGGTATTTTTTCTTCTGGAATAAAATCATCAATACCCGCAATGACAAACGAATCTGCATATAGCATTGTGTAATATTTTGAAATGTAGTACGAATGGCAAAAGGCTTTTTGGGAAACATCGGATATCGTATATATTCTTTCAAAAGAATCCTCGTTGAGGAAACAGTCGGATATACTGACGTTTTCAGAATCAAATATGGAATTTCCATTTTCGTCTTCTAAAACTCCGAGCTCATTTGCATAAGCTAGTTTTGATTTACTCGTACCCAAACTAGAGGTGGCCAAAGATGCGTAGGAGTTTTCTGGCGTGAACGCTGACAAATCGGTTATTGAAAGATTGTTTGATGGAATAACCGGATTTGAAGAGAACCATGCTAGGACGACATTGTTTTCACCCTTTGGGTGATTAGTAGCCTTTTTAAAAACAATCTCTTTGTTTTCACTTAAGGATTTCGTCATTTTAAAACCTAATTATCTTTCTTTAAATTTTTATAATCAGATATATAATAGGGGGTTGAGCCCAGCAGCCCCGCTTGGTATTGCTCATATCTTGAGATGGGTAGCCATTTAGGCGGAGTCCATCTTGGGGTTGATCCAGTGGGTATAATCAACTGTTCATCATAGTAACTGGTAATGAAGCTAGGAGTTGAATATAGCTCCAAAGATTCATCCCTATTGTAGGTTATAACATCAACAACCTTTAAATCAGCAACGTAATTAAGATCAACGTTATCATATGACTCATACCAATAGGTCACATCTCCAGCAATTGGGGTAGCATGAGAATCAAAATTCGTTTTAAATTCTGATTCTGCTGCGAGATACCAGTAGCCTGGAGTAGCCCTATTCATTGCAAAGATTGGACCAATCGTAAACTTACCTTCTGAACCCGTTATAACTGTACCCGATTCTCCGATAAGCGCACTTGAACTAGTGTAGGTTTTTTTATTTACCGCTGAAAATGGAGTTCTTGATTTTTTCCAATAAACAACGATTCCTTCCATCGGAACATTATTTTTCATAGCCAATCCTTCCACGAAAACGCTAGATAGACCGTCGGCTTTAACAACGGCGGGATCGGCAACTATCACTATTTTATGTGGATCAGTGTAGCTCGAATGAACACTGTAATCGCAGGACTTACTGAAAGAAGATATACCACCAACACCAGCTACCGTTATACTGCCCCTCTCAGTTTTGGAGACTGGACCAAAATATGAATTATATACTCCCCTAGACAGCGCGTAGCCCTCTTCATTTGTTGTTACTAGGGCAGGGTAAAATTGAATTTGTTGATTTGGTGTACTTTGAATTTGGAAACTCTGACCTGGCTTTGGATTTTTATTTGAATCCAACGAAACAATAGATATAATCATATAGTCCTTTGAGTCATCCATAATATTCGGGTGAGAGACTTTTACAACCGCCGACTCAAATTCGTATTCACCTTTACTAGCCAAAATAAATCCTTGATCTAACAAATCGCTAACCTGACCCAAACTTAAAGATATAGGAGTAGAGTCTTCGTATTGAGATTGTTCGTACGTTACCTCATATTGAGCGGAAAAATCTGGAGTAGCATCAAACACGACTATAGATTTATGCTCTGAATTATTCAATATATTATCGATATAATAAGAGTTTCTTACCCTGTAAGTGATTTGATAGTCGTGATTTTTACTAAAGATAGGAGTTGCACTAGGCGGGAAAGTATTTACAGATAGAATATTTGAATTTGAACTTAGATTCTCAAATAGTATTCTACCAGTAAAGGCGTCGACTATGCTAACATCATATACATTTTTATAAGCTAAATAAAATTCATCCTCGTAAGATGGCCTGAGAATTTCAACGTTGAAAAAACCAAGATTACTAGGCGTCGACAAATCTTCAAATGCAATTTCTTTATATTCTGCGTATGGGGTTGATTCACCCTGCTTTTTTACAACAACTTCAATAGGAGCACCAGCTTTAGGTAAAGTATCCAGTGTCAATTCTTTTAACCTACCAGTAAATATTTGTTTTTTGGGTTTACTGTAGGCATAGTATTGTTCCTTCCCAATGTTAAGCCAACCAGTATTAACTCTAACTTCAAGCCTAGAATCATATAGCTTACCTTTAGCTTCAATGTTTTTAAAAATTGTAGTATTTTTTGATAATACGTATTCTTCTATAATTGCATTTTTGGGATATTCTTGAGTTTTTAATGTATAGGTAGAATCCGCCAAGATCGTTGGTATTGAATTTGATTTAAAAGTATAATTTTTATTTAAAAAGGGATTTACTATTTTTTGTTCAGACCAAATAAAGACATCAATGTCTTCAGGGTCAATCATGGATATACTTTCAAAAAAGTATTCGAACTTTGCAGAACCAGAAATACCAAAGGTTTCTCTAGATATTTCTGGAATCAGTATTGAATCAGAATTCATGCTGGGAATAAATTCCCCGTTTTCCGCCCTATATCCGACAAAACCATATTCGTCAACATACCCAGTAATTGGGGTTGAATAAGCTACAAAGGGTAGCCATGTAGTTTTCTCTTTAGGATAAGCGCTCCCATCCTGTGCAGATAGAACTATTTGATTTGGAGTAGCATTGTGGGGAAATTTTATTGTCGAGAAATATGGATTAAACTCTGTATCGTTACCACCACCTCCAACAAGATGAACTTTTACGTTTGGAGAAGACGGCACAAAAAGGTTAGAATTGACGTTTGGATCAAAAATATAGCCACCATAACCCTCTATTCCAGATGAAGAGCTAGATGGAATTCCTGCAATTATATTTTCTGTAGGTTTTTTATTTTCCACATAAACATATCTAGGCGTAGCCCCAGGGGGGTAGGGTATTGTATTTATCATTAAAGGAACATTTATCGAATAACTTACAGGGGGAGACGCAGAAGCGGGATTCAATATAATTTCTGCGTCTTGTTTTATTGTTTGTTTTATTTTTTCGGATTGATTCCAGAGATTTGAAGCCGCCTGAATTTTGGTTGATTGATTTAAGAATGGAGTTGCAGAAATTTGAGAATTTAAATTTGAAAAGTTCAAAATATTATTTGGCAGGTTCGAGAACCTTATTTGTCCGGAGTCTGAAGAAAGTTTTTGCACGTAGGACGAACCGTTCCAAAGTCCAAGTTTGAGTAAAATGTTTGTTACATGATTTATATCAAGCCTGTTTGTAGCGACGCCTCTTAATGTGTTTGAATAAGGTTTACCATCATTTTTATTTTTAACACCCATATCACTAACGACAAATCCTTCGGTATCAAAAATATCACCCACTATCCATTGGGGTGGATTTGACACCGAATACGGGCCCGTGTTTTTGGGATAAATTGATTGCGTTGAATAAAAAACGGTTGGAGTTGAATATAGGCCATGTGGTGTAGCATGAAATTCAAGAGTATAGTTTATTGTTGCCAGAGGGTTGTCATAGTCTATTATTCTGTAATCTGAGTAGTAATCAATCTCCATATTAATTGGATGATAAGCTGGTGTTGAACCTGTTTTTTTGATTCCTCTTGCTTCTAAGTTTGTTTGAAAAAATATCGGTGTTGCATTAAAATCTTTAATTGACAACTTTAGGTCATCTTGATCGCCAATTCCTGGTCGATAAAAATCATGATCAATTTTATCATCATAATATCTTGCTGTTAACCTGGAAACACCATCTTCATTTAAACCTGCATAGTCCCAAAGTGAATCATCAAACTTAAAGTAACCCCAGTTGTTTGGATAGTTGACATTTAATTGTTTTACAAATTCTACAAATTTATCAGTGTGATTTTTATCGGGGAAAAAGTATGGAGTAGAATATATTATGTCTGACATTTCTAGTACTTCGGGAGTTGACCCAGAGCTTTGTAAATAGTCGTATGTTTGAGGAAAGTATACCGAATCAATCTGATCTTTAGAAAATGCTTTCCATAAATTCAATTCTCTTCTTAGAGTCTTCTTAAATGCTTCAACGTCTATTCCACTTGGGTTTACCGATGCATCAAGTATTCTTTTTTTAAATGACAAATTATCCTCAAGATGCAATCTGGTAACTCCAACTCTTAAACCCAGCTCGTCAAACCAGTTAAATTTTTGAACAGGCGCTTGAGATAACGAGGTTGATTGAAAATTTTCATTCTTTGCTACAAGGGTATGGTACTTTATTAAAGTAAAGATCTGCCTATCTTCTGCGTTATGATAAAAAACATAATCAGTTTTTTTACATCTAAAAAAATCAGAAAGATCGTCTATCCTAGTCAGCTCTACACCATTGGCTAATATTTTGTGGAAAGTTGTACTAACATTTTCGGAAGAATAAAACCAACAAGTTTGATTTTGGTCGGCTCTATCCAAAAATGAATTTATCCTCAAAAGATCCAGCTCTCTATCAAATTCATCAAGGTTCTCTCCGGCTAATGCATTTATAAATTTCCCTGCAACTGTTTTGGGAACGTACAAATCTGGTGTTGCCTGATCAAGCGAGTCGTTTGTTAGGGCCATCCACGATGGAAATTTCTTAAGTATGTTCTTAGATGATTGAAACAAGACGGGGCTAATGGGATTGCCTATAGCAATTTCGACCAATAGCACAAACGACAAACCACTTAAATCTGTTAATTCCGTGTTAAGTACTACTTCAAACTTTCCATACCTCTTAGAGTTTTTTACCAGTAGAATTGAGGCAATTGCGCTTGATTCGGCGGTTGTCGACAAAAAATATGGACCGATTCAGACTATCAGATTCGTAAAAATTTAAAGTAAATTGTATATCTTCAACCGTATTTATAATAGAAGAAAAGGCCCCCTTAAATGTTCTTACATCAATTCTCGATGAGGTATCAACAAATCTTAAGTTTCTTGCGATAAAAGAATCCGAAGTAAAAACTGGAGTAGAAGATGAATCTGGATCGAAAACAAGGTTTTGATTTTGAGAAGACCCTGAGTTGAAAAGATAGTATTCCAAAATATTTTTATCGTCTACCAATTCTCCGATAGTTTGTGACCTCAACTGCCTCAGCTATAGTTGGAGTTGCGTTTGACAAGACTTCAGTACCAGTAAAAACAAAATCTCCAATCGAGTTTAATCCAGTTGGAGATCGACTATAGGAATAGTTAGTATAATACTTATTTGCATACAGGTCAACGCCTTGCGTACTCCAAATTTTTCCATTTTTAGAAAAATCAGGAGTAACAAAACTAAGTAAATAAGTTTTCATCTACACTCCTATACGGCATCTAGCCATACGCTGTATTCAGAAGTAATTCCATGCTCTGGATGAATGAACATTAAGTGCTGACAGGGCCTGCTCATTGAAGAAAAATACTCTTGAGCGTACGTATTGCTACTTTCTGGAGATCCAGAAACCCTTAATATACTACTACCAATTGTCATTTTAAACTGTTGATGATAATGACCCATAAACACATCATTGAAGTGTTCTGGTATTGCCCCATCTTTCCAGCCCATAATTTTTTTGTAATACCCGTAATACTGAGCTGGCGATGGGAGTTGATCCCCGTGTATAAGAAGGCTTGAATAGTCACCAATATTGTCTATTGCATACCAGTTTCTTTCACCTCTTCCATCTGGAATATTAAAAGTAATTCTGTCTTCTTTGTCAAACATTAATTCCAATATCTTATAAAGCAGTCTATCCATATTAGTTTCTGGATCATGCTGCTTTCTCATTTTACCACCGACCGCACCATGATTTCCTATTACACCTAAGACATGTACTTTCTTGAATTTTTCTAAAGCTGTTATTAAAAATTTAGAAAGAATTCTAGGACCATTAACACCCACCTGCCTATAGAGTCCAGAGTCAAGAAGGTGACTTTGACCCGCAAATATCTCCTCACCCTCGACTATATCACCCAAAAGCCAAACATGCAGCTCATCAACATTGTGGTGCAGTCGTTGTATTTCTGTAATTTCTAATAACTTTTCAGTATACAATTCTATTCTTTTTTCAAGCACTTGTGTATTGTAACTCGCAGTTACCTTACCCATTTGCCAGTCCGAAAAAACGGCAACTGCTACCTCTGGACTGGTTTGTCTGTTGCTTTTTAAGGTTGGAGCTTTTATTTTTGGCAGTTCGAAAGTAGAAAACGCATCGAATGCTGCTTGATAAACGGAAACTACGGCTTCACTTTTAACATTTTTATATTTTTCAGCCAGTTTTGCTAAGCGCCTATTTTCTGATCTAAGAAAAACTGATGAATTCTCTACATCGGGTTCGATAAACGATATGCTTTCTTCATCTGCATATTCTTCATTTTTTTCTGTGGTATCTATTTCTTCATGAAGAATTTGGCCAGGAAAATCCTTATATCCTTCGGATATCATTCTTGCATGAGTCATATTCTTTGCTTTTATTATCTGTTTTTTTGTAACCACATAAGATTGTTCTGACATTTGTCATCCTTTTAATAATTTGTACTACCCATTATAACAGAATATATGCCCAATGAACCAGCGGCCATGTAGGATTTATCGTCGCTTAAAGTAAAGCTCCTGCCAGATATATTTTGATCATTAACCCTTACCGACTTTACCTCAGCTGAGGTAATCAAATCAGAGGCAAGCTTTGCTTGCCTTTCTATTTCAGAAATTAGCAGAGAGTCACCTATTAAAAATGAATTTAAATATCTGTGAACAAAAATTCTTGCTTGATTTTCTATTGCTCTTGCTGCCGCCGCAGAAGTTCCCTGCCTCATTGCCAATGACATACTAACATCAACTAGTTTTCTTTCTGCCATTCTAACGTTAACGTTTATTCCTATGGGCTTTATAGCTCTTACCTCGTCCATTACAATCTGTATTAGCGCACTTAGGTTTGACCTAGTCTCTGGAATAATTATAACATCACAAGAACCCATTCCAAAAGAAGCCTCTCTTATTTTTACGTCCTTTATTCCCTTTATGCTCAACGTAGCGAATCGTAGCGATTCCGCGCTGCCGCTACTAGATCCTCTTATTTTTGAAATAATTCTTCTTCTGTAGTTGTCATCTGATTCTGAATTTAAGGTACTGTAAACCTCTTTGGGGTTATTACAAAATACGACTATTCCCGGAGGGGCCATGAAATTATGTCTAATCAGTGTATTTCTAGCCGCAGTTACATTGTTGTCTGGAAACTTTGCTTTTACCGATCCATACGCCCTGGTGCTTCCAGCTTCAATGAGAACCTCTCCGACAAGCTCATAGGTATATTGAATGGAGGAATAACTTGTAGTATCATTATAAATTAAGGTTTTTGCGGGTATGAGAATATTTGCACTATGAACCCTATTTGTAAAAAATTCTATATTTCCAGAAAGTCTTTCTTGAGCCAGTTCTTCAGATATTGTTCTTCTAGTAACTCCATACAAAGATCCAATCATGTCAAGATTAAAACCACTAGCGCTTGACAAATTCGATTGCTCAGTAGTAATCTTTAGTGCGTTGTATAGATCATAAATTTCAGAATTAATTGTTTCCGCAAAGGCCCTGGCTATCGAGCCAGGTGATGTGGCGTTAATTCCTGCGTTTTTTTGTAGAGCATCTAAAACTGTCATTAGCATTTGCTCTTTTGTTTTTGTTACCGCTGATGGCATACTAATCTCCCAGATCCTGAGTTATGGAAAACACTACTGGATCGTAATTATTCCCAGCCAAATAAATATCAAATCTTATGGAATCTGCACTTTCTGGCACCGCTTCAATAGTAATTTGTCTATTTTGAAATACGCCTTCTCTTTCAAGGGCTGCTCGTATTAATCTCTTACCAAAGTCGCCAGTTTGTGGCGTCTGGGGCATTCCGTATAGCATTGACAGCTGTGTTCCCAATTGGGGGTAAACATAGAAGTCACCAGGCTCAGTCATCAACCTAATATAAACATGCTGTACGTCTTTTGTGCCCTGATCTCTTACCGTAGCGAGGTCCCCAAGGCCATTTATTGCCAGATCGCCACTTATGTCAATATATAAATCAGACATTAATAACTCCCATTATTTTGCGCAATGTTGTTTAAAATTTGTGAAATATTAAACCCATTATCTGTTTTTTGTTTTAAAAATTCAAGGTAAAATGTGAAACTAGTAAAAGCCTTCGATATTGCCGGCTGGTTTTTTGTCCAAAAATCAGTTAGCATTTCAATTTCTGATTGATTATAGGCTTCCAGTAGTTTTGACATAGGCGATTCTTTTGTATTTTTATGAAAAAGTAGGCCTTTAGCTAAGGCGTCTTCAGTCTCAGTCACATTCTCATATTCTTCTTTTATAGTAATATTATTTATAAAATCTTCTCCATAAGAATCTTTAATATTATTAATAAAATAATCTGCATTTTTAAAACCTGGATTAGTGTCTTTTGCAGTCATTGGAATCATTGCTGGTTCACTAAAATCTGTAGCGGAGCTATTAAAAGTATTCATATTCCACCTTAAACCATCTTCTTTTGAATTTAATTTAATATTATCGGCAAACAAGGCTATGGTTTTTGTTGCTGCACTTATAATAATTCCGACACCCGGCGCAGCAAATATTTCTATATCTCCAGAATCAGTTATTCGTATAAAGCCAGTATTGTCAGGATGGGTCATGCCCACCTCTCTGGGCGAAAAGTTTTTTCTTCTTCTAATTTCATCAACTTCCGTGGCAGTATCGCCAGCTAGTGATTTAAAATTTAAATTTGAGCTAATATCCTGCATAAACTAAACCATATACCTTGGTATGCCAGTGTCAACCATGTAGGCTGGTGCGTACTTTCCGATAGAAGAACCTTCCTCAATAAATGAGATAATATAAGGGGTGGTCTCTGAGTCATCCCTAAAACCGAGAACGCAGCGGGAGCCGGCGTTGGGCGCAACTGCTTGAATTCCTTGAATGCTCGGACATGAAACGCCCCTATGCGCATTTCCTATTGTATTCGAGTGTTTGTCGTCCATTAAAATCGTAGCCGTATTTGTTAATTTATCATAAGAAATAACGGTTCCAAAGCGAGGCTTCGTTTCCTGCAGTCGACGAGATTGAAATTCGGAATTTATCCTCTGGTCATATTTTGGATAGTGTTTCATGATTCTCCTTATTGTTCTCTATGCTTTATGGTAGTACATCGCCGGCAAACCATCGTTCAAGTAATTCTTCTGTAGTTGGTTCAGAATATACAAGTCTTTTTTTACCGTCTATAGTTTGCATATATTCGCCGACTCTCTCCCTTAATAGCTTTTTCAATTCTCTCTCTAGCTTCGTCGAAATTTATTTTCAAATCTGCCACAAGAACGGCGCGTGCAGTTTCGTATTTTGTTTGAAAAATAAAACCACTTGCCTTGGCGAACGTACCATTAGAATTCCTATAACCGCCCCAGTGATAAAGTCCGCTGCTATAGTTTCCTGTGGCAAACGGCTTCGTTATTTCTGGAACTTGACTCAGGGACTCATATGTACCGTGTGACCAGGACCAAAACGTTCTTGCCATCATAGCTTGATTTATCGGCTGCCAAAGCACGGGATTCTTTTCATCTATGTATGAAAGTGATTGCTTTATTATATCTTTATTTGCATTAACCTGCGCCTGGGTTTTGCCTTTGACATAAACGCTGTGAACAGCATTAATCGCCTGCTTAACCACGATGCCAGGATAATCATTCTTGCGTGGCATGAAGAACAGTGGATATTTTTTAACAAAATCATCGCTAGGGTAATATGCAAAAAGTGTTCCTCGCTGTGAGTCAACACTTTCTTTCACGACACCTCCTACATTCTCTCTTCTAATAAATGGTAGTGTATAACTGTTTCGATTGGGATCAATACTAGCCTCGTTTTGGTTAAATACATTCAAAAGATTCATTTGAAAAAGACCGAATGAATAATCTTTAGTTTCCTCTATGTAGGGATTTATTTGGCCTGGGCAAAAACTACTTTCTCTTTCTGCAATGCATGTTAAGATTGCCGCTATTTCGGGAGAAAAGTTCACCTTTCTCAAACAATCGTAAACTAACCTTGGAGAACTGTTTACAGATCCCATTGGAATATTGTATTTAGAGAGGTATGATTCATAAAAGACATCATCTAGGCCACCGCCCTCTTGAATATCGTCAGATTTAGCGTTTTTTGGCAGCCAAACCTTAGACACTCCCAAAAAAACATAACTGCTTCCGGGATGTTCAGATCCACCCTGGTACTGACCATGTATGCTCTTATGAGAGGATGGCTTGTTAGGCCATTGATCAACATATCTCGATACAACTATATTAGCTGTATCCACACCATTTTCGGCAAGCGCTTTTCCACTAAGGATTAAATGATGTTGATCATCGTTTCTAAGAAGTTTTACCTTTTTCCCAAACGTGGTCAATCGGTCAGCGGATCCCGAAGTAACAGGACCAACTGACACACCGCAGTGCCCTTCACCGCCGCCAGTTACAGTATCGTCTGCCCAAAAAACCAAATATCCCGCAGGAGGATTTAATAACGTCTTTAAGTATTTATTATATTCTTCCTTATTTATGAAGGAATTTCCGATCTCTAAATTCCTCTATTCTTTTGTTGGCTCTCCAATAGTGTACTCCGTCTACTAGGTTAGAATCTGTCTTATCAATAATTTTATTCCAGTGTATCGTAGCACTTTCGTTAGTCGGAAGTTGGGCGAGGCTATTTGAATTGTCTTCTGTATCGGTTATTACTCCTATTGATCCATCAGGCCACTCAGATGCTGGTCTGCCGGAAGCCATTCGGGAATATGTCTTTTTGTTTTATTTTTGCACCAGCTATGCCCAAAGCTGCGCATAGTATTCTCATAAATCGCTCACATCCAACATTTCCGTGTCCCCTTCGTCTGTGCTCTTCCTTCGTTATCTGCCCAATATTTACCCGCTACTCGCAATTTTTCTGCGACAAGTATAATTGTTTGAGGATCAATGGAGTCATTAGATGGAATTGGTATAGTGGTTGTTGTAGGTGTGTTTCCTGGCGTTGGCTGTACTCCCGGATTTTTAACAGAAGGAGGCGGAACAGTGAGAACTGGTGGAATCGTGGTGCTTGGTTTTGGATTAATCGTTTTTGGTTTTGCGGTGGTGGTGGTGACTGGTGCCCTGGTGGTGGTGACTGGTGCCCTGGTGGTGGTGACTGGTGCCCTGG
>Ga0194133_10004474_pt1 | contig 18681 bp, 16 predicted proteins | sample TA2KigOf40mmetaG_FD_155448 | JGI IMG/M metagenome (GOLD analysis project Ga0194133, IMG submission 155448) | Freshwater microbial communities from Lake Tanganyika, Tanzania - TA2015055 Kigoma Offshore 40m | ecosystem: Environmental > Aquatic > Freshwater > Lake | place: Tanzania: Lake... | reverse complement strand
CGTCGAGCGCCTCCGGCACGGCGTAGTCGAAGAGGCGGTCAAGATGCGCCAACGGCACATCGACCGCCACCCGTGCCACGCGTCCCGTCACGGACCGATCGTGCCAGCCGGGTGTGACGCCGCCCCAGGGATGCCACGATGGACCCTCCCAGCAGGAGGTCAGCGTGAGCCACCGATTCGTGACCACGCCCCTGCCCGAGCCTGGACCGAGCAGGTCGACGGCGTTCTACGGCAGGGTCGTCGTCCTCGTCGTGATCGCCTCCGTGATCGCCGTGGGCTCGATCGCCTACACCATCAGCGAGGTCTTCTCCGTCGACCGAGAACCGGTCCCCCTCCAGGAGTGGTTCGTCGGGTCGTGGGGCTTCATCGTCTCGGGCGAGCGTCCACCCGGTCAGCTCGTCGCCATGGCGCTGCTCGGCATCGCCCTGATCGGGTTGACCGCTGTGACCTTCGAGATCATCACCTCGCTGATGACCATCAGCCCGCGGCGTCGCTATCTCGAGACCCTGCGGTACGCCGGGGCCGCGATGCCGATGGCTGGCACGCGAGTGCGCGTCACGGTGCTCGTGCCGGCGCATAATGAGGAAGCGACACTGCCCACCACCTTGACGGCACTGGCGCAGCAAACGCGCCTGCCCGACCGCGTCATCGTGGTCGCCGACAACTGCTCCGATCGCACCGTCCAGATTGCCCGCGAGATGGGGCACGAGGCCTTCGAGACCGTGGACAATGCGCACAAGAAGGGCGGCGCGCTGAATCAGGCCCTGGCCATCCTCCTGCCCAGCGCGAGCCCCGACGACGTGATCCTCGTGATGGACGCTGACACCAGTCTGGGCCCGCGCTTCATCGAGACCGCGACCTCGCACCTTGAGCAGGACCCCGAGCTTGCGGCGGTAGGCGGAGTCTTCTATGGCGAGCCTGGGAGCGGGCTTATCGGCCAGTTCCAACGCAACGAATACACCCGCTACAGCCTGCAGATCCGCCAGCGGCGCGGCCGGGTCTTCGTCCTCACGGGAACAGCCACAATGTTTCGCGCGGAGGCCCTGCTCGACGTCGCGGCCGCCCGCGGAGTCTTCATCCCCGGTGATCCCGGCAAGGTCTACGACACCGCGGCGCTCACCGAGGACAACGAGCTCACCCTGGCGCTGAAGTCGCTCGGCGCGACGATGATGTCGCCGTCGGAGTGCTACGTCGTGACCGAGATCATGCCGACCTGGCGCAATCTGTGGAAGCAGCGACAGCGCTGGCAGCGCGGGGCGCTGGAGAACCTCGGTGCCTACGGCTTCACGGCGGCCACCATCCGCTACTGGGGCCAGCAGTTCGGCATCGGATACGGCACCGTGGCGCTGAACTCCGCGCTACTCCTGATGCTCATCACGTTCCTCGCTGTCCCATCGTGGATCTGGTTCCCCTTCTGGCTCGTCATCGGTGCGGTGTTCCTCGCCGAGCGGGTCCTCACCGTCTGGCAGGGTGGATGGCGAGCGAGACTCCTGGCGGCAGCCCTGCTCCCCGAACTCGCCTACGACGTCTTCCTCCAGGTCGTCTTCGCCAATTCCCTGTGGAACATCAGCACCGGCCGCGAGGCCCGCTGGGGACACGTCGAACGTCAAGGTGCGTCGCCATGACGCCCCTGCCCACCGGGATCCTGCTGCCCAGCGACATCCTCACCCAGACGTGGTTCGGCGTCTTCGGGCTGTTCGTCGCCCTAAACACCGTCATCTACCTGGGCCTCACGATCGCGAAGTTCGCGCCGTGGCCCGCCCAGGTGCGCCCCAGCACCGTTCGCCAGATCCTGCCCGCCACTCCCGAAGGATCCACCATGGACACGACGCATCCATCAGTTGTTCGCGAAGCGGAGGACCCGACGCAGGACCTGCGCGATGCGGCGGCGCGCCAGACGATCCCGATGGCCCTCGCGCTCGTCGGGGCCCTAACCGCCATCGTGGCCCTGCTCTACCTGCTGCTGTACTTCACCTCGAGCGGTCCCCTGCTCCTGCTCGGGCCCGTCTACGGCTTCATCCTCATCGTCGTCTCGCTCCTGCTCGCGCGATCCCCGGTGAGCGCCACGACCATGCGATGGACCTGGACCGTGCTGATGCTCGCGCTCATCGCCGAGAACTGCTGGCGCGCCAGCGTCATCGACAGCGCCGTTCCCCTCGCCTACTCCCTTGTGGTCCTGGCCTTCATCGCTCCCATCAATCTCTCCTGGCCGTTCGGCATCGTCGCGGCCGTCCTCGGTGTCTTTCCCGTGACCCTCGGTGGCTACGGCGTATCCGTCGTCGACACGTTTTCCTGGGCGATGGTGTCGGCGACGGCGAGCCTGGGCAGCCTGGTCATCCTCTATCTGCGCCTCGTACCACTCGAGCGCATCGCGGAGGAGCGGGCCCGGGCTGACGCGCTCGCGACCACTGATCCCCGCACCGGCATGCTGTCGCGCACGGGACTCATCGCCCTGGCACCGAGCGTTGCCGAGGCCGCCGAGCACGCGGGCGACGAGGTGAGTGTCATCGCATGCGCACTGCCCGACCTCAGCATGATCAACGCGGCATACGGCTTTGACTACGGAGGGGCCGTGCTGACCACCGCCGCGCGATGCTTCCGTGCCGCACTACCGCAAAGGGCACTTGTCTCGCGGTGGAGCGGAGATACCTTCCTCGCGCTGATGACGGGCAGCCCACCATCGCCGCGGGAACTCCAGGAGACGGTGGACGCGCACCTCGCTCACTCCGGCATCGCACTGGGCAAGACGCCGCTACATGTGCGCATGGGCACGGCTGCCGGCTCGCCGACGCTGACCACACTCGAGGCGCTCGTGGCCGAGGCCGAGGCCGCGATCGCCTAGCCGCCGGCGGCGGCCTTGAGCGCAGCGGCGCGGTCGGTGCGCTCCCAGGTGAAGTCGGGCAGCTCCCGGCCGAAGTGGCCGTACGCCGCTGTCGGCCGGTAGATCGGCCGGAGGAGGTCGAGGTCGCGGATGATCGCAGCCGGGCGCAGGTCGAAGACCTCCAGCACGGCCTCCTGGATGCGCTCGTCGGGCAGCACGCCGGTGCCGAAGGTCTGCACGAAGACACCGACCGGATGCGCCTTGCCGATCGCGTAGGCGACCTGCACCTCGCAGCGCTTGGCCAGGCCGGCCGCTACCACGTTCTTGGCGACCCAGCGCATCGCATACGCCGCTGAGCGATCCACCTTGGACGGGTCCTTGCCCGAGAAGGCCCCACCGCCGTGACGCGCCATGCCGCCATAGGTGTCGACGATGATCTTGCGGCCTGTGAGACCAGCATCGCCCATCGGGCCACCGACCTCGAAGCGGCCCGTGGGATTGACAAGCAGGCGGTAGCCATCGCTGGGGAGGTCGACGCCCTCGAGGATCGGGTCGACGACGAACTTGCGGACCTCAGGCGTGAGTTGGCCCTCGAGGTCGACGTCCTTGGCGTGCTGACTGGAGACGACCACGGTATCGATGCGCGTGGGCTGACCCGCCTCGTCGTACTCGATGGTCACCTGCGTCTTGCCATCGGGACGCAGGTAGGGGACGGTGCCGTCCTTGCGCACGGCCGTGAGCTGCTCCGCCATGCGGTGCGCGAGCGAGATGGGCAGTGGCATGAGCGTCGGAGTCTCGTCGGTGGCGTAGCCGAACATCAGACCCTGGTCGCCGGCACCCTGGCGATCGAGCGGGTCGCTGCTATGACCCTCGCGCTCCTCAATTGCGTCATCGACCCCCTGGGCGATGTCGGGCGACTGCGCGCCGATGGAGACGGAGATGCCACACGACTCGCCATCGAAGCCCTTGACCGAGGAGTCGTAGCCGATGTCGAGCACGACCCCGCGGACGAGACCCATGACGTCAGCGAAGCCCTGGGTCGTCACCTCACCGGCCACGTGCACCTGACCGGTCGTGAGCATCGTCTCCACGGCGACACGCGAGCGCGGATCCTGTCGGAGCAGGTCATCGAGGATGGCATCGCTGATCTGGTCTGCCATCTTGTCGGGGTGACCCTCGGTCACCGACTCCGACGTGAAGAGTCGTCGTGCCACGCGCATTCCTTCGCTCAGGGGTCTGCCGACCCGCGCTTGCCCGCTGGCGCGGGCCTAGTCCTCACCCGGGGCACCCCACCGCGGTGCGAGGGTTGCCGGCCAGCGAGCCGGGGCTTGACGCTGGCGCTCTTGACCAGCCGACCCTACCGGATTCAGCCGCGGGCGGGCGGGAGGGGAGGCAGCAGTTTGGCGGCCTCGTCCAGCACGGCATCGGCCGCGGTGGACTTCGCCCCCGAGGCCTCGACCAGCACGTGCCCGTCAGCGCCGAGCACGCGCACGGACGTGTCTTCACGACCGAAGACCCGCTCACCCCCGACGTCGTTGACCACGAGGAGATCGCAGCCCTTGCGCTCGCGCTTGGCCCGCGCAAGCGACAGGAGCTCCTCCTCCGAAGCGGCCGTCTCGGCCGCGAAGCCCACGATGACCTGCCCGGCGGAGCGATGGCTCACGAGTTCGACGAGGATGTCCGGGTTGCGGACCAGGCGAATCGGATCGGGATCGCGGTCATCGACCTTCTTGATCTTGATCGCCTCCGTCCGCTCGGGTGCAAAGTCAGCGACGGCCGCAGCCATGACGATGACATCGGCCCGCGCCTGCTCAGCCAGCATCGACTCGCGCATCGAGGCGGCGCTCGTCGCCGCGATGACACGCGCACCGGGGGGAGGTGCAACCTCGACGGTGCCCACCACGGCGGTGACCTCCGCGCCGCGGGCGAGGGCGCGTTCGACGACCGCGAATCCCTGGCGCCCACTAGATCGATTGCCGAGGAATCGCACGGGGTCGAGGTCCTCGCGCGTGCCACCCACGGACACCAGGACGTGGCGTCCGAGCAGATCGCGGGCGGGGGGCTGCAAGGCATCCTCGACGAGACGAGCGATGTCATCAGGCTCGGGCAGACGCCCGGCACCGGAGTCGGCGCCAGTGAGGCGGCCCACGGCTGGCTCGATCACCTGGACGCCCCTGCTGCGCAGGGTGGCGACGTTGGCCCGTGTCGCGGGGTGCTCCCACATCTCGGTGTGCATGGCCGGCGCCATGATGACCGGCCCGGTCGCGGTGAGCAGCGACGCGGTGAGGAGGTCATCCGACATGCCCGCAGCCGCACGGGCCAACAGATTGGCACTCGCCGGAGCGACGACGACGACATCGGCCCAGCGGCCCAGGCTCACGTGCGGGACAGCGGGAACGTCGGACCACACCGAGTCGCTCACCACGTGACCCGACAGCGCCTCCCAGGTCGGCGCACCGACGAAGCGCAGCGCCGAAGACGTCGGGACGACGCGGACGTCGTGGCCGGCCTCGCGCAGGATCCTCAGCAGGGTGCACGCCTTGTACGCGGCGATGCCCCCCGAGACGCCGAGGAGGACGCGCGCGCTCAGGTCAGCTCCTCCTCCACGACCGCGACAGCAACCTCGGCTGCGGGGTCGTAGGGCTCGGAGGTGAGCAGGCCCGCGTCGATCTCGCGCAGCGCGATCGACAGGGGCTTCTCCTGCACGTGCGTCTCGACGAGCGGGCCGACGTACTCCAGCAGCCCCTCTCCCAGTTGGGAGTAGTAGGCGTTGATCTGGCGCGCCCGCTTCGCGGCGTAGATGACCAGGGAGTACTTCGAGTCGGACTTGGCGAGCAGGTCGTCGATGGGCGGATGGATGATGCCCTCGGGGCGCACGGACGCTGACATGGTCGACCTCTCACCAGTGGATGACACGGGGTGGACGGGAGCGCGCGGCGGCGCCACCGTGGGGAAGTCTACCCCTGCCTCAGGGTGCTGCGAGCGGTGCGGCCCGGTCGAGCAGGTCGAGGACGGCGGCGGCCGCCTCATCGACCGAATCGTTGACCACCGTGTGGTCGAATTCCGGCTCGGCGGCAAGCTCCACGCGGGCCGTCTCCAGCCGGCGCTCGATGACATCCTCCGACTCGGTGCGCCGGCCCTGGAGCCGCTCCACCAGCACCTCCCACGAGGGGGGTGCCAGGAAGACCCGCAGGGCTCCGGCGGCGCTGTCGCGCACCTGCCGCGCGCCGTGCAACTCGATCTCGAGGAGTACGTCGGTGCCTGCGGCGAGCGCCTCGTCAACCGGCGCTGCGGGGGTGCCATACAGGTGCCCGGCGAACTCCGCCCACTCCAGCAACTGCCCCCGAGCAATCATGGACTCGAAGGTGGCGCGATCCACGAAGCGATAGTGCGCTCCGTCGACCTCGCCTTCGCGGGGTGGACGCGTCGTGGCGGACACGGAGAAAATCAACTCCGGACGCAGCGCTCGCAGCCGCGCGACGACACTGGACTTGCCCACTCCCGACGGGCCCGAGAGCACCAGGAGGCGGCCTCGGCCAGCGCCACCGCCCTCCAGGGCGGCAATGAGAGCGGCCACCTGGTGCTCGCCCAGCCCACGCAGTCGACGTGACTCAGCGACGTGGCAATCCGCCAGCAGCCGCGTCGCGCGCGCAGGCCCGATGCCCGGACACGCCTCTACGAGTTCACGTGCCCGCATGCGCGCCACGGCGGGATCCACGTCGCGCAGGGCGATGACCTCACGCACGGAGCCTCCGTCCGCAAGGTCCCGCTTGATCTGGGCCCGGCGCCGTCGCGCCTGCAGTGCGAGTTGGCGCCCGCGGGCGCGTGCCTCCTCGTCCAGCGATGGCTGCTCAGCCATCGAGGAGATCCCGCGCGATAGCTGCGGCGGCGGCGCCGACGTCCGCGGCGCCCGTGATCGGGCGGCCGATGACCAGCAGATCCGCTCCGCGGGATAGTGCCTCGCGGGGGGTCGCCACGCGCCGCTGATCCCCCATCGCTGCTCCAGCAGGCCGCACACCCGGGGTGATGAGCACGACGTCGCGGTCGCCGAGGGCTGCGCGCACGTCCCCCACCTCCTCCGGCGAGCACACCACTGCGCGTGCACCAGCATCCGCCGCGGCGACGGCGAGGCGCACCGCGAGGTCTCCCGCCGAGTCCACTCCCGGGCCGAGGAGATTGAGGTCGTGCAGGTCCTGGGTGGTCAGCGAGGTGAGCACCGTCACGGCAACCACTCGCGTGCGTGGCAGCGCCTCAGCGGCTGCCGCCACCATCGCGGGACCACCGGACGCGTGCACGGTGAGGTAGTCGGGTGCGAGGTCAGCGACGGCTCGGGCCGCCCCGGACACCGTGGCGGGGATGTCATGAAACTTCAGATCGAGGAAGATCGCACAGTCAGGCGCGGCGGCACGCGCTGCCTCCACGGCGGCGTGCCCGTCGCGCAGATACGCCTCGAGGCCCACCTTGAGCGTGCTCACATGGGGACCGACCGCACGAGCCCAGGCGCTCAGGGTCTCCCGATCGGGAGCATCGAGGGCCACGGCGATAGGAGCGCGGCTCACACCCACTCCGGGAGGGACAGATCGTCGCCGGCGGCGTCTTCGGGCACCGGATCGGCTTCGCGATGGGCGTAGGAGACGGCGTCGCGCAGGCGCGCGAATCCGCGATCAGCCGCGATGCTCGCCAGCTCGGCGTGCACACGGGCAGGCGCTGACGGGTCATGGAAGACCACCGTGCCGACGGACACCGCATCGGCTCCCGCGAGGATGAATTCGAAGGCGTCCGAGCCGTTGCGGATGCCTCCCATGCCAATGAGCGGGATCTCCGGGAGTACGTCGCGGACCTGCCAGACGCAGCGGACGGCGATCGGGCGAATCGCCGGACCGGAAAGCCCCCCGGTGACTCCGGCCAGGGCCGGGCGCATGGTGTCCACGTCGATGACCATGCCCAGTGTCGTGTTGATGAGGGAGAGGCCATCGGCTCCTGCACGGACGCATGCCAGCGCGATCGTCCCGAGGTCCGTGACATCGGGTGACAGTTTGGCGAAGACCGGGATGTCCGGGTCCGTCGACCGCCGCACGCCGCCGATGACACCCGCGGCCGAATCCGCACGACACGCGAAGACCTGTCCACGGTCAGCGACGTTGGGGCAGGAGATGTTGACCTCGAGGGCGTCAAAGCCGCCGTGATCGCGCAGGATGCGTGCTAGCTCCTCGAACTCCTGGGTGGTGCCTCCGGCAATCGAGACGATGACGCGCGCTCCCCGCTCGCGCAGCCAAGCGAGGTCCCTGTCGAGGAACGCGTGGATGCCCGGTCCCTGCAGGCCGATCGAGTTGAGCATCCCGCTCGGGGTTTCCGCCATACGCGGGGTCGCGCGGCCCGAGCGCGGCTCGAGCATGATGCTCTTGGTGACGACGGCACCGATCGAGGTGATGTCGAAGAACTCGTCGAGCTCGCGTCCGGACGCGGCACAGCCGGAGGCTGTGAGCACCGGGCTCGGGAGCCCTACCGAACCCAGGCGCGTGGACATGTCGATGGCGGGCACGGCGGCGGGCCCTGTCGTGTGGCGCACGACTGCTCGGGTCATCGCTGCCTCCCCTCCTCGACCGGTGCACCCCAGGTGTCACTCGGGATCGTGCCCACGTCATCCCACCGGACGCGGTCGCCTCGGAAGACAGGGCCCTCGACGCAGGAGCGCAGCATCCGGGTGACCCCATCGTCTCCGATGACGGGGAGCACGCACGTCATGCATACGCCGATCCCGCACGCCATGGACTCTTCGACCGCGCACTGGCTGTAGACGCCCGCCTCGGTAGCGATGTCGGCCACCGCCGCGAGCATGCCCATGGGGCCGCAGGCATAGACCACGTCGGTCGCGGCCCGGTCGATCGCCGCGCGCAGGGAGTCCGTCACCAGGCCCGCCTCGCCCATGGATCCGTCATCGGTGGTGATCGTGACCGTCGAGGCGATGCGCTTGGCCTCAAGCACCCCGAAGAGCTTTTCCTCCGTCGCAGCCCCCAGCATCACGTCAACCCGGCAACCGCGTTCGCGCAAGGCCTCGGCGAGGAACACCAGCGGAGCGGAGCCGTAGCCACCGCCGACGAGGAGGCAGGACACGGGATCGCGCGGCAGCGCGAAGGGGCGCCCGAGGGGAGCAACGATGTCCAGGACGTCGCCCCGACGTCGCTGAGTGAGCCAGTGGGTGCCCGGTCCAGAGTCGGCAATGACCAGGTCGATGGTGCCGCCGTAGATCCCCCGCGACTGCACGCCGTGGATCGAGAATGCTCGGCGCAGCAGCAGGCCCGACGAGTCAAGGTCGCCGATGGCGAGGGTGGCGAAGTTGCCCGGACGTGCCACCTCGGGAACTCCGGGCGCCGTCACCGTCAGCACGTGGTACTGACCGGCGCGACGCACCGATACGACCTCACCTCTCACCTGCACTGGCATTAGCCACCTCCTGGGGCACGCAGTCGGCCGAGGTCCTCGGCGTATTCCTGCAGGGAACGTACGCCGAGACCGCGGTCGGACTCCCCGCCGGGCATCAGCGACTCGATCCCGAGGACGGTGGCCGCCAAACCCTGGATCGTCGTAATACACGGCACGCCCTTGAGCACCGCCGCGGTGCGAATCTCATAGCCGTCCAGGCGCGGACCCACGCCGAATGGTGTGTTGATGATGAGGTCGATATCTCCCGCCATGATCGCGTCGACGGTCGTCGGCTCGCCTTGCGGGCCGGTGCCTTCGCGCTGCTTGCGGAGGAAGCCCACCTTGAGCCCGTGCCGGCGCAGCACCTCGGCCGTCCCCTCGGTCGCGACGATCTCGAACCCGAGATCGGACAGCCGTTTGAGAGGGAAGATCATGGCACGCTTGTCGCGATCGGCGACGGAGACGAAGACCCGGCCACTGGTCGGCAGGCCACCGGAATAGGCAGCGTCCTGGGACTTCGCGAACGCCGCGCCGAAGTCCATGTCGATGCCCATCACCTCGCCCGTCGAGCGCATCTCCGGTCCCAGGACGGTGTCGACCCCGTGGAAGCGGCCGAAGGGCAGGACGGCCTCCTTGACCGCGATCGGGGTGCCCGGAGGCAGAGTTGCTCCATCCCCGTCAGCGGGGAGCACTCCCTCGCGGCGCAGGTCGGCGATGCTCTCCCCGAGCATGATGCGCGCGGCTGCTTTGGCCAGCGGGACGGCCGTGGCCTTGGACACGAAAGGCACGGTGCGCGAGGCCCGGGGATTGGCCTCGAGGACGTGCAGCACCCCGCCCGCAAGGGCGTACTGCACATTCAGCAGACCACGCACCCCGATGCCCTCGGCAAGCGCGCGTGTCGACTCGCGAATGCGCTCGATCTCGCGTGGGCCCAGGGAGACCGGGGGAAGCGCGCACGCGGAATCCCCCGAGTGGATTCCCGCCTCCTCGATGTGCTCCATCACTCCACCGAGGTAGAGGTCGGTGCCATCGAAGAGAGCATCAACGTCGATCTCGACGGCGTCGTCGAGGAAGCGATCGACGAGCACCGGGTGCTCGGGGTTGATCTGCGCGGCCCGGACGAGGTAGTCGCGGAGCATCTGCTCGTCGTAGACGATCTCCATGCCGCGGCCACCCAGCACATACGAGGGGCGCACGAGCACGGGATAGCCGATCTCCTCCGCGATCCCGCGGGCCTCCTCGAAGGAGAACGCCGTGCCGAACCTCGGGGCGGGCAGCGCGGCCCGCGTGAGCAGCGCGCCGAACTCCGCCCGGTCCTCCGCGAGGTGGATGGCCGCGGGTGAGGTGCCCACGATCGGCACCCCGGCGTCCTGCAAGCCCTTCGCCAGGCCCAGCGGGGTCTGGCCCCCGAGCTGGACGATCACGCCGGCGAGTTGACCGCTCGCGGATTCGGCGTACACGACCTCCAGGACGTCCTCGAGCGTGAGCGGCTCGAAGTACAGCCGGTCGGAGGTGTCGTAGTCGGTCGACACCGTCTCGGGATTGCAGTTGACCATGATGGTCTCGTAGCCGGCCTCGCGCAGGGTGAGCGATGCGTGCACGCACGAATAGTCGAACTCGATCCCCTGGCCGATCCGATTGGGTCCCGACCCCAAGATGATGACCTTGCGTCGATCGCTCGCCTCGACTTCGGTTTCCTCGTCGTACGACGAGTAGTGGTAGGGAGTGCGGGCAGCGAACTCGGCCGCGCACGTGTCGACGGTCTTGAAGACAGGCCGGATCCCCCAGGCGTGACGCTGCTCGCGCACCTGCAGCTCAGCGAGGCCAAGAAGCCCGGCCAACTGCGCATCAGAGAAGCCGTGGCGCTTGGCCTCACGCAGCAGGTCGGGCTCGCATCGACCCGCATCGCGCACCCGATCCGCGAGGTCGTTGATCATCTCGATCTGCGCGAGGAACCACGGATCGATTCCGGTGGCCTCGTGCACCTCCTCGATGGTCGCCCCGGCCCACAGGGCCTGCTGCACCTCGCGGAGCCGCCCGTCGTGGGGTGTGGCGATGGACGCCATGAGAGCGGATCGATCGACGGTCGCGGGCCAGGCGAAGACCGCCTCGGGTCGCTCGAGGGATCGCAGGGCCTTCTGGAGCGCCTCCGTGAAGTTGCGCCCGATCGCCATGGCCTCGCCGACAGACTTCATCGTCGTCGTGAGGGTGGGGTCAGCCTGCGGGAACTTCTCGAAGGCGAAACGCGGCACCTTGACCACGATGTAGTCGAGGGTGGGCTCGAAGGAGGCGGGGGTCTCCCGGGTGATGTCGTTGGGGATCTCGTCAAGGGTGTAGCCGATCGCCAGGCGTGCGGCGATCTTGGCGATGGGGAATCCTGTCGCTTTCGACGCCAGCGCGGACGACCGGGACACACGGGGGTTCATCTCGATGACGATGAGCCGACCGTCGACGGGATTGACGGCAAACTGGATGTTGCAGCCCCCGGTGTCCACCCCGACCGCGCGGATGATGTCGATCGCGACGTCGCGCATGCGTTGGTACTCGCGATCGGTGAGGGTGAGTGCCGGGGCGACGGTGATGGAGTCCCCCGTGTGGACACCCATCGGATCGAGGTTCTCGATCGAGCACACGACCACGACGTTGTCGCTGCGGTCCCGCATCAGTTCGAGTTCGTACTCCTTCCAACCCAGGATGGACTCCTCGAGAAGCACCTCGTGCGTCGGACTTGCCTGGAGCCCTGTGCCCGCGATGCGCAGGAGGTCCGCTTCGTCGTAGGCCATCCCCGACCCGGCCCCGCCCATGGTGAAGGACGGGCGCACGACCACGGGATATCCGAGTGATTCCACCGCGGCCAGGCAGTCCTCGATGGTGTGGCAGATGGCCGATCGCGCGCTCTGCGCACCGACCTGCTCCACAATCCCGCGGAAGAGCTCGCGATTCTCCCCGCGCTCGATCGCCTGGACGTCCGCACCGATCAACTCCACCCCGTACCTGTCGAGGACACCGGCCCGGTGGAGTGCCATGGCGGCGTTGAGCGCGGTCTGCCCGCCGAGGGTGGCCAGCAGTGCATCGGGGCGCTCGCGCTCGATGATCCGTTCGACGTACTCCGGGGTGATGGGTTCGACGTACGTCGCATCGGCGAACTCCGGGTCGGTCATGATCGTGGCGGGGTTGGAGTTGACCAGGATCACGCGGATCCCCTCAGCCTTGAGGACCCGGCAGGCCTGGGTCCCCGAGTAGTCGAACTCACATGCCTGGCCGATCACGATGGGACCGGACCCGATGACCAGGACCGACGAGATGTCGTCGCGGCGCGCCATCAGCGCACCTCTCCCGCGTCTGCACTCGCACGTGCCATGAGATGGGCGAAGTCGTCGAAGAGATCCGCGGCGTCGTGCGGGCCTGCGGCAGCCTCCGGGTGGTACTGCACGCTGAAGGCGGGAACGTCGAGGCACCGCAGGCCCTCGACCACCCCATCGTTGAGGCAGACATGGCTCACCTCGACGGCCCCGAAGGCCGTCGCGATCTTCTCGCCGACCGGGGCGTCGACGGCAAAGCCGTGGTTGTGGGCCGTGACCGCCACGCGTCCGCTCGCCAGATCCTGCACGGGCTGGTTGATGCCGCGGTGCCCGAAGCGCAGCTTGTAGGTGCCGAAGCCCAGGGCTCGGCCCAGCATCTGGTGGCCGAAGCAGATGCCGAAGACGGGCCGGCGGGCCTCCAGGGCAGCGCGCATGAGCGAGACCGCGTGTTCAGCGACCGCGGGGTCCCCCGGGCCGTTGGAGAAGAAGACACCGTCGCGCCCGCGGGCCAGCATCTCCTCCGCGGTGACATCCGCCGGGAGCACGTGCACCGTCATGCCCCGCTCCGCCATGCGCTGGGGCGTCATCGACTTGATCCCGAGGTCAACCGCGGCCACGACGAATCTCTCCTCGCCCAGGGCGGGTACGACGTACGCCTGGTCGGCAGTGACCTCGTCGGTGAGGTCGCAGCCGGCCATCGGCGGCGAAGCCAGCACCCTGGCCACGAGTTGGTCCTCGGGCACCTCAGCGGCACTGCCGCTGAAGATGCCCACGCGCATCGCACCGCGGTCGCGCAGGTGGCGGGTCAGCGCGCGCGTATCGATGTCGCGCACACCCACCACCCCGGATGCGACCAGGTCCTCCTCCAGCGTGCGACGTGATCGCCAGTTGGACGGCACCGGCGATGGATCGCGCACGACGTAGCCCGCCACCCAGATCCTGCGTGACTCCGGATCCTCGTCGTTCATGCCGGTGTTGCCGACATGCGGGGCGGTCATGACGACCACCTGGCCCCGGTAGGACGGGTCCGTCAAGGTCTCTTGGTAGCCGGTCATCCCGGTCGAGAAGACCGCCTCGCCCAGTGCCTGCCCGACGGCGCCGAAGGAACGGCCGCGGAAGACGCGCCCGTCCTCGAGGACAAGGAGTGCGGGAGATGTCATCGCAGCCCCTCTCCTGCTCGTCCGTGCTCGGCCGCGAGGCCGAGGATGGCTTCGTGGAGCTCCCCCTGCTCGTCGCCGACGTCGGCGCGGAAACCGGTGTCCACCAGCCTGCCACCCAGCTCCCAGGTGAGGACGAGCACCCCATCGCGCTCGTAGGCCTTGCCCGCGATCCCGCGGCCGGTCTGGGCATCGTGCAGGGCCTCGGCGGGGATGAACACATCGCGAGCGCCCTGGCGACGCAGCGCAATCCCCTGTGCGCCGACCTCGGCCGTAGCCCTGCTGCGCACTCCGAGGTCGTGTACGACGATCCGGTCCAGCCAGTCACCGTGCGCGGTCGAGCCCAGGAACACGCCCGGCACCGGGCCCACGACGGACGCCAAGGATGTCGACGGAGGCAGAGCCGGCGCTGGCAGGTCGGCCTGAAGCCGGGCCCGTCGGCGCCAACCCGCTCGCATACCCAGGAGGACCAGGGCGATCACGGCCACAACGACGAGGACGAGGGCGATGCGCAGCGGCCACTGGGTGACGGGAGCGGACGATGGCTGCGCCGCGGCCAGGAGCCAGTCCCACCTCATGGCGCGAGGCTTCCATCGATCACGGTCGGGCGTCCTCGCAGGAGCGTGTGCACGACGGCCCCGCGCATCTCGCGGGAGAGGAAGGGGGTGTTGGCACTGCGGGACGCTGAGCGCGAGGGGTCGACCGTCCACGTCGCGTGAGGATCCACCACCACCAGGCTCGCCGGCTCTCCCACCGCCACGGGCCGGCCCTGATCGATGACCCTGCCGATTCGAGCGGGGCGCTCGGACATGCGGTCGGCGAGCTGCCGCCAGTCGAGGCGCCCCGTGGCGACCATCGTCTCGAAGACGACGGAGAACGCCGTCTCGAGTCCGAGCAGGCCGAAGGCACCGGCAGCCCACTCGCAGTCCTTGTCCTCGCGGGCATGGGGAGCATGATCGGTCGCGACCACGTCGATCGTGCCGTCCTCCAGGCCCTCGCGGACCGCTTCGACATCGTCGGCGGTCCTCAGGGGCGGGTTGACCTTGTAGCGGGGATCGTAGGTGCGGGCGAGTTCCTCCGTGAGGATCAGATGGTGCGGGGTCACCTCTGCCGTGACCTCCACTCCCCGCTCCTTGGCCCAACGGACGATCTCGACGGAGCCGCGCGTCGACAGGTGGCAGATGTGCACCCGCGAGCCCACATGCTGTGCCAGCAGCAGGTCGCGCGCAATGATCGCCTCCTCGGCCACTGCGGGCCAGCCCCGAAGCCCGAGCACTCCGGAGAGCTCGCTTTCATTCATCTGAGCGCCCTCGGTCAGGCGTGGATCCTGGGCGTGCTGAGCGATCACACCGTCGAATGCCTTCACGTATTCCAGCGCGCGACGCATGAGCACGGGGTCGCTGACGCACACCCCGTCATCACTGAAGATGCGCACCCTCGCGGCCGAATCCGCCATCGCGCCCAGCTCCGCGAGGCGCTCCCCCTGCAGGCCCACGGTCACGGCACCGACGGGGTGGACATCGCAGTGGCCGGCCTCGATGCCGCGCCGCCACACCTGCTCGACGACCCCGGCCGTGTCGGCGACGGGGTTGGTGTTGGCCATGGCATGCACGGCGGTGAAGCCACCGAGCGCCGCCGCCGCGGTGCCGGTGGCGATGGTCTCGGCGTCTTCACGACCAGGCTCACGCAGATGGGTGTGCAGGTCGACGAAACCCGGCAGGAGGACCAGGCCTCGCCCGTCGATCCCCTCAGCGGCCGGCTGGGTACCCGCCGGCTCGATAGCCGAGATCAGTCCGTCGCGCATGGTGATGTCCACCGCGTCCTCGCCGTAGGGGCGCACATTGCGCAGGACGGTCGTCATGACGCCTCTCCGATCACATCCGCGGCACCGAGCAGGCGATAGAGGACCGCCATGCGCACGTGCACGCCGTTGGTGACCTGCTCCACGATGACCGACCTCGGGCCATCGGCGACTTCCGCCGTGATCTCCATGCCGCGATTCATCGGGCCGGGGTGCATGACGATTCCACCATCGGCGAGCAGATCCGAACGGCGCACGTCCAGGCCGTAGCGCCGGGAGTATTCATTGGCGGAGGGGAAGTACGCCGCATTCATGCGTTCAGCCTGCACGCGCAGCATCATGACGGCATCGGCACCCGGCAGTGCCGCGTCCAGGTCATAGGAAATGCCACAGGGCCAGGACTCGACTCCGACGGGCATCAGGGTGGGGGGGGCCACGAGCGTCACGCGGGCACCGAGGGTGTGCAGCAGGAGCACATTGGACCGCGCCACCCGGCTATGCAGGACGTCACCCACGATCACGACATGGCGCCCGTCGAGAGCCCCCTCGTCGGAGGAGAGATGGTGGCGCAGCGTGTAGGCGTCGAGCAGTGCCTGCGTCGGATGCTCGTGCGTGCCGTCGCCCGCGTTGACGACGACCCCGTCGATCCAGCCCGAGTGTGCGAGCCGATGCGGCGCCCCGCTCGCTCCGTGGCGCACGACGATGGCGTCGGCACCCATGGCCTCGAGGGTCAACGCCGTGTCCTTCAGACTCTCGCCCTTGGACACGCTCGAGCCCTTGGCGCTGAAGGTGATGACGTCGGCCGAGAGTCGCTTGGCCGCCGCCTCGAAGGAGATGCGGGTGCGGGTCGAATCCTCGAAGAAGAGGTTGACCACGGTGCGCCCCCGCAGCGTCGGGAGCTTCTTGACGGTCCGATCGGACACCCGCGCGAGCTCGACCGCAGTGTCAAGGATCGCGACAGCGTCATCGCGCGTGAGATCAGCCGCACTCAGCAGGTGCTTGTTCATCCCTCGACCACGACCTCATCGACTCCATCGAGTTCGTGGATGCGCACCCGCACAGCCTGGTCCCGAGAAGTAGGGATGTTCTTGCCGACGTAGTCTGCGCGCAGGGGCAGCTCCCGATGCCCCCGGTCGACGAGGACAGCGAGCTGGACAGCCCGGGGACGACCGATGTCGTTGATGGCGTCGAGCGCGGCACGCACCGTGCGACCGGAGAAGAGGACATCGTCGACCAGCACGACAAGGCGTCCGTCGACACCCTCGCTCGGCACCTCGGTGGCGTGCAGCGGCCTGGCACCGCGCAGACGCAGGTCGTCGCGGTACATCGTGATGTCGAGTGAACCCACGGGCACCGGCACGCCTTCGATCTGGGTCATTCGCGACGCGATGCGCTGAGCCAGCGGGACACCCCGCGTCTGAATCCCGAGCACGATGACGTCGTGCGCGCCCTGCGCGTGCTCGAGGATTTCATGGGCGATACGGCTGACGATGCGAGAGATGTCATCGGCGTCGAGGACGCGGACCCCAGGGGGCGTGCGGGCAGCCATCACGGCCGACCTCCTTCCCCGCCTCACCGGACGGGTCGTTAAAGGATGTCGGCCCTGACCCTAGCGGAAGGCTTCCGGCCGGCCCGGCGACACACCCGACCCCCTCCGCTCAGGCCGAGCTGGGCGGAGGCCCGTGCCGGACTGCGGCCCATGCTGGGCTCGGGATGGCCCACCGGGCGAAGGAATTGCGAGATGGTCCTCAGCAGCGGTGCCGGGCTCAGCGGCGCAAGAGAAGTGAGCCCGAGCGGCACTCCCACTGGCGTGCCGGGGTGCGCGCAGCGGCGTGCCGGGGTGATCAGCCCCCGGCAGCCCACGTCAGGGCGGCCGAGAAGACGAAGCCGGCGGCTCCGATCACGCCTGCCCAGGCCTTCACGCTCCGCACGGCGATCGGGATCATCTCGTTGATCACCACGACGAGGAGGGCCCCGGCGGCGATCGACTGAATGATCGCCTGGAGGGAGTCCGATGCCCCGTAGAGCAGGGAGTAGCCGACCGCGGCGAAGACCGCGCCGATGACGACGATGGAGGAGAAGCGCAGGAGGACCTTGCCCATGGCCATGCCGCCAGCCAGGAGTGCAGCGGCGATGCCGATGGCCTCGGGGATGGCCGAAATGAAGATGGATCCGACGAGGGCAGCCGAGACGCCCACGGTGGCCGTATGCAAGGTGAGGCCTACGGCCACCGACTCGGGGACCCCGTCGATCACCATGCCGATCGTGAGATTCCTGGCCTCCTTGGGGGAGGCTCCGTGGACCTCGCCCTCACCGTGGCCGCTCGCCGCCGCGGCCACCTGCGCCTCGAGGAGCTCGCCGGGCTGCTCGTCGTCGCCCTTGCGCTCGAGTAGAGCGATGATCCCGAAGTAGATCAGGCACCCGATGCCGATACCGAGCGCGGTCGGGCCGGCCCCGGCCTCGTCATAGGACACGGCGACCAGGTCGACAGCGACTGCCGAGATGACGGCCCCGGCACCGAAGGCCATGAGGGCACCGACGATGACCGGCTTCTTCATGCCGGGGAACTTCCACACCAGCAGGGCGCCCACAATGAGCGCGGACTGTGCGATCGCCCCGAAGAGCGCGGCCTCCCACATGCCTGACGAGAACATGGGCGGGAACCTACACCCCGCCGCCCTTGCCCCCGCTGCCGATCAGGTGGACACGCATGCCATTGGTCGTGCCGGGGATGCCCGGGGGGACCCCCGCCACGATGACGACCCGATCACCGTAGGTCACTCGTCCGATGTCGAGCAGCGCCCGGTCGACCTGCACGACCATGTCGTCGGTGTGCATCACGGAAGGGACGAGGAAGGTCTCGACGCCCCAGACCAGCGCAAGTTGACTGCGCACCCGCGGGTTGGGGGTGAAGGCCAGGATCGGCGCGGGCGTGCGCCAGCGAGCGATGAGCCTGGCCGATGAGCCAGTCTCCGTGAAGGGGATCAGACTCGCCGCGCTCACCGCGCGAGCCACGTCGACCGCCGCCTTCGTCAGCGCGCGCGCGGTCGAGCCCGGAGGATCCGGAGGCAAGGGCACGAGACGCTCGAGGGCGTTGTCCTCGACGTGCGCGATGATGCGGGCCATCGTGGCGACAGCCAGCGCCGGATGCTCACCCACGCTTGTCTCACCGGACAG
>Ga0194133_10004472_pt1 | contig 18688 bp, 15 predicted proteins | sample TA2KigOf40mmetaG_FD_155448 | JGI IMG/M metagenome (GOLD analysis project Ga0194133, IMG submission 155448) | Freshwater microbial communities from Lake Tanganyika, Tanzania - TA2015055 Kigoma Offshore 40m | ecosystem: Environmental > Aquatic > Freshwater > Lake | place: Tanzania: Lake... | reverse complement strand
GTCCCTATCTTCCGTAGCCGTTGGAGATTTGAGGGTGAGCTGTCCTTAGTACGAGAGGACCGGGATGGACGCACCTCTGGTGTTCCGGTTGTCACGCCAGTGGCACTGCCGGGTAGCTATGTGCGGTCGGGATAACCGCTGAAAGCATCTAAGCGGGAAGCCCCCCCCAAGACTAGATCTCCCTGGGAGCTCGACTCCCCTAAAGGGCCCAAGAAGACTACTTGGTTGATAGGCTGGGTGTGTAAGGCTAGTAATAGCTTCAGCTAACCAGTACTAATTGCCCGTGAGGCTTGACCATATAACCTCAAGCAGTTTGCTTGTAAGGTTTGAATGCGATGGAGTTGACTTCATCACTCATGTGAACGCGATTGCGTCACTTCAAAAAACACCGGATTTAAAGAATTCCCTGATGGCCATAGCGAGCGGGAACCACCCGATCCCATTTCGAACTCGGAAGTGAAAACGCTCTGCGCCGATGGTAGTTTCGCCTGTTGCGACGCTAGAGTAGGTCACCGTCAGGGTCCTTATCAAAGAAGCCCCGTGAGCCGTAAGGTTCACGGGGTTTTTCTTTTACGGTGTCATCGTTCGCGCTAGCTGCGCGACGATCAGGCGCCGCTACCAGGCGATGCCGTGATCTTCACCGTGATTGCTCACGCCGCCCCAGAACGTACCGTTTTGTCGGTCGACTTCTATGGCCGTGATGGGGCCTGAGGTGCGTGGGCTGAATTCGAGCTTGTAGCCGCGCGCGAGCAAGTCGCGCCGTACCCAGCGTGGCACTTCGTTGTTCAAGAGCATCCGCCCTGGCGTGCTCTTATGTTCCCCGAATGAATCACGCAGCTGGAAGCTGTTCATGTTGGCGGCCTCCGCGGCGAGCTGAGGCGTCATGCCGAACTCAACCATGTTGAGAAAAAACTGCAGCAGGTTCTGGTCCTGACTGTCGCCACCCTGCACCGCGAAACTCAGCCACGGTTTGCCGTCACGAATCGCCAAACTTGGGGTGAGCGTCGCGCGGGGGCGCTTGCCGGGTTCGAGTACGTTGTACGGGTTATCGCTGGCGTCGAGCACGAAGGATTGCATGCGTTGCGAGAGGCCGATGCCCGTGCGCCCGGCGATAACCGCCGGGTTCCAGCCACCGCTGGGCGTCACTGACACCAACCAGCCTTCGGCATCGGCGCTCACGACCGAGGTGGTGCCGCGCCAAAACGCCGCCGCCGGGTCGCTTGCTAGCGCTGCTGACGGGGGCGCGACACCGCCTGGGCTGAACGGCCGAGCCGGATCGCGTGGTCTCGTCTGCTGAGGACCTTCTCCTTTCTGCCCCCAGTTGCGTAGCAAATCGCCGAAAGGATTTTCCTCGCCCTGAAAAGGATAGGGATCCCCCGGGCCGATCAGCGGGTCATTGCGCTCACCGATGAGCGCTGCGCGCTGCTTGGCGTAATCTTTGGAGAGTAAGCCTGCGATCGGTTCGGCGGGTGGAAAGGCCGGATCGCCATAGTAGAAATCTCGATCGGCGAACGACAGATTCATCGCTTGATAGAGCGTGTGCAGGTAACGCGCGGAGTTGTAGCCCATGGCCTGCAGGTCGAAGTTCTCGAGGATATTGAGCGCCTGCAGCATAACGGGTCCCTGTACCCAGGTGTCGAGTTTGTAGACGTCGGTACCGCGGTATTGCGTGTGGCGAGGCTCTTCAATCTTTACTTGCCAGTTGGCGAGGTCATCGCGTGTGATCAAGCCGCCCTCGGCCTGCACGGCCGCTGCGAACTCGCGAGCGAGATCGCCGCGGTAAAAACGATCATAGGCCGCCATGATGGCCTGCTTGCGGGTCGCGCCGCGGGCGAGCGCACGACGCTCCGCCTCGACGAGCTTGCGCAAGGTTGCCGCAAGTTCGGCCTGCACGAAAATCTCGCCCGCTCGTGGTGCCTCGCGACCTTCACCACTCGCGTTGCGATGCGGTAAGAGAATGCGCGCCGAGTTTGGCCACTCTTTGAGCTTGGCCTTGTCGCGCTCGAAGCCATCGGCGAGCTGTGCCTCGATGGGGTAGCCATCGGCCAGTTGAATCGCGGGCGCGAGTACCTCGGCCAGTGACAGTCGGCCGTATTCGGCGAGCATGACCATGATGCCGCCCGGTGTGCCCGGCGTCACGGCTGCGAGTGGTCCGTACTCTGGCGGTTGCTTCATGCCTTTGGCGCGGAAAAACTCAGGTGTTGCGCCCGTCGGGGCAACTCCGAGCGCATTGATGGCGATGACCTTCTTGAGGCCCGGATGCCAAATCAAAGCCTGAGTTTCACCACCCCAATGCAGCGTGTCCCAGAGCGTCGCCGTCGCCGCGATCATGGCGCAAGCGGCATCAACCGCGTTGCCGCCACGTTCGAACATCTTGGCACCCGCCGTTGCTCCGAGTGGTTTGCCGGTGATCGCCATCCAGTGTCGACCGTGCAAAGGAGGCTTCTCGGTGCGATCTTGCGCGAGGCCGGGCGGCGCCGAGCAAACGCTGACGATGACCGCGAGCACTGCCACGATCAGAGCCAGCAGCCGATGGCCGGGCGTGAATGATGCAATCGGTGTGTGGGTCGGCATTGACGTAATATCCTCGGGCTATGTCGATCAACGCACCGGTCATCATCGCCGGCGCAGGCCCTGTGGGTTGTACCGCGGCGCTGCGTTTGGCTCAAGCAGGCATTCCCGTGATGTTGCTCGAGGGGCAGGATGCCTTACCTGAAACCCTGCGGGCCTCGACTTTCCATCCGCCATCGCTCGACATGATCGCCGAGCTGGGGCTTGCCGATCGCCTGATCGCACAAGGCCTCGTGTGCCGGCACTATCAATACCGGGACCGTCGCAGTGGCGAGATCGCGGAGTTCGATCTCGAGTTGCTCCGCGGCGCGACCAACCACCCCTATCGTTTGCAATGCGAGCAGTGGAAGTTCACCCGTCTCGTGTGGAGCGAACTGCTCGCCCAACATGCCGGTATTGCCGAGTGCCGTTTTTCGGCCAGCGTCAAAGGGGTTTATATGCGCCCCGATGGCGTTGATGTGCTCGTCTGGCAGAACGGCGAGGAACAGACGCTGCGGGGTTCATTTCTGATTGCCGCTGATGGCGCTGACAGTGCGATCCGTAAAGCTGTGGCCATCGAGTTCGAAGGCTTCACCTATCCTGAAAAGTTTCTCGTCGCCTCGACACCCTTTCCGCTTGAGAGCAAGTTCGAGCGCTTGTCGAACGTAAATTATGTTGCCGACCCTGATGAGTGGTTGGTGTTGTTACGCACCCCGACACTGTGGCGTGTGTTGATCCCGACCGATCCTTCGATTGACGATGATGCGCGCTGGTTGTCGGATCGTTGGATACAAGAACGCTTGCACCACATGGCGCCGCACGACAGCGATTACGAAATTATTCATCGCACGATATATCGCGTACATCAACGCGTCGCCAAGACCTACCGTCGCGGTCGGGTACTGCTTGCCGGTGATGCGGCGCATATCAACAACCCGCTTGGTGGCATGGGTATGAATGGTGGTGTCCACGATGCGTGGAGCGTTGCCGACAAACTCATCCGAATTCATCGTGGCGAGGAGCTGGACTCGTTGCTTGATGAGTATGATCTTGAGCGCCGCGGAATCTGCGTGCGCTTCGTTCAAGAGCAAACCATCAATAACAAAAAGATGCTCGAAGCGAAGGACCCGGGCGCTCAGCACAAGCGTCAGCGCGAACTCATGGCCATCGCCGCAGATCCGGTGCGCGCGCGCGAATTCCTAATGAAGAGTTCGATGATCGCGAGTCTGCGCTCTTAATAGCTGAGTAGCTGGTGCGTACGGATGCCGTGTGCACGCAGCTTTTCTGCGCCGCCGAGATCAGCTAGGTCGATCACGAAGCATGCTGCAAAAACTTTGGCATCCAAACGCTCGATCAGTTCGACCGCGGCCAGTGCAGTTCCACCGGTCGCAATAAGATCGTCGATGAGTAGCACGCTTTCACCCGGCTTTAGAGCATCGGCGTGCACTTCGATTTCGTCATGCCCGTATTCAAGTTCGTAGCACGCGCTAAGTTTCGCGTGTGGCAACTTACCCCGTTTGCGAATAGGTACGAAACCCGCTCTCAGCCGGTCGGCCACGGCGCCACCCACAATAAAACCCCGCGCCTCGATACCCACGACTTTGTCGATATTGCAGTTGGCAAAAGGCGCGACTAATTGATCGATGGTTTCGACAAATGCTGCGGGGTGCGCCAGCAGCGTCGTGATATCGCGGAACAAGATTCCAGGCTTGGGATAGTCTGGAATCGTACGAATATGGTCGGTGAGCATGCGGCGAGTGTACATGTCATGATTCGGCCATGAACATCCAAGCGCTACGCCTCGTCTCTGTTTCGTTCTTGATGTCGCTGATTGCAGCTCCGGCTCCCGCTGCAGATTTGCCGGTCACAGCCCGCGAGCAGCTGTCGGCAACCTTGTGGATGCAGCGCGCCGAGGAGTATCGGATCGCGACCGAAGCAGTGTATCGACAAGCCACTGCTCGATTGGCGGCGTTGGTGGCTGAGCCCGGCTCAGCAGCACTCGAACAGCCCGGCAACCCTGCAAGTTGGGGCAAGCTCAACACGGCGATCATCGTCGATCTTGATGAAACGGTGATCGATAACAGCTATTACCAGGCTCGACAGATCCGCGCGGGCCGAGAGTACGATGAGGTGAGTTGGCAGCTTTGGATGCAAGAAGCGGCAGCCACCGCGATACCGGGGGCGGTCGAATTTCTACAGGCTGCGGCCGCAGCGGGCCATCGGATTTTCTACATCACCAATCGCACTTGCGTCGCGAGCGCCGATGGCAGCGACCCTTGCCCTGCGAAGACAGCAACGCGCCGTAACTTGCAGCAGTTGGGCCTACCCAACGCGGATTATGCCGACGCCTTGATGCTGCGCGGCGAGCGCCCGGATTGGCGCTCGTCCGACAAGACTGCGCGCCGCACCGGGGTGGCGACGCGCTATCGCGTGATAGCCGTATTCGGTGACGACCTCAATGACTTCGTTGATCGTAACGAATACGCCAAGCGACGCAGCGAGCTCTCGAGCTGGTTCGGCAATCGCTGGTTTCTGTTGCCGAATCCTGTTTATGGCTCGTGGGAGCGTGCCTTGTTAAGCGGCAGCTGCACGCCGGCCATGACACCAGCCGAGTGCGCGAGCGCAACCATCGACAGACGTTACGGGTTGCTCGACACGGGCGAGCAGCCCTGACCGGCTAGGGCGACGTCGATCCACACGAGCCTATGATCAGTGCTGTAGGCCGGGCCGTCTGCTTCGGTCGGCCAGTACACGCCCGAAGCGCAGACCTTGAGCTCTGCCGCGGGCAACACATAATCGACGCGTAGATTGCCGACTGCGCCCGGGCTGTCACTGAAGTCGCCCGTATCGAGACTCGGGTCGCCGCGGTGAGCAAAGTTAGGACCGCCTTGGCGCAGCGCCGCCGCTCGGCCACCTTCGCTGCGTGGCACAAGCGTCCCGGTGGCCGCTTCGCGATGTACGCGCGGATGCTCAAGTAGTTGTGTGATCGCACCTGGCCAGCTGCTACCGTCGATCGGGTCTGCGTTGAGATCGCCCGCGATCACGAAGTGAGCATCGATCGCGAGACCGCCCTTGCGGCCTTGATCATCAATCAAATAGTTGGCGCGGTCATTGCCCGAGACATAGTCGGCCCATAAGCGAATCTCGTCATGGTTGCGGCGACGATTGCGTTGCTCCGGACCATCGAAAGCGGGGGGAGTCGGGTGACTCGCAAGCAGGTGCAGTTGCTGGCCTGCAATTTGGATCGGCACGTCCCAATGACTTTTTGAGGATAACGGCAGGATGGCGAGCGCAGCTTCCGAGTGCCAATCGGGTGGCAAAAGATTTCGCGGCATATCGCGCCATAGAAAGTTTTTGAAAGTGCGTACGGCGTTACGCTCGATCGGAAAGCGCGACAATACCAGCATGCCGTACTGTCCCGGGAAGCGACCGAAGCCGAGCGCATCGTTCGGCCCCTCGATGCGCCCATTGCGGTCGAGATCGAGCCCGCTCGGCACACCGGTATTGGAAGCGGCAATAAAAAAATGGGAGTAGTCGAGCGGTGCTTCTCCCGCCTGCGAAACTTGCAGATAGTTTCGCAGCAATAGCTCGGGCGATCTCTCGTCATAGTCGAATTCGTTGAGCAACACGATATCCGGACGAATTTTCTGCAATACAGTGGCGATGTCGCGTATCTGCGCATGCTCGCCAGTGGCTAGATGTTCATGCAATTCGTCGGGTCGGTCGCGGTTGAGGCTCACGTTGAACGTCGCGATGCGTAGACCGCTCAGTGCGGGAGCGGAGCCGGCGTCCTTGGCCTCAAGCGATGTCGTCATGACGCACATGACCAGTAGCGTAACGAAACGGGGCGCCCGAAGGCGCCCCGTCTCTGCTCTAGATCCGATGTGCAGCATCAGAACTTGTAACGTACGCCGACCTGCATCGCCCAGCGTGACTCACCGCGGTTGTCGCGCAGCGTGAGATCACGGATATCAGCGGTGCGGAAGTCATAACGATACTTGCCAGTCGCTGCATCGATGCCGGCGAAGCGCGCGACACCGAAGCCACCCGGGAAGCCGACTTCCTTGATCTGGCCCCAATCTTTGTTGATCAGGTTGCCGACGTTGAGCACATCGAGCCACACCTCACCCTTGCCGAAGCCGAAAAGGCCGGGCAATTCCTGGGTGAAGCGCAAATCGATGTTGTTGACCCAAGGCGCCGACTGACCGTTGACGCGGGCGATGCCGCCCTTGTACTTGGCAAGATCCGGGTTCGAGTCAAGGTAGCTAAAGAACGCGCTTTCCATCGCAGCGCCACCGGTGAAGATCACATCGCCCGGGCCCGACGGCACGTAGAACGGATCGACACCTGAGCGACCGTCGCCGTTCGTGTCGTTGACGAACACGAACGAGTACGGACGGCCCGAGCGGCCTTCGTAGAACACACCGACCGAAGTCATGAGGTCAGCGATAAACGGCTTGCGATAGGTGATGTTCGCGATGAAGCGATCACGGATCGCATAGACCGAGCGCTCAGCCACATCGGCGTTGCGGTCGACACGGATCGCGTTGTTCCAGTTACTGGCGGCCTGCGAGCTCGTGAGGGTGTTGACCTCAGTCGACTCAGTGTAGGTGTAGCCTACGTTCCAGTTCCAGTTCTCGTGGCGTGGACCCTGTAGGCTAACCGTCAACTGTGTGCCGTCGCCTTTTCCGGTCGGGGCAGCAATCGTGCTGTCGACACCGAAGTTGGTGTTGCGACGCGAAGCCGTCTGACCGGCGGCACCCGTGAAGGCCGGCGGCGTGACCGTCGACCAGTAGTACGGACGACCGTCAGGCAGCGTGCCCGTAGCAGCACCGAGGTTCGGCTTGATGTAGCGGATGCCTTCCTCGACTTCCGTCAGGACGACTTCGGCGCTCGCGATCAGGCCGTACCACGGCAGTTCGTGATCGACGGCGAACGAGGCCTTCCAAGCGGCTGGCAATTGCAGGTCCGGCGACACGAAGTCGACGTTGCCACCGAGGCCCGGTGGCGGACGCACGCCCGGCTGGTTGTTCGGGTCTGGGCTGAAGCGAATGCCACGGGCAGCCGGGTTGTTCTCGAAGATCGCTCCCTGCGTAACGTTGTTGTTCGAGAACGGGTTCGAGAGCCACACGTTAGCCGCGATGCCCTGGAACAAGCCGACGCCACCACGAATCTGTGTCTTGCGCTCGAAGTCCGGGCGGAAGTTGAACGAGAAGCGCGGCTGGATCAGCTTGTTGCCGTCGATGGTCGAATCGTTGCGCAGGCCAAAGAAATTGGACGCTAGCGCATTGAACGCCGGTTTGTCACTCGTCATCGGATTGTCGAGTCGCAGACCAGCGGTGATGGTCAGCTGCGGGCTGATGACCCAGGTGTCTTGGACGAAGACGCCGAGGTTCTCGAGCTTCCAAGCTGCGGCACGAGTCGTGACATCGCCGCTCGTCGGGTAGAACAGGTTATAGGTGCCCGGCGTACCCGCACGGAAATTATTGATGCTGTAGAACTGGTAGACACCGAACTGATCGCGACCGAAGAGGTTAAAGATGTCCTTGCTCTCGTACTCAACACCGAACTTGGTGGCGTGGTCGCCCCAAGAGTAGGTGCCGGCAGCGAAGAAGGCCTTGGTGTCGACTTCGACGACATTGACATGACGGAAACGCTCGGTACCGATCCACAGGCTGTCGGCGCCCGAGCAGTTGGCGCTGTTCAAGCAGATCTGGATGGCCGGCAGCGGCGTGCCGATGTCGTTGGTCGATGACTGCGAGGAAGTCGTGAGGGAAATTTCCGACGAGAAGCTCGGGGTCCAGTCGCTGTAGAGCTGACCGACAACGCTCTGGAAGTCACGGATGTTGTTGTACCAGTGGCTTGAGAGCGACAGCGAGCGCGCGCCGAAGTTCGGCAGGATCGGCAAGGTCTGCTCGGTTTTGTTCAGACGCAAGCTCGCACGATGTGCCTCGTTGATGTTCCAGTCGAACTTGACGAGCATGTCTTCGATTTCGGTGTTGAGGTTCGACGGCGGATTGAACGAGCCGGCTTCGAACTTCCACACATCCTTGGCGATCGCAGCGACTTCGGCGATTTGCGCCTGGGTGATGCCGGTGACGATGTTCGAGGCGCCGGAACCGGCCGGGCCGAAGCTCGGGGCTTGCGCTGCGCGCTCGAATTTTTCGTAGCTCGCAAAGAAGAACAGCTTGTCTTCGATGATCGACCCACCCAAGGTGGCGCCAATGGTTTCTTCGTCCTTGAATCCGGTGAACTTATTGCCGTTGCGCTTGCCGACCCAGTCGTTGCTGCGCGTGATGTAGTACGCCGAACCCTTGAAATCGTTGGTACCGGACTTGGTGACGGCGTTGATGCTGGCACCCGTGTAGCCCGAGCGCGCCACATCGAAATCGGCGAGAGCGATGTTGATCGACTCGATCGAGTCGATGCTGATCGGCTGACGCTCAGTCGGCAGGTTGTTCGATTCGAGACCGAAACCGTCGTTGGTCGAGACGCCGTCGATACGAATATTGTTGAAGCGGGTGTTCTGACCGCCCGCCGAGATTTCGCCACGTTCTTTATCGGTCTGCGCGATGCGCGGATCGGTGCGGACGTAGTCCTGGATGTTACGGTTGATCGAGGGCAGGCCTTCGATCTGCTCGCGCGCGACGCGCGTGCCGGCACCAGTACGCGACGAATCGAACACGGCATCGGCAATGCGATTAGCGGCGACGACGACTTCAGCGAGGCCGTCAGGCTGAACGTTGACGACGATGCCGCCAGTGTCACCCAACTGCAGGAATTGATTTTCGAGCACGCTCGTTTTGTAGCCCGAGCCGCTTACCGTGATCGTGTACGGACCACCGACGCGAACGCCGCGAAAGTTGAAACGACCGCTGTCGTCGGTGGTGGTACGGCTAACCGTGCCCGAGGGCACGTGGCGCAATTCGACCGTGAGTCCGGAGACTGCCGATCCATCGACAGACAACACTTCGCCGGTTGCGGCGGCAGCGGTGACTTGAGCGTAGGCACTTGGCGCATGGACGGCACTCGCCGCGACAATGGCGGTCGCAACGAAGCTCGCCACGAGCAGGCTAGCCTGCGGGGACGTACGGGTTCGCATCGTGAATCTCTCCCTAGAGATGCTGGAATGGGGGACCGCGTATTGTAGGGCGAGTGCGGTGACATTCGCGTTAAAGCCCGCAGATTTTGTTGTTGCAATTACGCAACAAAAGTGAGCTGTGCGTCCCTAGTCAGTCGGCGAGCACTTCGTCACGCAGTGCTGTAGTGAAGTGGCGACGGCAAAGGGGTACGTATCGGTCGTTACCCCCGATCTCGACCTGTTCGCCACTCGTTTCCACCCTGCCGTCGGCCCGCACCCGCACCACCATCGTGGCTTTCTTGCCACAGTGACACACGGTCTTGAGCTCGACCAGATTGTCGGCAGAGGCGAGCAGCTGCGCACTGCCTTCGAATAGCCGGCCGAGAAAGTCGGTGCGCAGCCCGTAGCAGAGCACCGGTACGTTCAGCTCGTCGACCACCTGGCCGAGCTGGCGCACGTGCGCTTCGCTCAAGAACTGCGCCTCGTCGATCAGCACGCAAGCGAGCGGGTCGAGTTCGTGCTCAGCTGCAATGTCGTTATAGAGGTTGACTGCCGGTCCGAAATGACGGGCCTCGGCGCTGATGCCAATGCGTGAGGCGACGCGCCCGCCGGCGCGATCGTCGAGCTGCGCGGTATAGACCAGCGAGCGCATACCGCGCTCGCGATAGTTGTGGGCAGCTTGCAATAACGCCGTCGACTTGCCGGCGTTCATAGTGGAGTAATAAAAGTACAGCTTGGCCATGTGCTTCAGCCGGCCACGATGCTGACCACGCTGCCAGTCATGCACGAGGCGAGGGTCGCGGCGACGAATGCAGGCCAGGCGAGATCGGCAAGGTCTTTGCGGCGCTCGGGTGCCATCGTGCCGATGCCGCTGATCTGGATGCCGATGCTTGCCAGATTCGCGAAGCCACAGAGACCGTAGATGGTGATGAGCCGCGAGCGATCGGATAGCGCTTCGGGTGGTACACCGGTGAGCTGGATGAAGGCGATGAATTCATTGAGCACGCTTTTTACGCCAAGCAGCGAGCCGGCCGTGGTCGCTTCGGCCCACGGGATGCCCATCAACCAAGCGATGGGTGCGAACAGCCAACCCGCAACGCGCTCGAGAGTGACGGCTTCACCCCCGACGGTCGGCAGAAAGCCGACTACGCTGTTGGCGAGTGCCACGAACGCGGTGAGCACAATCAGGATGGCGATGATGTTGAGATAGAGGGCGAGACCGTCACCCGTGCCGCGCGTGATCGAGTCCATCGCGCTCGAGTAAATCTTGGGAGGCTGCTGCAGATCCTGCGCGCTGCCGTTGTCATCGGGCAGCAGGATATGCGCGAACAACACGGCGGCGGGGACCGACATGATCGATTTGGTGATGAGGTGCCCGAGTACGCCTTCGAATTGTGCGCCGAGCATGGCGGAGTAGATGACCATCACCGAGCCGGCGATGGTCGCCATGCCCGCGGTCATCACGAGCAAAAGTTCGTAGCGCGACATGCGCTCGAGGTAAGGCCGAACCAGCAAGGGCGCTTCGGTTTGACCCAGAAAAATGTTGGCGGTGGCGACGAGTCCCGAGGGCCCTTTGGTGCCGAGCGCGCGTTCGAAGATCCAGGAGATACCACGGATGAGCACGGGCAAAAATCGCCAGTACCAAAGCAGCGCGGAGAGCGCCGACATCACGATGACGAGCGGCAGCACCTGAAAGGCGAAGGTCACGACCATGTTCGGGTTGGTGATCGTGAACGGCGTGTCGCCGCCACCGATGTAGCCGAAGACGAAGGAAGTGCCCGTGAGCGTGGCGGCACCGAGCGCGCCGACGGCTTGGTTGAGATAAAGCAGTCCGTCCTTGATCACCGGCGCTTTCAGCAGCAGCGCACAAATGACGAACTGCAAGACCACGGCTATGCCGACCAGCTTCCAGTTGATGCGTTGGCGGTTGCTGGACATCGGCAGCACGATGGCGATGAACACGACGATGCCGAGCAAGGCCTGCAGGTAGAGCATCATTGGATTTGTTCCGTCCGAGAATGAGAGTCGGGATTTATTTGAGTTTGATTTCGCGCAGCCTTTCCTGCAGGTATTCCTCGGCGAGGATCGGCGGCAGCGGCGTGGGTTTGCCCGGTCCGACGCACGAGGGCAGCGCGGCTATCGGAAAGTCGGGATTGAAGTGCGAGAAAAACGGCATCGAGAAGCGTGCGTGGCGGGCGCGATCGCTTGCCGGATTGATGACGCGGTGACTGGTCGAGCGTAGCGCGCCGTTGGTCAGGCGCTGCAACATGTCGCCGACATTGACCACCATCGAGCCCGGTGATGGATTGACGCTCAGCCACTCACCCTGCTTGGTCAATACTTGCAGACCGGGCTCTTCGGCGCCGAGCAGCAGCGTGATGACGTTGATGTCCTCGTGGGCGCCTGCGCGCACGCTTTCGGCGGGATTGGGCGGCATCGGTGGATAGTGGATGACACGCAGTACGCTGTTGCCGAGCTGGACCTTGTCTTCAAAGAAATCAGCCGGCAACTCGAGCACCCTCGCAATGGCCGCGAGTAGCCGTCGGCCCGTCAGATCGAAGGTCTCGAACATCTCGAGGCAGATCTCGCGAAACCCCGGAATGTCGTCGATCCAGATGTTCTCGGCCATGTAGTGCCGATAAGGGTGATCCTCGGGGAGTTCACGCCCGACATGCCAGAACTCCTTGAGGTCGAAGTGCTTGCTGCCCTTGGCGGTCTCGATGCCGAAGGGCGTGTAACCCCGGGCGCCACCGCCGCCCGCGAGGTGATAGCGTTTTTTCTCGCTCTCGGACCTTGCGAAGAAGGTCTTGAACATACCGAGGAAGCGGTCGATTAGTGCTTGAGGAATACCGTGGTCGGCGATGATCACGAAACCGTGGTCGCGATAGGCGGCACCGAGATCGTGCACGAAATCGGCGGTCTCGACCTGCCGCAGGCTCAAGGTGGGAATGACGCTCGTCATCCCGGCATTCTGCACCGTCGCGGGCGCTACGTTAAGATTTCCCCATGCTTGATCTTGCGCTGCGACTGCTGGGCGCCTACCTGCTCGGTTCCCTCAACGGGGCGCTGCTCATCGGCCGTTTCAAGGGCGTGGATATCCGCAGTCAGGGTAGCGGCAATGCGGGCGGCACCAATGCGCTGCGTACCCAGGGCTGGATGTTTGCGCTCGGGGTGATCGTGATCGACGTGCTCAAGGCGGTCATCGCCGTGCGCGTCCTGCCGACGGTGGTCACCGCGCCCGCCATGCCGATCGAATGGCTTGCGGCGGGTTGCGGTTTTGCGGCCGTTGTCGGCCACGTCTACCCGATTTTCCATGGCTTTCGCGGCGGCAAGGGCGTGGCGACGGTGCTCGGTACGCTGTTGGCTTTGTCCCTGCCCTTGCTGCTCGGGGTGCTCGCCGTTTGGCTGACCATGATGATGTTGTTCGGCTATGTGGGCTTGGGCTCAATGGTGGCGGCAGCGGCGCTGCCGCTGCTGGCGCAGTGGGCAGGCAAGCTCGGTTTTGTTGCTCCGGCTGCGGTCATGCCGCTCACGGTGTTTGGCGTGGTTTGTGCGGTGTTCGTTGTCTGGACTCACCGCAGCAACGTGGCGCGTATGCGCGCTGGCACCGAGCCACGGGCGCGCAAGCTCTGGCTGCTCGGCCGTTTGGCGCGCCGCCAGTGACGCTCGCGCAAGAGGTGTTCCGCAGGCTTGCAGATGGCGAGCTGCACTCGGGCGAGGCGCTTGCCGCCGCAGCGGGCGTCACGCGCAGCGCCGTCTGGAAAGCCATTAGCCAGTTGCGCGAACTCGGACTCGCCATCGAGGCGCAGACGAATCGCGGCTATCGGCTCGTCCAGCCGAGCGAACCGTTCGATGCGGCTGTGATTCGCAACGGACTCCCCAAAGAAATCGGATCGCTCGTCGACGTGCGAGTCTGTTGGGAGACGTCATCGACCAACGCGGCCCTGCTCGCCGAACCACCGGTTACGCCCGGTGCATTTGTCGTGCTGCTCGCCGAAAACCAAACTGGCGGTCGCGGTCGACGCGGACGGGCGTGGCGCGCTGCGCTCGGCGATAGCCTCTGTGTGTCGATTGCCACGAGCTTCGAACCGTTGCCGCGCGACCTGCCTGCCTTGACCTTGGCGATCGGCGCTTGCGTGAGGGCGGCGCTCGAGGACTGTGGCGCCCGCGAGCTCGCACTCAAGTGGCCGAATGATCTGGTCGTGCGTGACCTCGAGCACGGCAACGACCTGCGCAAGCTCGGCGGGATTCTGGTCGAATTGCGTGCCGAGGCGGGCGGACCGGGCTATGTGGTCATTGGCATCGGTCTCAATCTGCGTCTCGGTGACGAGGCACGCGAGGCAATCTCCGCACTCGGTACCGTGGCGGGCGACCTCGAGTCGATCGGCGTCGATGCGGCCACGCGCAATCGTCTGGCGACCGCGCTGATCGATCACTGCGTGCGCGGGCTACGGCAGTTTGGTCGCGAGGGTTTTGCGCCCTTCCTTGCGGACTGGCGCAAGGCCGATGTGCTGCAGGGTACTGCGGTTCGGGTGAGCGACAGCTCCGGCGAGCGCGAGGGCGTGGCCCGCGGCATCGATGCGCAGGGGGCGCTGCAACTCGAGATAGCGGACGGGCGTTGCCTGTCGATCATCGGCGGTGAAGTGACCGTTCGCAGACGGGGGGCGTGATGGGCCGCACCTTGCTCGTCGATCTTGGCAATACCCGCATGAAGTGGGCGTGGCTCTCATCGATATGGGGCGTGGGTCGCATGCAGGCAGCGGCTCATGCCGGGTGGCAGGCCAAAGATTTCGCGCGGGCGCTACAGGCACTTCGGCCCACCGATCGGGTGATGGCAGTCAGCGTGGCCGCGTCCGGAGTGCAGCGCGCCTTCGTCGCGGCGATCCGCGAGCGCTGCGGCCGCGCGCCGCAATGGCTGCGCAGCGAGCAGTCGGCGGCAGGCGTGCGCAATGGGTATCGCGAGCCGTGGCGACTCGGGGCGGATCGTTGGGCGGCCTTGCTCGGGGCGCGTTCGGTGCAGCGCGATGTGTTGGTGGTGGATGTCGGCACGGCAGTGACGATCGATCTGCTCGGCGCCGGCGGTCGTCATCTCGGCGGCGCGATCCTGGCGGGCGAGGCGTTGATGGTTTCGAGTCTGCTCGCGGGTACCGGGGGCATTCGTCGTCGCGCGGCGCGTGATCGCCCGCGCTCGCGAGGCCTGTTCGCACAGTCGACCCGCGAGGCCATCGAGGCCGGGGCGCAGCATGCGCTGCGTGCGAGCGTCGAGGCCGCAGTCGTTGCCGCGACGCACCGACTGGGTCGACCGCCCCAATTGTGGTTGACCGGCGGCGGTGTCACGACGCTGCGTCGGGTGTTATCGATCGATCATGAATGGCGGCCGGCACTCGTGCTTGAGGGGCTGGCGGTTTTTTTGCATCACGAGTTCGCAGGCGGAGAACGCAAGACATGAGCAACGCACCCACCTACTCACCACCCAAAGTCTGGGTCTGGAATCGCGACAACGGTGGTCGCTTCGCCAACATCAACCGCCCGACGGCGGGAGCGACGCACGACAAAGAATTGCCGCGTGGTGAGCATCCATTGCAGCTGTACTCGCTCGGCACGCCGAACGGCATCAAGGTCACCATCCTGCTCGAAGAGTTGCTGGCGCAGGGTCACAGCGGGGCCGAGTACGACGCGTGGTACATCGACATCGGCGCGGGCGATCAATTCGGCAGTGGCTTCGTTGAGCTCAATCCCAACTCGAAGATTCCCGCGCTGCTCGATACGAGTGGTGATCCGCCGGTGAGGGTGTTCGAGTCGGCTTCAATCCTGACCTATCTCGCCGAGAAATTCGGCGCTTTCCTGCCGCAGGCGGGGGCCGATCGTGCCGAGTGTTTTTCGTGGCTTTTCTGGCAGGTGGGCAGCACGCCTTACCTCGGCGGCGGCTTCGGACATTTCTTTGCCTATGCGCCCGACAAATGGCAGTACCCGATCGACCGCTTTGCCATGGAAGTGAAACGACAGCTCGACGTGCTCGACCGGAACCTCGCTGCCCGGCGCCATATCTGCGGCGAGCACTACAGCATCGCGGACATGGCGATTTTCCCCTGGTATGGCGGGCTCGTACTGCAGAACCTCTATGGCGCTACCGAGTTCCTCGACGTGGCGAGCTATCGACAGGTGTCTCGTTGGGCGAACGAGATCGCTGCGAGGCCTGCGGTCAAGCGCGGCATGCGCGTGAACAGGACCAAAGAAGCCGATGCGCTACGCGAGCGGCATGCGGCGAGTGATTTCGACTGAGTGAGCGTCCATGTCCCTGCGGCGTTTTGTCAGTGCTGCAGTTCGGCAATGGCGAGGGAAACCCCCCGGACCCGCTGCCCGTCGGGCAGAGTCAGGATGTCGAGGTGCACGACGCCGAGTTCCCAGTCGATCTGCACCATGCCGAAGTTCTCGCCCGGATAAAGTCGGCCGCCGAGTCGTTGCGGATCGATTTCGGGTTGCCGCGAGGCTACACCGGCATTGAGTGAACTCGAGGTCAGCTCGTAAAACGGGTAGGGCGTGCCATCGATCCGCCGATAGGCCGCAGCGCGGTGTCGATCGCCAGACAGAAAGATCACGCCATTCGCTTGGGTTTCGTTGATCAGTCGCGTCAGGCGCGTCAATTCGCGCGGCAGATTCCCCCAACGCTCCCAACCATGGCCCTCGGCCAGAACTTGAATCGACGAAACAATGAGGCGCAGTTCGGCCGGTTGACGCAGTTGTTCTCCGAGCCAGCGCCACTGAGCTTCGCCGAGCAAGGTCTTGGCCGGATCATCGTCGGGTACGAAGCGCTGTTTTCCCGGTGTATTGAAATCGTCGGTCGGCTTGAGTTCTGAGCGGAACCAGCGCGCGTCGAGCAGGATGATTTGCAACCGGCGACCCTTGGGCCCGTAAATCGCCGCGCGGTAAGTTCCTTCCCGCGCGCGCATCGGGTCGTCTCGGGCAACGTCAAAGAAATCAGCGAAAATGGATTTCGCCTCGTTCTTGAGCGGATTTTCGGCGCCGCCGTCGTTCAGTCCGTAATCGTGATCGTCCCAGACGGCAAGAATCGGGATTTGCGACCGCAATTGCCGAAAGCCCGACTGTGCGCCGAGCGCCGCGTACGCCCGCCGCATCTCGTTGAGGTCCGGGCCCACGTATTTGCTCCCGACGGAGTCGGCGTAGACGTTATCGCCCAGCATCATGAAGAGCTGCGGTTCGCGGTCGATGATGGTCTGCCAGCGCGGCGGGGTTTTTTCCTCGTCGAGACAGGACCCGAAGGCGATCCGCTCCACGGACGTGCGCGGATCGAGGCGGGGGTGGGGCGAGGCTGGGGTGGCTTCCGCCGCGAGCAGACCCGCGGCGATCATCGCGATCGCCCGCCTAAAAAACGCGGTTGGTCGAGGTTTCATCCCCGCGAGTGTATGCGCAGGTGGATGACAGGCGCATGCAGGCGGGTAGAATCACGCGTCTCGAGATCTGCTCTCCGGCGCCGGGTTAGCACAGTGGTAGTGCAGCGGTTTTGTAAACCGTTGGTCGGGGGTTCAAATCCCTCACCCGGCACCATCCCCCAATTTGTCCGCTCCGAACTTGTCGGTAGCATCTTATCGGTAGCACGCAGCTGCGGTGCGTAGCCACGACATCCGATTAAACTCTGTTGCAAAAGCGTCAATAATCCGTCGTAGCCCACACCGATGGATTCAAAGTCGATATTTTCCGTCGGAATGGCACGCACGGAATGTCACAAAACATACCCGTGTAGGGTTTATTTTGAACAGGTCCGACCATGGTCGGAGCAGATCTCGAAAAAACCATTAACAAAATCAGAGATTCCAAATGAATAAAATTACCAAAACTCTCTTCAAAATATCGTCAGCTGTATTTGCTCTTTCGCTCATACCACTGGGAGCCGCCCAGAGTGCCAGCGACTTGGCTTCGGGCTACTGGCAAATGAACCTAGGCAAGTCCACCGTGCAGGGGGCCGCTCCGCGGGCGGAGCGGCGTGTGCAGACTCTCGAGAACGGCGTATTCAATCTCACCGCGTCGGGTACCGGGCCGGACGGCAAGAAGTACTACACGGTTTACGCCGGAAAGACTGATGGCAAAGATTATCCGGTGAGCGGGCATCCGCTGGGCGATGCCTTCAACTTGATGCCATCGGGGTCCACGTCCTACGCTGCGGTGATCAAGTCCAAGGGCAAGATGGTTCGGACAGCCGAATCGTTCGGGTCGGCCGATGGCCAGACATTAAGTTTGGTCTACCACACCTATGATGAAACGGGTAAGCGATCGGCCGCCAGTCTGATCGTCTACGATCGGGTTGATCCGCACGAGGGCGACTGGGTGCTGAATCTCGCCAAATCCAGCTATCAAACCTCAGCACCGAAAAGTCTTGCGTATTCGTACCGATGGCACGGTGACACGCTCGAGTTTTCGAGCAGCGGTGAAAATTCCTCGGGCGCGATGACTCTCGGGCGGTTCAGTGCCAAGGTGGATGGCAAGGAGTACTCGCAAACGGGTATCGGTCAGGGCGGTACGATCACGTTGACCCGTGATGCGAAGGGGATGATCGTCAGTACGCAGCGTGTTGATGGGCGCGTCACGAATGTGCTCACACGCAGCTTTTCGGCTGACGGTAATACTTTGACCTTGAACGTCGACGTCAATCGACCTGACGGCAGCAAGGCGCGCAATGTCCTTGTCATGGAACGTGCGTGGTGATCGATCGTCAGTAACTCTGGGGGGCGGTCAGGCTCAGGGGGTCTGGCCGCTCCCCTGTCGATTTTTGCCTTATTGGCGTATTGCCAAATGTATTGTCTGAGCTGCCTTGGTAGCGGGTTTTCACTTGGATGGGTCGAGTTGCTGCAGCAGACGCCGCGAGGCTTTTTCGAGCAGATCGAGCACCAGTTCGAAGTCCGCGGTCTCGCCGTAATACGGATCCGGTACTTCTCGGTGCAGGCTCTCGCCGGCGAATTCCAGAAAAAGTCTCGCTCGTCCGCTTGCACCTTCGGGCGCAAGCTTTTGCAGTCGCGCAAGGTTGGCGGCATCCATCGCGAG
>Ga0194133_10004470_pt1 | contig 18703 bp, 8 predicted proteins | sample TA2KigOf40mmetaG_FD_155448 | JGI IMG/M metagenome (GOLD analysis project Ga0194133, IMG submission 155448) | Freshwater microbial communities from Lake Tanganyika, Tanzania - TA2015055 Kigoma Offshore 40m | ecosystem: Environmental > Aquatic > Freshwater > Lake | place: Tanzania: Lake Tanganyika... | reverse complement strand
ATTGAGAGCCTATATTGAAGTAACACAAAAGCATCCAATCCAAAAAAAACCCAACCAATTTTTTTTTCAACTCATATTAATTCTTCAACTCTAATTGAACTTGTTGGCTGCTTCTTTGTTACGCAATAATGAACTTACCTGGATGATGGAATTCTAGATTTTTTTTGTTCATTATATATTTTTCAATAATTCAACTGGATTTCTGGAATTTTGTAATGAAACAAAGGGACGTGGGAATTTCAATTTTGGTAGAAAATTGTTGGAATCCTGTTAGCTTTTTAAAAGATCGTGCAATGTTGGTGACACGGCATCAGAAAAATGTCTAAACTTCTTCCTGGATGCTGCTTTATAAGATCTAATTCTATTCACACAATACGAGACTGGAATGAAGTGCAAAAGTCTTATTTTTTATTTGTCGACATGCATTTCAGACGGCAATAAAGGTTTTGAATTAAACTTATTCTTTGTGAAGGAAATTGACAAAAAAAGTCATTCAGGTATTCATCTAGTTTATTTTATTGAGCTTTTAAAGCAATCCCTTTTTTTGCTTTGTTGGAAAAGGTCCAAGTTAATGTAATGATATCTTGGATAGTAGAGACTCATGATTGAACAAATTTGAAAAAGTCACTTTTTTATCATTAGTCTTAATGAGGAGCCTTAAGTTTTAGAACTTTGAATGATAAAAACATTGCTGGCATAGCTAGAAGGATTCCTTAATCATGAAGCTATAGAAAGTATAAATAGGGTATATTTTCAGCACCAAATCAAATGATGGACATTAGTAATACCTTTAAGTAGTTTCTTAAATTGGCATTGACCTCTCCACACCTGAGATATAGTAACCTGGATTTCTGATCCTCTGCAAGTTCTAGTAACTCCAAAGCTGAGAAAATCACATTGTTTATGAACATCAGAAGTGTTTACCATCTTGGGCCTAAACTGGCCCAAGATAATTGATGGAAGTGAGTATTATTGCTTACCCTTTCATTTTTGAGCACTTTTGATTGTCAGTATTGGGGTCAATTACAGTTATTTTACACTTCAATCATAATTTTCTAAATTGATCTCATTTCAAGATTAGGTTAAAGCTTAATTTCTCATTCCCACACTTGTTAACAAACAACATTTCCTAACAGTTCTATCGCAAGATCCATTTTATTAGCCTTATCTCTGCTTCGACTAAGCCCTTTATTAAGGGCTGCCATTCAGGCAATAAACAACTCATTGTTGATTCTTTTCTTGATTGGAAAGACCATCTCTGGGTTTCCCAATTTCACTCACACAAAATACCGCTCAACTACTCAGATCACAGCCCCACACTCATAATTGTTCATTGCAAAATTAATTAAGCCCTATAAGACTTAAATATACCTCTCTTCAAGGTTGGGATTGAATCAAGGGCTCCCTGTTCTCATGTAGGAAGTGTTTAGGTAAAAAGGAGTTGCCCCTAGCCTAACGTTACGGTACTAGGCTGTGAATCCGATTCGATCTAAGGATTGAACTATAAATGGTTCAATTCCAGGCACCAACCTTTGACCCTGGGTTGGTAAAAAACCACCATGAAGCCTTAATACCCAGAAAAAAAGGTCCTGGCCTTTACTGAAGCATTAAAAGATTTCAGAACTCTTCATTTCAAAGATCCAAGGTAGTCACATGTAAGATGGAAAATACCTTTTCATTTCAAATTATCTGTATGGTTTTTTGCACTTTGAGGTTTAAAATGCTTTAGATCAGGGAAGTTAAAGAGACTCTCCACTTGTTCAGTAAATTGCAAGCCATACAATCCTTGCAGTTCCTGATAACTAAGTTTAACTCTTGGTTGAGGCAATTCTGGGGTCTTTACCTCTAATAAAGTTGTATCCACCCAAAAAACATTACAAAATATTTCCATCCTAAAAAAGTTTAGTCCAAAAATGAAGTTGTTGGGCTAAAAATCCAACTTCCTCAGTAAAATATAACTTTTAAATTTTAACACTAACTGTCTGTTTTTTTGTTGCTGCAAAGAAAAGGGCCCTTAAGTTACTTAAGTATTCAGCAAAGTCTAGCTAAAACGCCTTTGCCATAAAATTTTGTCCAACAAAAAAGTAATGTATATTAGCAATTTCAAAACGCCTAGAAATTTTGCAACTCCAGTCCCAAAAAAAATCACATTTGGGTTGAGGTCGAGTGCAGCAAAATTTAGTGCTTAAAATTTTATGCATGGAATTCTAATCAGATGAATTAAAAAAAAAGTTTTGAATAATAGGTGGAGAAAAAATTGCTCAACTTCAACTATTGCAGATAAAAAATCAATTTTGAAAGTTGTATATGTAACAAATGTATGTATGGATGAAGAGAAAGAAATATCTCTGCTCATTTTTTCACACATTGTAATACATGGACTTTTTTAAAAACTTGATTATCAATCATTCCACTTCTCAGACCTTGGTATGGTGAAAGACTGGAAAAATAATAACCTGCAAATTTGATTGAGTATCAGATTTCAGAATTGCTTGGAAAATCATGGATTGTGATCTGAATGTTAAACTAGTCTTGTCAAAGCACCACACAATCATGTAACTGTCTATTGTTTTAACCATTTGAGATTCCATGCAAAGATCTGCAAAAATTATAATTGGAAAAAAAATTTGGCCAATAAATGGATTTGGTTAGATGGATATAGAGATCAGCTTCATGATTGTGAAATGTAGATTTGAAAAAAAAGAAAAGAGGGTTTTTTTTCAAAAACATAAATTATTTCCACATTTTTACATCTAGGTCACACCCAACTTCAATCCAATCAAATTTCCTATCAAATTGTAAAATTCATATTTGAAGCATTACCCTTGACACCCAACCGTCAAAGGGCATCATGCATTGTTTAAAGGCTGAAAACATTTTAGATGTGCGTAGGAAGTAGGTGTCTCTTCAAGATCTGAATTCACAAAATGGGGAATTGAGGCATGACTTTGGTACAAAACTATCTTAAAAATTGATTTTGAAATTCTATAATTTTGATGTAAGCAAACCAGGGACCCAAGATAGGTGAGAATTTGAGGACTATCTAAGAGTCAGGTTTTGGGAGTGTTGGGGTCTATGACTATCTATAAGTCTTCCCTGGGTATGGTCAAAGGTCTATAGGACCAGCAGTTTCTATGTAAAAAGAGGATCGACCGTCACACACATAAATAATAATCTTGTGCAGTTAAGACTCATCCGATGTCAATGCCTAATCAACACCTTTATAATAGTTCCACCTAAGTGTCTATGGTTGCTGCAGATTACTATTAAACTGACTGAGTGTTCCTTGTTGATTTTTTTTGGCAAGCCGGGGTTGAAAATTTCTGGCATGGGTGCGAATTGAACCGACAATAACAATTTTGGATCTTAGTTCCTAGTCTGGTAACTTCAAATACTTGGCCACAATGACCCCTAAAGATAGACATAGAGTCATTTGATGATGTAGGGATTAAAAGTAATGGAGGCCAATCAGCTCTTCCTATGGGGATAGCGGGTGCTGAGGTCTCGCACTTCAAAACGGAGAAGTCTTGGGACAAATTTGTGTCTTTAGGTTTAAACCTAACAAGTAAAATGATAAGAAAATGAATGGAGGCCAATCATTTGATTAAGTTGATTATCTATTGAGTTTCAAATTCCTATAATAAAATTGACTTTGTATTCATGGTTCGATTAGTCAAAAACTAGTGCCTAATATTATACTTTGCAATGCCAGCAATTTTTCAACACCGTATTGCAAAAAAAATCAGCGAGGCACACTCGGTTAGGGTTAAAGTAATCTGCAGTGACTCTTATAAAGATGATTACCTTGAGTAATTCATCGGTGGAGTCATTACTGTACAGGATTATTATATGACCACTATTATGATAGATTCTGCTGAGGATCCCAGGATAATGGGTTTAACTGCAGCATCCAATATTAGACTTTGCAGTGATCTGCTTCACAAGATGAAAAATTTACAAAGGCTTTAATTTGAAAAAAAGCAAATAACTACAGGTGTGATAAGTTAAGAATATTACTTGCACATTTGGAATAGAAATGTAAAAACTCATTGCCAACTTTGAATCTTATCAGACACCCTCATCTTTCTTCCATCTGCTTAAACAAATGGACAAGAACTCATAAATCATTTCAAATCTCATTATAGCATAACAATAAATTGCCATAAGAAATAATTGCAAAAGTCTAATTTCTTCTACCTTTTTTTTCAACTAGAAGTTTGGAAAATGGCTTTTTTTATTTACTGTACAAAAACTGATCACAAATGAATATAAAAAAGAAACTCTAGTTTTTACCATGATCATCACATTTGAATCTTACTTTGCATAATTTTTTTTTGCTACAGATGTTTTCAATTTGATAATTAATCAGCATTCTCTCTGGTAATTTTTTTTAATGTAGACAATTAGCATAGAAATGGTTTTTATACGGTCAGATAGTAATTAAAAAAAATCTGCAAATAAGTAAATTAAAAGGATAACTTTCACCAAAGGCAGAATTCTGCTTCTGTTCTGCATATGGCGTAAAACTCATGCATGGAAAAAAATGATATACTGGTTTCTGAAGACTTGATTTTTTTCCCTTGGAGAAATCAATGTGACTTTTTAATTTAAGAAATTAAAAAAAATGAAATATTTTGTCCTCGACAAGACCTTTATTTGTTCCATTGTCTGAAATTAATTGCTTGTGTTTTTCACTACCTGAAATCTAGATTCTCAGCAGTAAAGTTGATGATGATATTAAGTCTAATTTTGACTCAGGCATATTAAATCAATCATCCTTTTGCAGGTGATTGCCTTTAATTTTGCTTGGTTGGATAGGATACCATGTCGATTTGTCTTATGATCTTTCATATAACGGACGTTTTGCCTACAATTGTTTGCCTAATAGTCAAATTGCCTACCACCATTTTGCCTAATGTCTGTTTGCCTAATTATTTATTGCTAACCTAACCTGACCCAACAAACCCCACCAAAGCATCTTTCCCCTCCCTAACCCTGTGGGGCATGTTGTAGGCGAACTGGCAGAAGGCGAACCAACATCAGACAAATTGACATTTTCCTGTTGGATAGTAACTCTTTTTATATAAAACAGATTGTATGTGCCTTTGTGTGTTTCCCATCATTAAACGAGAACCGCTAAACCAAACTCTTTCCAATTTTCAAGATTGCCTTGTCGTACACTCAAGGAATGTTTTAAGCCCTGTTTGAGCCCTCCATACTCCAAGGGGCCTATTTAATTGTGGTTGAAGCTTCTGTAATTTGTTTAATTTGTATTAAAATTTAACTCATACATTTCACATGTTTGAATGCAAAACTTTTCAAGAGTTATAAAATGAACACCGGCCGCAAGGCCGCGTGAGTGTACATGCACACGAGCCGCAAGGCCTGATGAGTGTGCAGAGGCTCGGGGACTTGTTTTCACGAAGGTGTTCACTTGATGTGGAAAACTGGGATTTGATGTTGTCTTTGGTTGCCCCACCCAGGGGAAAAACCACATCTCATTCATGAAAGGCCTCTATGTCGCAGTCAAATTTGATAGGAGCCTCAACAATTCGCCGCTTGGGGTCATTGGAAGCTCAACTTGTCCTCTTTACGATTATGCAGAATGATGTTAAAATGTACCACCAGTAGGGATTAATCTGGCTGAGGTACCTGATGTTTTTTTCTAACCTGGGTTGAAATATTGTTGACATGGTTGGGATTTGAGGCTCAAACCCTAGCCTTAGACCTTACTCCTCAGCCACATTTAAGCTATTTCAACTCAATTGTGGCCAAAAAGAAAGTATTTCTTCACAATTTTAGATTTAAAAAACAATATTAAAGTTCTGACAAAGCAACTCAAAAAGCTTGATTATCATCATTACCTTCTATTTAACACTATATAAAAGTCAAAAGGTTTTGAAATGATCTTGTTCAAGTGGGTCACAGTGTGAAGTCAATTTTCTCAAGACACTAGAAAGTATCTGGCAAAGAAAATATAATAGAGAGGGGAAAGTTTCAATAAGTGTAGAAATCAGCACTTCAAAGTTATTATTTTGTCTAAGATATAAATGCAAATTGCACCATGAGTAATAAATTTATGTTGACTGATGGCAAATGGGAGAGTCTTTTGACACTTGGAAGGACCCCTGTTATGAATGGCTGAAGAATTTTCAACATCAACAATGGCTATTTGGGTTTATGGAACTTAATGATTTGCATTTGGGATAGAATAAATAAAAACCTGAATGGTTGACAGTTAGGTTTGGAAGAGTAACAGCTTGATTGTTTAGCGCCTAATGATTGGAACAACTGCTGGATTGCCTTGATTGATCAATTTTTGTATTTGAATTTTTAAGGTAAAATGCTTTTCGAAGGCCAAATGATTACCTTGTTCGTCGTGAATGTTAAACATATTGAAGAAATTTCAACTTGAAATACAAACAAGAACAAAAAAAAGTTTAGAATAAAAAATTTTGCTTGACGAATTATTTAAAAAATACTTTCAAGCTTATTGGTTTGCTAAAAATACCCTAATGAAAAAAAATCACAGAATTCAGTTCAATTTTCTTATGTTCTAATGTGATAAAAATTCTGCATAAACCACATTTCTACAGAATTAAAAATTGGCATAAAAAGTGTATTGATGATATTCATGATGTTATCCACATTCACTATAAAATTAGTAACATACTTCTGCAAGGAGGTCCCAATCCTAGGCAGACATTTTTTTGCAGAAAAGCTCAAGTTTTTTCACTAGTGAAAACATAGTCTGATTAGGATCTCAGTAATGTACTTAATTTCTTTCTTTTATTTGTCACGTTTATTCGCTTTCTTAGTGAATTCAAACATGACTTTACAGGAGAAGTATACAGCTTAAAATACGTCAGATATTAGATCACAAAACAGTCAAAAGCAACATTAAAAGCTAAAAATCAGCAAGTCAAAATGTCAGTCGAGGAGAGTCAATCTCGATACTGAAAGAAGACCGTCTTCAACAGCGTTCTTATGGGTCTGTTTGTGAGATTCGATCCCAGCCAGTCATCCTTAGATTCCTCCATGAAATTCAGTCAGTTGTGAATTCTTTATTGTTAGCCTTTTTTTCCTTTCGTCATGTTAAAGAATTCTTTGTTGGCGTCTTGTGCTAAAGACGGTTTCAAGTAACGTCTGTATCAGGTAGATGGGGAAATCATTAGAGTTCAGGTATTTGATAACAAAGCTAGCCTGTGTGTATTTAGCCCATTCTGCACTACACTACCTATTTTCCACTAGATGCTCCTTGAATGCCTGCTTCAAGTGTAACAAAATTGACTTGAGTGCCTTAAAATGTTGACTGGCTATTCTCCTTGATTCCCACCCTTAAGATTAGTGTCGGATAACTAGGCCCTAGATTTAAGTTTTTCCATGTAAGTTTATACTTTACTTATTTGTAATACTTTTTACCTTCAAGATATAATGACCTAGTTCAATATAGTCTCTCATCTGATGTTAATGCGCAAACAATACCTTTATAAGAGTCCTACTCTAGCCTCTATAGTCATACTGCAGATTTCTTGTACCCTGACCAAGGGGTTCCTTGTTGATTGTTTTTGAAATCCGGAGTTAAAAATACCTGGCATGGTCTGGGTATTGAAACGACAACTCTACATCTTAGGTGTTTGTGGCCACTCTTGCCATGGTGACCCTTCTAAAGATAAGACCATTACATTCTAGATCAGCACTGTATCCTTTCATAGCAGAGATTGAATGCATATTCACAGTTTACATACATGATATCAAAAAAAAGTTTTTTCTCAGGCCATTCTACAGTGGATGGTAATAAACTTTTTCATTACATTTTAAAGAAGACAAACCATCATAATATGAGTGAGAATGTCTCAGGGCATAAATCACACACAGTGCCAATTAAAAGTTACTTTGTAAAGGAAAAAAGGATCTCCTCAGTGTCTAATGAGTAACGGTTCATATAAAAAATGGAATAAAGACTTCCTTTGAAAGCCATTCAAGCTTTATGAGGTCAGATGTCTTTTAAATTTACAGTTCCATTATATATATATTCTCTCTCTTTTGGAATAAATATATCATTTCAATTTCCTGTTCAATCTGACCTTTCTTGTCAATTAGGATGATCCTCTTGGATTTGAAATTCATATAAAATGACAACGACTTGGAGTGACCTTTTGAGGGTGGAGGTGGGATTCGTGATATTGCAGTTGAATGATTCCAAATGTGGCCCCTAAACATTGTTTGCTGTTTGTTGGGCAAAAAAAACCTTCTTCTTCTTCTCATTTTGGTAGAGAATGAGATTTTTTTTTCAGATGAAAAATCAACCAGTGTTTGTTCATGTTCATCAAACCGTGGATATTCTTTTTTTTTTGGTGCAGATCTAGGATATCATAGTTTATTACAACAAAGGAAGAATAGAATTATCAGGATTGGAAAGGTTAGGTTATAGAGGATGTCAATCAGATCACAATTCTTAATTTGGCAAAAAAAACAGTTAGGAAAAAAAAGGACAGGTTCTTTTTTTTTTAATTCCTGTTGATATTTTAATCCTTGGCTTCAATCTCATTTTGGATTCCACGTTTTGCTTGGCCCCATTGTCATCTTATGGGAAGGTAGGTGGTTTATCGTAGAAGAAGACCCCGTTAGATGGGTTTTTGTTTTGCATTGTTGCACGTTTTTTCCACGCTGTTCAACACTAAACACAATCAGGAAAAGAATGGGCCGAAAGGTTTGGCTATTTTGAATCACGAAATGACCTGAAAAAAAGTCGTGACTACCAATTGGACTTCATTATGAACTCATAAATAGGCTATTGATTATCTTCTTAGAAAATTAGGTTTTTAATTAGCAGTTCATTAGTTTTATTTCCTCAGTTTCACACATGCAACTTTACAAAAATTCACATATATAGCTTTTAGTAGTGTTTAGCATAGTGATGGGTCCGGGTCAAAATTATTTGACCCGGGTCGGTTCAGCCATCTTTGGTATTTGTTTGGGCTTGAAAATTTCCCCTAAAAACACCAATTTTTTCAATATTTTATCCTTCAGGTCAAAATAATCTCATAGGGTTGGGTCAAAGCCGGGTCGGCCTCTTATTTACTGCGGGTCAAAAGTATGCTCGGGTCGGTATCAGGGTCCATCTCTAGTTTAGCACTTTACAAACAACCAGCTTTGCTTTTGATAACTGGGCCTCCAAGGGGGGATGCAGGGGTCAAACCAAGCTCAAAAGATTCACAGAGTATATGGTTAAGGCCAGTGCAAAATTTAGTCAAGTTATGCCAAGCGGTTCTTGTGTCATGATGGGAGATTTTGTAGTTTCATATAGAAATGACTTTTGTAGTCCAATTGTTTTATCTAGCTGGTCATTGTGATGTGATTCAATAATCCATAACATGTGTTGTGTACGTTCCTTTCATGATGTAATCTCACGTATTAATATGATTTACTATGAATCGCACCATGGACAAAAACATATTAAGGAGACCGGTTGTTATCAATAAACAGTTTAGTCTCTCAAAGTCTTATTTTAAAAGAACTTCACGTAGTTCATCATCACAGATTTCTTATAACACATAGGAACATAAATAAAAGCTTTTTACAAAAGTACTGACTTTAAATCATACTTTACAAGCTTAAACTTTTTAGATTATCTTGTGAATATTTTGTTAAATTTGTCACTTGGCAAGATATTTTATTGGAAAGTTTATGTGACATATGCTTTAAAATTCAGACACTTTTGCATGAAAAATGTAACTTTCCTTTATAAAAACACAAGATTGCCTTAAACCATCTTGTTGGCTCCTTTGCCAAGTTCTAGAATATTAAGTCACCCCTTTTTTCTGAGTGTTTAATGTGCTGTCAAAGCCATTAAGAATTAGAGATCTAAGGTATGTGAGTTTGACCCCAGGATATAACATCAATCTTTTTAACCTCAGGTAGGAAAAAATCAAAGTAGTTCCTTCTAGTGATACCTGTAAAGATGTAAAATATCAATAGGGTACAATTTATTTATTACTTTACCAAAAACACCTGGGCTCTTGGTCTTCAAGCCACTAAAGGAACCTAATTCAGGTCTCTGAAAGTCAATTTTAAGTATTATTTAAGATGATCTTGATTTTAGCAGAAACCCTCAAGCTCTTTTACATCAATCTTCAAAGCAATTTGTAGATTGACCACAGGGTCAAGGGCATCAAACTGAGAACCTAGATCTAAGGTTAGGAGGTTAAGGTTCAATCCCCAGCCGTGCCAGCAATTTTTCAACCCCGGATTCCAAAAAAAATCAACGAGGCACCCTTAGTCAGGGAAATAGTAATCTACAGTGACGCTAAAGACACTTTGTCGGGACTCTTATGAAGGCGTTGAGGGCGCTTATGAGTCTATCCTGCACAAGATTATTATTAAGGCAATGGACTGAGAATTGGAAATCCAAGACTTGAGAGCTTTGACCAAATTGTCCCTTGTGTAGTTGTTTACCATCAAAAAGACAATCACCATTTGTATTTAAGTTGAGAAATCAATTATTATTTGTTTGCTTATGTAACTAAATTCACTGACAAAGTGTCGAACCATTTTCAAATGGATGACCCAGCCACTGCATAGCCAAACCTAGCTTTGTGAACAGAACAGAAATACATACACACACTTGAGCTATTTTTCTTTGATGGATGTTGTCAGCTGTGGGGACCCTCGAGGCGTCACTGAACTTGAATTATTCCCATCCAAAAATTAGTGTTTACGCATCTCGATCTAGATTCCAGGAAGAGATTGATTATTATATTGGAGAACATTTGCCTGAAATGCAATTTTTTTTCCATTTACTTCCACATAGAAATTGTGAAATAAGATACTAACAATCCAATGTAATCCATCAAACATAAATTTTTTTTTTTAAAAATTTTTCGATTTTTTTTTTCAAATGACCAAGGAAATGTTTTGAATTGGATAAATGCACTTTTTTTCCCCCTATTAAAGAAGTCTTATAATGAAAAGTGACAACAACAGCAACCTTTTGAACTCATCATTTTTTCTCCCCCTACCCGGAAAGTACCTTTTTTTGCATGGTTTTGTTCATCAAATTCCTATTGGTTATACCCCCTTTTTTTACCTCATCTTTTGCGTTGGCGTTTGACATCCACACACACACACAAAAAAAATCTTTTCTTTTAAAGTGGACATTTAAAAAAAAGATACTATAAGATAAAGAAAAAATGCTAATTGGGTGTGACTTGCATGACTAATTCAATTTATTTCCCATGTTTAAGATGCTAATAATGTTTGTGTCTATAAGAAAAAAAAACACATTGAGATTGCGAATTAGCGTGTCTTATTGTAATGTTCTGGTCACGGGTAGGGATGGGATGGGAAGCCATCAGGGGCAACAGCAATGCATGGGAACGGTGTGGATAGGAACAAACAGCATGGAGGGTTTTCAAGGTTAAACTTTAAATTCCCATGATCAGAGGCACAGAATTATGGCTGAAAATAAAAAAAATGACAAATAATCCACTTACAAATTTGCTACCTTTTAACGGGTTAGAATGTGATACTATTTCAAAAAAAAAACGTGGTTTTAACAAATCATGTAAAAATGTCGGAAATGATGTATTTCAAATGGACTTTTTTTTAAAAATAAAAATTAGTTTTATTTAATGTAGATGAACAGCTACAGACCTTAGCTGTAGAAGAGTTCTATATATATATGAGATTGATTTTGAGGGAGTATGACGTTTTGCCATGTACCAGGTTGCCATAGTCGGTTTGCCATATGCCGGTTCAACATATGCGCCAGTTCGCCATATACCAGTTCATCATAGTCAGTTTGTCATAGGTTAGGTTACGAACTCATTTGACTATGAACTCATTTGTAGTTCATAGTTTAATGAGTTTGTAGTTTGTAGTACTGGCACATATGGCGAACTAGCTCATGTGGCGAACCGGCTCATATGGCAAAATGACTATGGCAAACTGGAAAATGGTGAAATGACCTCATATAGATTTTGATACCAGAAAAACTTTGACCCATAATTTCCAAATCATAAAAAGTGTTTTTCACAGCCAAAAAAGGTGTCCTGCCTTGCCTACACCCAAATTTGAGAAAAACTAGGGACTGCTAGTGGAACAGTGCCCAGCTGGTGATAAGATCTAAGGGTTCAAGCAACTGAATGGATTGTTTGGTCCTAGACTGAGACCTTTGGCCTTAGGTTGCTAAAATACACCCGTTGATCAAAATAGTGCTATACTCCAGGGAAAAAAGGCCTGTAATGCACCCAATAATATTATGGCTGTAGCAAAAGGGGATATGTAAGTATAAAAGTATTGGGACACACCTTGGGGTGGGCAATGGATCAGTGGTCAGTATACTAGACTTTTGTCCTGTCGACCGGGGTCCAAATCCATCACCATACCATTGAAGAACTCAGCGCCACAATGACAATGTTCATCTTTTATTTCTTGTAATTCATTCTCAGCTTTTAAAAAGTACAGTATTGTTAAACAGTTGTAAGATGAAGCCGTAAACCCAAATGCAAATACAAAATCATTGTATGCACTCAAGTCAAGTGACTTCTTTCATTTTCCCTTTACAATATATTAATTAATGACAATGTGCACAATCTCCTTTACATTTCCTTTAAACTTATTTCGAAACAGGCTGCCACCTGGTTTCTCATTCCCACATCTTTTAAAACTTTTAGCATCCGGTAGACTTGATCCGCATATCAACCAGTACGAATGGTTGACCAGCCTCACTTTATTCTCATCTTTGAACCACCAGACATCAGATAAGTAACTCGATGTTGATGAGAAACCTGGACATGGGGATTCAGATAACTCAGAGGTGTAGCATATCTACAGTACAATAAGGCATGACTTCTCTTTTTAATGTATTTTTGGTGTATTAACATCAGTTGCTTTTATACTTGACTAGCTGGCCTTTGGCCAGTCCGCTGTACATGTAACCGGGGTGAGCTGGCCTTCGGCCAGCCATTCACACTCAACCCTTTGGGGTGAGGGGAGGGGGGGGGGGGGGGGGAGGGCTAATATTGGGGTTAATATGAAGTAAGGGGAAACGCACTTACAAACATGTTGACAGACAGACATCTCATTTTTATGTACATAGATTTGGTATGTTGTTACATTTTATTATTTTTGACACAAAAAATGCTTTTAAATGTTGGTACACATAAACTATAGCTTAAGTTGCTGCGCATGTCTATGTCTTTTTTTTATATTTGCTTGTGGGAAAAAAGTTACTTTTTTTTCTTTTTTCAACTTTTAACCAGACAATTAAAGTTAATTTGCTTATGTTTCCCATCCATATAACGTTATGCTGAACTTCATTGACATTTTTTCACTCACTCTGCCAGCTCTTGATCCTGTTTGAATGCGAAATGTTACATCAATGATATTAAAACTGTAAATTCTGTCCGGAAATTGATCAGTGTCTGTCCTGAAGCTATAAAATGCTCAGAGGTCAGTTATATATAGCTGAATATGAAATGTCTTTGGCATCTATCAATAATAAGTAATCACAAAAAAAGACTATATTTATGACAACAAAACTGTTTGCATTTCAGGCTGAGATGTTTGCCAATGATCCAAGTGGCTCTTCAGACCCCGACAGGCCACCCAATCACCATCAATCGTGTTTAAGATGTCAAAAGTCAGATTCAATCAGTGCACAACAAATTTTGTGGTTCAAAAGCCGTCAACGTCGGGGCAGACTCAAATCAACCCTCACCTCATTAGTTATCCTCTTGGCCTTTGTAGCTCTAGCTGTTGAGGCAAGGCCTCAGCCACCAGAAGGTAAGAAAATCATTAAAAGTCCTCTGATCTTGGCTGGGAATCATTTTTTCATTGGCTTTAATTGATTGATTGACAGTCTTTAAATATAACTAATTATTCAAATATTGAACAATAAATTGTTAGCAATATTGACTTTACAATAGTTCTTAAAAATTGTGCAATTATTTAATGACTATAGCTGAGGTACCCGGGCTAATTTGCACCTGCTGAGCATCTTAAAAATGTGTCCTTCAGCTTTAGTGTTTTAGGTTCCCTAGGCCCAGGGGGGAGGGGGAGGGGGTCAAACCTTCCTTGGACAGGTGGTGATGTGGGTGCAAAATTTCATCAAGATCGGTGAAGGGGTTTGGATTTCCGTTAGCCCTCCACATACCAACAGACAGACAAACATCTGTACGGCCATTTTTATATATATAAGAAGATATGAAGATAAATAGGCTAATCGACTTACTTTCTATAAGAAAGTTTGTCTATATGAGACTTAAGAAAGGTATTTAATACGAGTTAAATCTGTCAGTAAAATAGGATAAAAAGTTTTTTTTCAAGAGAATATGTATTGAATCATTAGACAAGTTTTCACCGCTCCAGGGATGGTTAATAAGTCGTATATGATCAAGCCTGTAGTTAATAGATAGCCTGCCAGTATTTGATGAAGACTTAACAAAAAATTTCTCATAGCCTACTTAATGAGGCTCTTCAAAGTAGGTTGATCTTGAGAGCAAGTGTAGATGGCAAGGACTTTTGTCCCGTATTGTCTTGATGGCTAGGGAGACCGTGCAGTACCTAACCCATTCATCAGGCAGTTAAAGGGTAAAACCCAGGATCCAAGGATCCACAGCCACCTTTATATTATGATGACCTCCAAATCATTTCTCTGCCTGATCATAACAAGATGCCCACTTGATATTTTCAAGTCTTTTTTTCAACTTAAAAGGTCTTACTTTTTTAATGCTGAGTGCTCTTTTGTTGTTGAAAAACCCAAGTAAACTGTTATTCAACCACTTTTCAAGTCTCTTTTTACAGCCTACACATATTTTATGACTTTGGAACATTGAGCCTTTGTTTCCTTTTCCACTTTGAATGTTTGTCTGATTGCTGTGATTTTATCTGTTACAATATTTATTATCTCTATACAATTTTTATTTTATTTATAACCACTATTTATTTGTCTGCAAAACCATTCAAACACTATTTATGTTATGTCTGTGAGATCTATAAACTAGTAATGATGCATATAAATTGAGTTTGATGACTGCAACACACCCTGCCCACATGAGGAGTTGCCTAATGGTTACAGTGACTGGCTATGGACTTATAGGTCTCAGGTTTGGGCCACGGCTGTGCAGATTAACAATATTTGTATATTTGCTTCATCTTATTGGGGTCGCTATGGCTGAGGGGTCATAGGCACCTGACTGAGAACTAAGATATAAGGTTGTAGGTTCAACGTCTGGCCTTGCCAGCAATTTTTCTACCTTAGATTGCCAAATTAATCATCAAGGCACCCTCAGTCAGGGTAATAGTAATCTGCAGTGACCATAAACTTCTATGGCGGGACTCATATAAAGGTGTTGGTCGATAATCAACATCACCTGAGTCTATAAAGTGCACAAGATGGTTATTATTATCACATGTGACAATCTCATTGATTTCTAAAAAAGATGTTTTTAAGAGCATAAAAAGTCATTTCTGTTCAAGGAAATATTACATACCAAGCAACAGCACTAAAACCTATTTAATACACTGGAACATGAGGTTGGAGGGTCACTTTTCCATACATTGTCATCTTTCAAAGAGTCAAGGTGTGCAAAAAAGTGACTTTCAATTTTCAGTTCTTTTTTCAAAGACATGTTTTACAATGAAAATCTACTTTTTCTTGGAATTCAGGACACTATAAGACACAATTTCATGTGAGGCAGTCAGGCCCCAGGGATAAATCTTTGTCATATAGCCACCAATCATATATCTCTTCCTTTTCATTTCTACTGAGTTAGACTATTTTTGGCAAAGTCATCATCAGGGCTGGTGTGGGTGTTGGGTTAATGGCTGTTAACACCTTGGAGTATTTGCATGGAAAAAAAGGATTGATTGGCGTGGGCAGATTATCGATCGACAACTCATTCCAATTGAAAAGATGAGGAAGATTTTAAAAATCCATTTTATTTCCAATCATAAAATTATTATTGTTAGTGGAGTTTTTTTTGGAAAAAGGATTTTTTGTGACCAAAGTGTGTGTTTTTTTAATTTGTCCTTGCTATAGCTTCCTGATTGCAATAATATAAAAACTTCAGTTGTTTTGCAGTTCCTTTAGGAAAAATAATTATAACTTCTTACAATTTTTTCCTTTCATAATTTTTCACAGGTAGTATTTATTCAAGTTTAAGAATGCACATATTGTCAGAAATATCATTTCTTATTTTCATACCCATATGGCCCACACATCCTGCAGGTATAATGATTGATTTGAAAAATAAGTGTTGAGTCTGAGATGAGCTACAGAAGCTTGTGGTTCAACTTCAGATCTGAATAATTGTCAAAGATCTAAAATGGTGACAACTGGCTGAGAATTTGGAGGATAGTTTCAATCATGATCTTGAAAGATGAAAATAATCAAAGCTTTTTTAAGTTTTCAAGGTTCAGAGGCGGGTTTTTTTAGTCGCAAAAGTTTGAACTTAACAAGGATTTGAGAATGTAAAGAATCTTTAAAAAGTTTATGCTTTTCACAATTTTCCAAAGTCTTACCTTATTAAAGTTTTGGGCTTGCCTTGGTTTGAAACTCAAACTTAATTTTTTGATGATTATTTTACCATATCGGGTTTATTTTCAATACAAACCAATAAATTTAGTGTATATCTTGAATGTTAAAGTGCATTTGCTGCATAATACATGACTTTGATGAAGAGCTGAAATAAACTTTTCAAAGGTTCCCAAGTTCCAAACTTATAAAGTTTCTTTTAAAACTTTTGCTACTGAAGAACCTGCCTCAGTGCAAGAATTGAACACCAATCTGACCCCATATGGTGGCAACAAATTCTAAAAAATTAGCTGTACATTCTTCTAATGTATTTTAGAACAATCAACTCACAATCTTTTTTAAATTAGATTTACTTATTTTTGCTGGTTTCAAATCTTTCTGGTCGATTTATTGACTCCAACCGTTTGATTGATCACCAGGGATGGCCAGGCAAGGTTCATAATTTGTCATATGGTGAGCAGATCTGAATCCTCCCATTTTTTCTGTCTTTTGTGCCCAAACCAACATTTTGACAACCTCAATCTTTGAATAAAACAAAAATCATATATTGAGTGGAGCTTTATATAATGTGAAACCTTGTTCTGAGCTAACCAGGGATGCAGTGAAGCAAAAATTCATCCCTGTGGCATGATAATAAATGAATTCTCTTCCATCCTATTACCAAAAATTAGGGTTTTTTTCATGGTAGAACTTTTTATGTTTAACATATATTTACCTACTACCTTTTCTTTGCTAACTTTTTCCTATTTCCCATATATCTGAAGTAAAAAATTGAAAAATTATTGTTCACCCTTTTGTGATTAATGATGGAGGAAGAAATTGAATTAATCAAGCAGCAATAATTATCACCAGGATAAATTTTAGATCAAGTTCACTGGAAATACTTACTCCAAATAAATGATTGCTTCTTTGTGGTGTGGTAACCAAAAAAAAAGGTTACATGCATGTTCTGAAACAAAAGTAAACTTTTTTCATTGTCTTTTTAATGTTCATTAGTGCAAGGTCAAACAAAGTTTTAATTAACATTTCAAAGCAGGTTCATTTCACACAGCCAGATTTGAAATTGAATCATTTGTGCATCTGTCAAAAATGGGAATTGAGAGCTTTTTTCCCCCTGGTTTAATACCCTAAATATGTTAATTGTGGTTTGTGAATTAAATTGCATTATCTGGTTTCATTTGAGAAACATTACCCCATGAGAAAGAGAAATAATTTAGTTAAGCATCTCAAAATGTGGTTGTGAATTTCTGGTCAGTTTTAGTGACATTTGCTGAAGAAATTGACAGTTTGTGAACCAGATGCCATTTTTTTTAGCATAAAATAATTTCTCAACATAGTTTGGCTGTAAACCATTGAATAATTGTCCTTTAAAGAGATCCTTGTGTACTTAAAAGTCGTGATTAATATCTATTAGCATTAGGAACAGGTTATCCAAAAAAAGGTATCTCATTATTGTAATTTTTATTCAGAAACATGATACTGAATTCAAATTTGTTGTGACTCATGCATTTTTTAATTTAAGACTCTCACATACAATTAACAATGCAAATTGGTTACCAGGCATTGCCTTATTCATGAAATTTTGTGTATCAAATTATGAAAATGTTGAAAAATTGATAAACTTCAAACTTTTATTTATTTAGGCAAGAATAATACAAAGACATAATTTGATTCATTTGTCTTTACTTAAAAAACCAGTTTATGTGGAGGGATGTGGTTCCCAACCTAATGCTTATCTTGTGAAGTTTAGAATGATTCGATGTTAACACACAATCTACACCTTTATAAGAGTCCCACCACAGACGTAAAATTTTGTCTAAGGACACTGCAGATTATTATTACCCTAACTGAGAGTGCCTTACAAGGCTGGGGGCTAAACCAACAACCTTTATTGGAACCTCTGTATTGGTAATAATAATCTTGTGCAATATTGACTCATCTAATGTTAACGTGCGATCAACACCTTTATAAGAGTCCCACCGCAGACTTGAAATTATGTGTATGGACACTGCACTGACTCAGGGTGCTATGGTTGTTTTGCAATTCAAGGTTGACAAATGGCAGGCATGGCTGGGGATTGAACCGAAAACCCTAGATTTCAGTTCTCAGTCAGGTCCCCGTGACTTCTCAGCCGTGGCCCTCCCATTTAATTTTGTTCAGACT